>X378_Fat_Sand_Rat__coassemble_46_pt1 | contig 23554 bp, 19 predicted proteins | sample X378_Fat_Sand_Rat__metabat2_low_PE_004 | metagenome-assembled genome bin X378_Fat_Sand_Rat
AAAGAGCACTTGATATGAATGAAATCGTAAGTATATCACCCTATTCCGACCGCACGGCCCGCGTCAGGGTCTACAACGCCGAGATAGCGAAAAAATACAAGCCGGGGCATTTCGTGATCGTGAAATTCCGCACCGACGGGGAGCGGATCCCCTTCTCGATAATATCCTCCGACGCCGAGAACGGCATAATCGACATCATCATCCACAGCGCCGACGGACTGCAGGACATCCTCGCCGTGCTCAAGCCGGGCGAGGCATTGCCCGACCTGCTGGGTCCGCTGGGTCGTCCGGCCGTGCTGCAGCAGAACAAGAAGATCCTCTTCTTCGGCGACGGTTCGGGCGTGGTGCCTCTGCTGCCGCTGATCAAGGCCAACCACGCGCAGGGATGCAAGTGCGTGGCCGTGCTTTCGGAGCAGTCGTCGCGCACCCACTGCCTGCTCGACGAGATCAACTCCGAATGCGAGCAAGTGTTCACCGTCACCGACCCCGAACTGGTGGGGGTGGTGGAGAAATGCCTCCACGACTATGAGATCGACCGCGTGATAATGGCGGGTCCGACGCTGATGATGAAGAAGGTGGCCGCCGAGACGAAGCGCCTCGGCATCGAGGCCGACTGCGTGCTGAACATGCTGATGATCGACGGCATCGGACTCTGCGGCATCTGCCGCGTGATGGTGAACGGAGAGAGAAAGCAGACCTGCACCGACGGACCGATCTTCAACGCCCACGAGGTGGATTTCGACCAGATGTTTAACCGCCAAAGACTATTCGTATGAACACCGACCGCGACAAGGACTGGAGAGTCAAGCTCCGCGCCAAACTCACCCCGAAACAGCGCACGGCCATTCCGCGCGTGAAGATGCCCGAACTCGACGCGGCCTACCGCGTCACCACCCAGCGCGAGGTGAACGAAGGCCTCAGCTACGAGCAGGCGGTGCTCGAGGCCACCCGCTGCCTCGACTGCCCCGATCCGGGCTGCATGAAGGGCTGCCCCGTGCACAACGACATTCCCGGCTTCATCAAGAACATAGAGCGCCGCGACTTCCCGGGCGCCATGACGGTGCTGAACCGCACCACGGTGCTACCGGCAGTCTGCGGCCGCGTTTGCCCGCAGGAGAAGCAGTGCGAGGCGCATTGCATCTACAACAAGATGGGGAAGAAACCCGTGTCGATCGGCAATCTGGAGCGGTTCGTGGCCGACTTCGAGCGCAACATCTCCGACTATCAGCATCCCGTGTGCGACAACGAGCTGGAGGAGCAGCCCGCCACGCGCTTCTACCCCTTCAAGGTGGCCGTGGTTGGATCGGGTCCGTCGGGTCTGGCCTTCGCCGGCGACATGTGCATGCGCGGCTATCACGTCACGGTGTTCGAGGCGCTGAGCCAGTTTGGCGGCGTGCTCAAATACGGCATCCCGCAGTTCTGCCTGCCCAACTATATCGTTGACCACGAGATAAAGAAGCTCCGCAAGATGGGCGTCGAGTTCGTGAAAGACTGCTACATAGGCCACACGCTCACCTATGCCGACCTGCGCGACCGCGGGTACAAGGGAATCTATCTCGCCACCGGCGCCGGGAAACCCCGCTTCATGAACATCCCCGGGGAGAACCTGCCGGGCGTGATGACGGCCAACGAATATCTGATCCGCGAGAACCTGCTGGGTCCGAAGATTTTCGGCAACACCAACGTGGAGCTGAAAGGGAAGCATGTGGCCGTGATCGGCGGCGGCAACACCGCCATCGACGCAGTCCGCGCCGCCGTGAGGATGGGAGCGGAGAGCGCGATGATCGTCTACCGCCGCGGCATGGAGGAGATGCCTGCGCGCGAGGAGGAGATACGCCACGCCCGCGAAGAGGGGGTGGAGTTCCGCACGCTCTGCTCGCCGATAGAGTATCATGCCGACGATAAGGGATATCTGAAATCAATGACGCTGCAGAAGATGCAGCTCGGCGCGCCCGACGCGTCGGGACGCCGGCGCCCAGAACCCATCGCAGGCGCCACCGAGGAAGTGGATGTCGACCTGGTGGTGGTGAGCGTGGGATTCTCCGCCAACACCCCCGACCTGCCCGTGGGAGTGCAGATCACGAGCCAGGGGGAGATCATGGTGAACGACGAGTCGCAGAAGTCCAACCTCTCGATGGTATATGCCGGAGGGGATATCGTGCGCGGGCCGTCGACGGTGATCCTCGCCATGGGCGACGGCCGGCGAGCCGCGGCCTCGATGGCGGCGGCATTCGAAAACGCGATGAGCGAAATCGAAATCTAAGGAATTGTTAATTGTTTAGAGGTGGGATGTCAGGAAGGAGGGGCGGAAGGAGATGCCCGTGCGCAACTCGCAATGATATTCATTGTAGTTGAGCAGGCATTCGCCGTAGCCTGAATAGAACTGCGTGAAGAGGCAGAGGTTGGAGCGTTTGCCTACGCGCCAGGAGAACTCCCACGCCGTGTTGAAGCGCTTGCCCGTGCCTTTCTCGAACATCACGTCGAACGTGCAGCGCTTGTTGAAGGTCTGGATCTCCGCACCGAGTTGACCGATTCCACGGTATTTGAGGATGTCGCGGTTGTTCTGACTGTCGATTATCGGTATCCAGATCTTGCCGTAGAGTATCACGTTGTCAGTCAGGAGCAGCGAACCGCTCATGGCGATGCGGTTCCAGCTGCGGCTCTTGTCGCCGTCGCGGCCGTTGCTCTCGTGCTCGAGGATCAGAGAGGTGGTGCCGATGAAGCGGTCGCCGTGGTACCATGGGGTGGTCCAGGATAATCCGGGATTGAAGTTGAGGTCGCGCATCGGCAGCGAGCGCTGGAACACGTCCCAGATCGTAAGCTGGGTGTAGGTGATGGAGAGGAAGGAATTGAGCGGCAGACCCTTGGCGATGCGGAAAGCCACCGAGATCTGGAACTTTACGTTGGAGTTGTAGTTGTCGGGTTTTTCGTTGAGCGCCGTACCGAGCACGAAGTAATTGTCTTTGTACGGGGTGAGGAACGGGCGCGTCTTGAGTTCCTTCTTCACGCTGTCGCCGAGGTGCACGCTGGAATCGCGGCAGATAAGCTGCCCCTTTGCCGGGAAGATTCCCGCCAAAAGCAGCAACATGGATATGATGGATATGAGCCTGTGTTTTTTCATTGCGGCGAAACGATTCAACGTGCAAAATTAACAAATAATTCCACTCTCCCCAAACAATCCCCCCAACTCTAACCTCTAACCTCTAAACCGAGCGGAGCGAAGCGAGCTCACCTCCAGCACTCCGTCTCCTTCTCTATCTCGGGGATGGTGGAGGAATGGTAAACGGGATCCTTTCCCTCGCGCTTCTGGCGGAGATAGTCTTTGAGCAGGATTATGGCGTATCGACCGAGCATGAGGATTGCGGCGAGGTTGCAGAGCGTCATCAGCGCCATTGTGATGTCGGCGAATCCCCACACGAGGTCGAGCGACATGATGCCGCCGGCATATACTATCGCCACCACCAGCAGCCGGTAGACGTTGACCAGCAGTCGGCTGCGGCGGATTATCAGCAGGTTTGCCTCGCCATAGTAGTAGTTGGCGATGATCGAGGTGAAGGCGAAGAAGAAGATGGCGATGCTTATGAACGCCGAACCCAGCTTCATGTTGCCGCCCAGTCCGACGTCGATGGCCGACTGGGTGAGGTTGATGCCGTTGAGTCCGCCGCCGTAGATGCCGCTGCAGAGGATGATGAAGGCGGTTGCCGAGCAGATCAGCAGCGTGTCGGTATAGACGCCGAGCGTCTGGATGAGTCCCTGCTTCACGGGATGCGACACGGAGGCCGTGGCGGCAGCGTTGGGAGTGGAGCCCTCGCCCGCCTCGTTGCTGAAGAGTCCGCGCTTCACGCCCATTATCATCGCGCTGCCTATGGTGCCGCCCATCACCTCGTTGAAGCCGAAGGCGTTCTCCACGATCAGCGCCATCACATGCGGGAAACTCCGGATGTTCATGGCGATTATCACGATGGCCAGGAGGATGTAGCCCACGGCCATCACCGGCACCACTATCTCGCTGAAGCGGGAAATGCTCTTGATGCCGCCTTCGATGATCACGAGCGTCAGCACCGCGATGGCGATCGAAGTGATCTGCGGCGAGACGGAGAAGGTGTTCTCAAGGGCGGAGGCTATGGTGTTCGACTGCACGGAACTGAACGAGAATCCGAACGTGAGGATAAGCAGCACTGCGAACGTCACGGCCCACCAGCGCTTGTGCAGGCCTTTCTGGATGTAATAGGCCGGACCGCCCACAAACGACTTGTCGCCCTTCACCTTGAAGAGTTGGGCGAGCGTCGACTCCACGAAGGCCATCGACGCACCGAGCAGGGCTATCACCCACATCCAGAACACCGCGCCGGGTCCGCCGATACAGATGGCCGTGGCCACGCCGGCCAGGTTGCCCGTGCCGACACGCGAGGCGATGGAGAGGGCGAACGCCTGAAAGGAGCTCACCTGCCCGTGGGCCGGTTCGTCTTCCTTGCGTTTGTCGTTGTCTTTCATACCCGATTTCACGAGCAGACGGCACATCTCCCCTATCATGCGGAACTGCACGCCGCGCGTGCGCACCGTGAAATAGATTGCCACCAGCAGCAGCACCGTCACCATCACATAGTCGGTGAGTACGCCGCTGATCGCCTCCACCACTCCCTCAAGCGAACATATCATATTTAGATTTTTTATATCATATTAACACATGAAAGCGCAAAATTTCGCCCGAGGAAGGCAAAATTTCGCGCTTATATACTGAAACGTGCCGCCGACGGTCAGAATCCGAGGCGGTTGTCATACCAGAGCTGCCGGCCGAGATCGTCCCAGCGGAGCAGCAGGGCCCCGAAATAGTCGGAGGTGTAGCCGTTTAGAAGCTCGCGGGCCTTGACGCTGTCGCCGGCGTTGACAAGGGCCATATACTCTTTCTCCACCATCGGCAGTTCCCTTGCCTGCTTCCCTGCGAAATAGGCTCGGAGCGGCTCCACCTTCTTGCGGGCGTTGCCCCAGCGAACGGTGGCGAGGCGGTTGGGTTTGCGGAAATGCCAGAGGGCGGCGTCGTCGCGGTCGCGGAAATGGCCGCAGGCGTTGAAGAGCGAAGGCATCTCGGTGTTGCCGGCGAATACAGGGAAGCGGGGCGACAGGCCCGGATTGTCGAGCAATACCCAGGCCACCAGACCGATCTCGTCGGGAAGCCAGTCGCGGCACTGGATGATCGTTGAATAGGACGACCAGGAGACGCTCACCGTGCGGATGTTCTTCATCAGGGTGTCGCCCATGGCGTGGTAGACGGCGAACTCATCGGGACGCATCCAGGGATTGGCCACGGGGCTGACGATGGTGTCGGAAGCCGACGGATCTTTCTTCTTGGCGGGATTCGGCACGCGCAGACGCGAGCTGAGGTTCTGCGGCGTCCCTTCGTAATAGGAGGCGAAGAGGTCGGAGATCCTCTGGGTGCTCACCAGCGAGTCGGGCTTGAAGCTCACGGGGAGCTCGGTCATGCTCTCAGAAAAACCGGCCGACGGGGCGAGCTGCTGCATGATGTAGAGTTCGCGGACGGAATAGTTTTTCGGCTCGTCGAAGTAGTTGCCGCCGCTGTAGGCCTTCCAGAATGAGAAGGGTTCCTTGCCGTCCCAGAGGTTGAGCTTTCGGGCAACATCCTTCACATTGTCGGACCACATGAAGTTTTCCGGGTCGTTGAAATCGATCTCGCCGATGCGGCTCACGTTGGCCGACACCGACACATGTCCGTCGGGAATGCGCTGGGCGGCCCAGACGCCGCCGATCTTCTTCTTCCCCTCTCCCTGCACTTCGAAGATCCACACCTCTTTCGGGTCGGCGATGGTGAGGCACTCGCCGCCGTCGCCGTAGCCGTATTTCTTCACAAGGTCGCCCATCAGGCGGATGGCCTCGCGGGCCGTCTTGCAGCGCTGAAGGGCAACGCGCTGGAGCTCCTCGATGAGGAACATCCCCTTTTCGTTGATCAGCGTGTCGCGGCCGGTGTAGGTGGTCTCCCCGATGGCGAGCTGATGCTCGTTGAAGGCGGGATAGGCGGTGTCGAAAAACTTATAGGTGTGGCGCGCCTGGGGGACCTGGCCCACCACCTTGACGCCGTCCATCGAACCGGGATACTCCGTATGGAGTCGGCCCTTGTAGATGTCCATCACGGTGTCGCGGGGATAGTCGGCGGCCGGTTCGAAACGCATCCATGTGCGGTAACTGCCGTCGCAGATGTGGCTCGTGATCACCGAGCCGTCGGCCGAGGCCTTCTTCCCCACCATGATGCTCGTGCATCCGCGGGAATGGTTGTAACCGGCGGCGAGGGCCAAGGCCACGATCGCCCCGATCAATATCTTTGCGCTTATTCTCATAAAAAACCGTCTGTTAGGTAATATCACTCCGGACTTCTCCGAAATTCTCCGCAAATATAAAAATATTCCCCCGCATTGTCAACTTTTTAGGCCGGCTACACATAAAAAAGGAAGTCCGGGCCCTAATGGATCCGGACTATCCCGTTATTAAAAACTATCGGTTACTTCTTATTGAAGTCGTAAGAGAATTTATGGAATGCGACAATATAAATATATTGCCATGTAGTGCTCTTGCTTACGCCCTCATTTTCCTCTACATCCCTTTTAAAAATGGCATCGGCGGCACTGGTGTTACATGAAGTCCAATAATATTTGACTAAATAATTTCCCCAAATCCATGTTAATGATGCCCCAACAAACTCATTCGGGGCCGGGAGATACCAGCCTGTAACCCCATCGACATTCAGTTCATCTACCTTTGCAAAAGCGGGATAAAGGTTTTTCCAATTAGGCAATGCATGAATCGCATTTGTATTGGCTATTCCGTCATCGTAACTTGAGGCCCCGGATATGTAAACTTTTTCATTGGACCAGGCATAATTTTCATTTATATACCTGACTATTATACCCTCGCCATTCACCATCTTTCCAACAGTTCCTTCCACTCCGTTCTCACTGTAGGCATCATTGACTTTATACTTGCTCTGCGAGACATAGATCTTGTATTTGAAGTCGGATACGGAGATGACGGCGGCTCTGTTTTCGGAGGTCTCCGAGACGCGTATCACCAGTCCACCGTTGTCGGGTGTAGCGGTGCACCAGTCGGCGGTGCTCTCGACTACCGATGAGTCTTTTACCGGGAACGTAACAGTGTAATTGGATGCCGGACTCTCGAAATAGAGGTAAACATCTTCGTAATGCATCCCTTTCTGACTCACCTTTATCGTACCCAGTTCGGAATATCTGCTTCTCTCCTTGTCGAAATAATAGACGACTTTCAGATTGGCGGTGCGGGCGGTCTCCTCCACGTTCCGGTTGGCCGTAAGCGTGATGTATCCGCGGGAATTGAACTGGGCCCAGACCCAACTGTCCTTCTCCGACTCATACACGATGCCGAGTTGACTGTAACTTACATTGCCGGAATACTGAACCGTCTGCTGTAGGCCCTGGTCGGCCTCGAATTCAACCTCGCTTGAGTAGAGCTGGAAATTGGAACCCGTCTGCGTCACGTGTACCGTCTCCTTCAACTTGCCGTAAGAGAGCGTGATGTCGGCTTCGCGGTCGCTGGCTCCGCGATAGGGCTGGCAGGTGATGTTGAGGAATTTCTCCACTGGGTCTTCCAGCACGGCTCTCGTTGCCGCCTTGTCTCCCACCCAGCGCACCGTTCTGCGCGGCGCGTTGTAATTGTCGGAAAGTTCGCCGGTGACCCAATCGGCATCCGACTTGACGACGATGTCGCTCGGTTCGACATTGGTGAACACCGATACGGAGTTGTATTGTTCCGTATCGCTCATCGAGAAGCTCATGCTGCTGCGGCCCGGAGTGATGAATTCGCCGTGGGCTCCGCGCGTAACCTCGATAGTGGTCTCCTTGCCGTAGAGGTTCTCGATGGTGACGGTGGCTGTCTGCTCCTTGCCCGAGAGTGTCTCTTCAGCCGAGATCACAATGGCGTCGTAGAGGAACCATTGGTCGCGGGTGGAGGCTTTCTGCACCTGGCACCATGCCGCGGAACTCGTGACCTTGAAGGGGATGATGGAGGCATTGTCGAACACAACCTGAACCGCGCCCCCCTCGCCCGGAATCGCAACCTTGCTGTCGGAGGTTTTGATGGCCTCGTCCATACCCTTGAACGGCCTCTGATATTTCACCTCAGCGCCGATCACGCCCTGAGTGGTGGCTGAAAGGATGTATTCGGTTACATAGAGGCGGTAGAACTCATCGTCGTAACGGTTGTATGCCACATAGCCCTGACCGGGGAGCACCGAGGTCTTGTCGGTCCAACCGGCGGCGGGTATGGTGTAGATGTTGCCGAGGCCGTTCACCTCGCCCACGCGGGCCAAAAGCCAACCGTCACCGTGGAAGTTGTCGTCCTTTCCGATTTTGAGCCCGTTGAGGGAGGTCTCATTGTTATTGCGCATCGAGAGTTGGATGGTTCCGGTAGGATCCGCAACGGTTTCATTGGGTTTGACGGTCTGCCCGTTGTCGGGGTCGGGATCGTCTTTCGAGCATGAGCTCAAAGGCATTGTTGCCATAGCGAAGAGAGCACAAAGCAAGTAAAGAGTTTTCTTCATGATTACGGTTTTCAAATTCTTCCTGCTCTCTGGGAAGGTTGCTAAAAACGAAAGCGTGAGAGCCGATACTGCTTGCTCGCTCACACTCATCGAGGCTCTGGTATTGCCCATTACGGTAGAACGAGCAAACGCAGAGGCCTCACGCAGATATATGAATACAAACCATCCTGACGCTCACGCGCCGGTTGGGAAATATGCATATCCACACAGCCATCTACCGTTTGCTGATCCTTGACCGTAATTAGAAATTTACCAGATTTCGATGAGTCAAGAAAGAGCGTCAGTAAACGCTTTCCATTATGTCTGCCTACCCACCCATGCCCCACACCGGGCCTCTGAGCGGTATGCCTTGCAAATTTATAAAAATATTTCTTTCTCGCCAAAATTAGTTCAAAATTCAGACGAGTATCTTTAAATAAAAAAAGCGGTCGCATCGCTGCGGCTGCCTTTCCCCATTTATCAACTTTTTAGGATATGATCTATAAGGCCATCCCTGCCGGACGGCACTATAATCGCTGGCTTACAGCCAGCAGGCGGTGTGTATCGTGTCAACCAGGGTTTACGGTGATGATTGGTTTGCCGAAAAATGATGAGAGATAGGCAAGGGTCGCAATCGTGAAATTATGTTCTCCGCTTAACCATCGGGTGATTTCGCTTGGACGCTTGCCGAGGGCATCGGCCAAATCTTTCTTCGACATTCCTTTTTCATGCATCAACGCGTCTATGGAATTTGAAATCTGGAACGAAAGTCTTGCTTCCGCCCTTTCTTCAGGAGTAATTCCACTCAATAATTCTCTTAAAGAAACCTTGGCCTTTTTCATAATTCAAATGTTCTATCGGTTTTGATTTCATTCTCGGTAATTACAACGCTGCCATCGGAAATTCCATTTCTAAGCAATTCCTCGAATTTCTGCAAAGTCAATACATAACCCTTCAACGCATTGTCCTCATCATATGTCCGGGTCTTTTTCTCTCCACCATTCCCAAGAATCAATATTCTGTCGGAAAGACGAAGGGCATACAACCGGAGCTTTGATCTCAATGTAGGAAGTGCCACAACAGAATCTTTCATCTTGCCCTCCGGCCTGAAATATCTTTCCAAAGCGCCAAAATCAAGAATCTGGTCAATGAATTTTGCAATAATTCTGAAATCTTTGTTGAATTCGCCCTCTGATTGAAAGCGGGAAACAAATTTTTCAAATTCATTGAGATCATCTGAAAGAAACTGAATTGTGTATACAGTACAGTTCTCAGATTGATCCAGAAGAAGAAGCTCCACTTCACTCATAACAATAGTTTTTATAATAATAACGGCAAGCAGGATGAAATATTTCACATATATGTGTAATTTAACATTCCTTCAGCATTGTCGAGAAAAAAAATCTCGCCCCCGGGATTCTGGTGAGGTCCGGGGGCGACGATATTTGTGGTTCTATGGCTTTCTGTAGGAGAGGCTACGTTAGAAGCCCTCGGCCGTCATGGCCTTGGCCACCTTGATGAAGCCTGCCGTGTTGGCACCCTTCACATAGTTGACGAAGCCATCGTCGGCCGTGCCGTATTTAACGCACTGCTCGTGGATGTCCTTCATGATGTCCTGAAGCTTCTGGTCGACCTCCTCGGCGGTCCAGGAAAGCATCTGGGCGTTCTGGGCCATCTCCAGACCGCTTACCGACACACCGCCGGCGTTGGCGGCCTTACCGGGAGCGTAGAGGATCTTGGCGGCGATGAACTCGTGGACGGCCTCCGGAGTGGAGGGCATGTTGGCACCCTCGCTCACGGCGATCACACCCTGCTCGAGCAGAGCCTTGGCATCGGCGCCGTCAAGCTCGTTCTGAGTTGCCGAGGGCATCGCGATGTCGCACTTCACGTGCTTCCAGGGACGCTCGCCGGGGAAATATTTCGCACCGGGAATCTCGGAGGCGAACTCGCTGACACGGCCGCGGTAGGCCATCTTGATCTCGAAGAGACGCTCGTACTGCTCCTGCGTCATTCCGTCGGGGAGATATACCGAGCCGTCGGAGTCGCTGACGCTCACGGGGATGGCGCCGAGTTTGAGGAGCTTCTCGCATGTGTAGAGGGCCACGTTGCCCGAACCCGACACAGCCACGCGCTTTCCCTTGATGTCGATGCCCTTGGTGGCGAGCATGTTCATGAGGAAGTAGACGTTGCCGTAACCGGTGGCCTCGGGACGCATCAGCGAACCGCCGAACGCCAGACCCTTGCCGGTGAACGTACCGGTGAACTCATGTGTCATCTGTTTGTAGCGGCCGAACATATAGCCCACCTCGCGGGCGCCCACGCCGATGTCGCCGGCGGGAACGTCGGTGTGCGGACCGATGTTGCGGTAGAGTTCGTCGACGAAAGCCTTGCAGAAGTTCATCACCTCGCGGTCGCTCTTGCCGCGCGGCGAGAAGTCGCTACCTCCTTTGGCGCCACCCATGGCGAGAGTGGTGAGCGAGTTCTTGAAGGTCTGCTCGAAGGCGAGGAACTTCAGGATGGAGAGGTTGACCGATGCGTGGAAACGGATACCGCCCTTGTAGGGACCGATGGCGTTGTTGTGCTGAACGCGGTAGCCCATGTTGGTGTGGACCTTGCCGTTGTCGTCAACCCAGTTCACGCGGAAGGTGAAGATACGGTCGGGCACGCAGAGGCGCTCGATAAGATTGTAGTAATCGAAATCGGGATACTCATTATAGACATCCTCGATGGAGTTGATCACCTCCTCCACGGCCTGGAGATACTCAGGCTCATTGGGGAATCTGCGGGCCAGATCGGCCATTACTTCAGAAGCTTTCATCTTTATTATACCTTAAGAAATGATATGCAAACAGTGTAAAATCAGGGCAAAAATCCAGCCGAAGGCGGGATTTGGTTGCAAAATTAGCAAAAATTCCCCAAACCCGCAAATTTTTGCAAAAATAATTTAAAAATTCAGAGTTATGAGGCCTCTGAATTCTCGGAGTGCTCTGAGCTCTCTGAGTACTCGGAGTTCTCGGAGTACTCGGAATGCTCGCTAAAATCATTCGCTTTTTTGGGCTTTCCAGAATTTTTGTGTAATTTTGAGCGAGGTCTGAAGGGGGGGAGGCGGGGCTGCGGGTTCGTCATCGAAAACGCCGGAAACATCGAAACTATCCTGACAAAACTTCGCCCATGAAAAGATATCTTGTTTTGCTGGCCATAATCGCGGCCGTGCTGCCACTCCGCGCCGACATCTCGCTCGACGAATGCCAGCGGCTCGCCCGGGAGAACTATCCGCTCATCAGGCAGTACGGTCTGCTGCAACGCACACGCGACATCGACCTCTCCGACATCAACAAGAGCTGGCTGCCCCGCGTGGAGGTCTACGCCCAGGGAACAGTGCAGAACGCCGTGCCCTCCTTCCCCGACGAACTCCGCTCCATGCTCACGCAGATGGGCCAGAGCTTCGACGGCCTCAACAAGTTCCAATATAAAGGAGGAGTGGAACTCGCGCAGACCATCTGGGACGGCGGCGAGTCGAAAGCCCGCCGCGAGCAGGCCCGGGCCCGCACAGCTGCCGGAGAGGCACGTCTCGACGTGGAGCTCTACGGCATCCGCCAGCGCGTGCAGAACCTCTATTTCTCCCGCCTTCTGCTCGACTCCCAGATAGAGACCACCCGCGCGTCGATAGCCCTGCTCGATTCCAACATCACCGAACTCAACTCCCTTCTGCGGGGCGGCGTGGCCATCCCCGCCGACGTGGCCATGGTCAAGGCCGAGCGACTGTCGATGGCTCAGAAACTCGTGGAGGCCGAATCGCAGCGCGACGCACTCACCGAGATGCTCGGCGTCTTCACCGGCCGCAACCTCGCCGCCGAGAAATTCCTCCTCCCCGATGCATCGCTTCCCGCCGACACGGCCAACCTCCGCCCCGAGCAGCAGCTCTTCTCCCGCCAACTCGAGCTCAACTCGGCCATGCGCCGGTCGGTGAAGGCCTCGCTCATGCCGAAGATCGGCCTGTTCGGTTCGGCCTACTACGGCTATCCCGGCCTCGACTATTTCAAGAGCATGCGCGACAAGAAGCCCACCTTCAACGCCCTGGCCGGTGTGAAGATCTCCTGGAACCTCGGCTCGCTCTATCAGCGCGACAACACCCTGCGCCGACTCGACATCAGCGACGAGAGCATCCTCAGCGACCGCGATGTGTTCGACTTCAACATCCGGCTCCAGACCCGCCAGGAGATGAAGGAGATCGAGGGCCTCAGGAAGGTGGTGGAGAACGACGCCGAGATCGTGGCACTCCGCGCCGAAGTGAGGCAGACGGCCGAGTCGCAGCTGCGCCACGGCATCATCGATCCGCTTCAGCTCACAGTCAAGATCAACGACGAGAACAGGGCGCGCCTCACCCAATCGTACAACCGGATCTCGCTGATCCAGAAAATATACAACCTCAAGAACACCCTCAACAGATGAAACGCCTTTTCTTCCCCATATTGCTCCTCGCTCTCGCCGCGTCGTGCAAGCAGAAACCTGAATACGACGCCACAGGCATCTTCGAGGCCACCACGGTGACCGTGGCCGCCGAGTCGGCCGGCAAACTCCTCGCCATGGACATAGCCGAAGGCGACAGCGTTACAGAAGGGCAACAGATAGCCCTCGTCGACACCACGCTGCTCCACCTGCAGAAGCTGCAGCTCGGCAGCCAGCGAAGTTCGGCGCGCAGTTCCTCGCCCGACATCTCGGCCCAGGCCCAGTCGCTGCGCCAGCAGATAGCCCACCAGCAGCAGGAGGTGGAGCGCTTCGGCACACTCCTGAAAGACCGCGCCGTTCCCCAGAAAACCTACGACGACGCCGCGGCCCAGCTGAAAGTGCTGCAGGGCCAGCTCGACGCACTCCTCTCCCAGCTCGGCAACTCCCGCACCTCGATAGCCGACAACGCCTCGGCCATCGGTTACCAGATGGAGAACATCTCCACCCAGCTCGCCAAGTGCCGCATCTCATCGCCGATCTCCGGCACGGTGCTGGTGAAATATGCCGAGACGGGAGAGTTCGCCACTCCCGGCAAACCCCTCTACAAGATAGCCGATCTGGAGAAAATATACCTGCGCTGCTACTTCACCGCCGAACAACTCGCCGACGTCAAGATCGGCCGTAAGGTGACGGTGATCGCCGACTTCGGCGGCGACAGCCAGTTCGAATATCCGGGCACGGTGACCTGGATAGCCGAGGAGAGCGAGTTCACGCCCAAGTCGATACAGACAGAGGACTCGCGCGCCTATCTGGTGTACGCCGTGAAGGTGGCCGTGAAAAACGACGGCAGGCTCAAGATTGGACAGTTCGGCGAGGTAAGGCTCTGACTGCAATAAAGATTCAGCAGATGGCTCCGGCAATCAAGATAGAAGGGATCTCCAAGAAATTCAAGAAGACCGCCGCGCTCAAGGGCATCGACCTGGAGGTGGAGGAGGGGATGCTCTACGGCCTCATCGGACCCGACGGCGCCGGGAAGAGCACGCTCTACACCATCCTCACCACCCTCGTGGCTCCCGACAAGGGAAGAGGAGAGATATTCGGGCTCGACCTGCGCAAGGACTCCCGTCGCATCCGCGACATCATCGGCTATATGCCGCAGCGCTTCTCCCTCTTCCCCGACCTCTCGGTGAGGGAAAACCTGGAGTTTTTCGCCTCCCTCTTCGGGCAGAGCGTGGAGCGGAATTTCGACATGATAGCGCCGGTATACTCGCAGCTGGCCCGCTTCCCCCGCCGCCGGGCAGGGGCGCTCTCGGGAGGCATGAAGCAGAAACTCGCCCTCTGCTGCGCCCTTATCCACAAACCCCGCCTGCTGCTGCTCGACGAACCCACCACAGGCGTCGACGCCATCTCCCGCAGCGAGTTCTGGGAGATTCTCCGCCAGCTCAAGGCGGGAGGGATGTCGATTCTCGTCTCCACGTCATATATGGACGAGGCGCAGCTCTGCGACCGCATCTCGCTGATCGACCGCGGCCGCATCCTGCAGACGGGCACCGTGCCCGAGATCCTCGCCGGCCACCGCGAGCGGATCTACAACGTCAGCGCCAGCGAGATGTTTCCCCTGCTGGAGGCCGTGCGCGAATTCGCAGGCGTGCGCGACTGCTACACTTTCGGAGCGACGCTCCACGCGGTGGTCGGTCCGGAGTTCAACCCCGCCGATGCGCAGAAAGCTCTTGCTGCCAAAGGGCTGAAGGATGTGGAGATATATCCCGCCAAGGGGGATATAGAAGATGTGTTTATAAATCTCATGGGCAATGAATAGCGACACAGCCATATCGGTGGAAGGTCTCACCAAATGCTTCGGCAGCTTCACCGCCGTCGACCACATCTCCTTCTCGGTGAGGAGGGGCGAGATCTTCGGTTTTCTGGGTGCCAACGGTGCCGGGAAAACCACCGCCATGCGCATGCTCTGCGGACTGAGCGTGCCTACGGCCGGCAGCGGACATGTGGCCGGTCTCGACATCAACACCCAGCCCGAGCTCATCAAGCGCCGCATCGGATACATGAGCCAGAAGTTCTCGCTCTACGAAGACCTGACGGTGGCCGAGAATCTGGAATTCTTCGCCACGGTCTACGGCATGCTCCCCGCCGAGATCAGGCGGAAGTCGGAGCAGATCTACTCCGAGCTCCGCATGGAGGGGATGCGCAAGTCGCTGGTGGCCGACCTCCCGCTGGGATGGAAGCAGAAGCTCGCCTTCGCCACCGCCACCATTCACCGCCCCGACATCGTCTTCCTCGACGAACCCACCGGAGGCGTCGACCCCGTGACGCGCCGGCGCTTCTGGGAACTGATCTACAAGGAGTCGTCGCGCGGGATGACCATCTTCGTCACCACCCACTATCTCGACGAGGCCGAATACTGCAACCGCATCTCGATAATGGTCGACGGCCGCATCGCCGCCCTCGACACTCCCGCCGCCCTCAAGAGCCGCTACGGAGCCGACACCATCGACGGGGTGTTCAGAAAGGTGGCCGTGGGGCCGGCCAAGGAATAACCTCAGCAAAAAGAAGAGTCTATGTCGATACTCGCAAGCATAATAAAGAAGGAGTTCAAGCAGATGATCCGCGACCCGCGCACCATCCTGCTCACCATCGTGATGCCGCTGGTGCTGCTGGTGCTCTTCGGTTTCGCCATCTCGATGGAGGTGAACGAGATCAGGGTGGCCGTGGCCATCGACCAGCCGGGGGAGCGGACCAACCAGCTCGTGTCGCGCCTCTCCTCCAATCCCTACGTGAGGTTTGTGGGAGCCGCGCCGGAAAGCCGCATGGAGCCGCTTCTGCGCGAGGGAAAGGCCGATGTGGCGGTAGTGTTCCGCAGCGACGCCGACCGCGTCAAGGCCATCCTCCTGGTCGACGCCAGCAATCCCTCGATAGCGCGGTCATACTCGGCCTATGTGGCTGGAATCCTCTCGGGCAGCTCCTCGGTGCAGGCCCAGGTGATATCGAGAATACTCTTCAATCCGCAGCTGAAGAGCTCCTACAATTTCGTGCCCGGTATTCTGGGAATGATCTTCATCCTCATCTGCAGCATCATGACCTCCGTCTCGATCGTGAGGGAGAAGGAGTCGGGCACGATGAGTCTGATGATGGTGTCGCCCGTCCGCCCCAACACGGTGATCATCGGCAAACTGATCCCCTACCTCGCCCTCTCCTGCGTGATCCTGGCGCTGATGCTCGCCGTGAGCTATACGCTGCTCGGCATTCCAGTGTCGGTGACGATGCTCAACGTGATCTTCCTCTCGCTTGTCTACATCTGCCTGGCCCTCGCCATCGGACTGCTCATCTCCACCGTGGTCGACACCCAGCTCAACGCCCTGATCGTCTCCTGCCTCCTCTTCATGTTCCCGGTGATAATGCTCTCGGGCATGATATTTCCCATCCAGAACATGCCCGACATCCTACAGTGGATCTCCTGCATCGTGCCGGCCCGCTGGTATGTGGAGGCGATGCGCAAGCTGATGATAGAGCAGCTGCCGCTCGGCTATATCTCAACCGAACTCACCATCCTCTCCTCGATGACGCTGGGGCTGCTGGCCCTGGCGGTCGCCGTGTTCAAACGCAATTACTGACCCAGCCATGAACAGAAGAATACTCCGCATACTGATAAAGAAGGAGATGCTCCAGGTGAGGCGCAATCCCCTGATAATGCGCGTGCTGGTGATGCTGCCGGTGGTGGTGATGCTGCTGATTCCGCTCGTGGCCAACCTCGACATCAAGCACGCCGACATCGCCTTCACCGACCTCGACCGCTCCATGCTCTCCCGGCGCATCGCCTCCGACCTCAACGGCACCGACATGCTGAGCGTGAAGGCCTACACAGCCACGCCGGCGCAGGCACGCCAGATGGTGGAGCGCGGCAAGGCCGACGTCACCGTGACCGTCCCGGCGAATTTCGCCAAGGATCTGGAGAACGGCCGCAATCCGAAGATACTGCTCGAGGCCAACGGCGTCAACGCCACCATCGGAATGATGGCCCAGCAATACTGCGCCCAGTCGATAGCCCTGACACTCAAGCAGTACGCCGCGGCCATGGGAATGCCGGCTCCATCGCAGGACATCGTGGTTAGGGAATTCTACAATCCCACGATGAATTTCCGCAACTACATGATTCCGGCACTGATGGTGATGCTCGTGCTGCTGATATGCGGTTTTCTGCCGGCCCTCAACATCGTCTCGGAGAAGGAGAAGGGCACCATGGAGGCCATCAACGTCACTCCGGTGGGCAAATTCACATTCATCCTCTCCAAACTCCTCCCCTACTGGATAGTGGGCCTCTTCGTGGTGACGGTGGGGATGCTTATCGGCTGGCTGGTCTACGGTCTTGTGCCCGTTGGCAGCGTCGCCGTGATCTATCTCGCCACCTTCATCTTCGCGCTGGTGATGTCGGGAATCGGGGTGATCATGGCCAACAACTCCGCCACCATGCTTCAGAGCATCTTCCTGATGTTCGCCGTGGCGATGGTGTTCCAGCTGATGAGCGGCCTCTTCACGCCTGTGAGCTCGATGCCCGCCTGGGCGCAGGGGGTGGCGGCCTTCCTCCCTCCGAAATACTATATCGAGATAATGCGCTCGCTCTATCTCAAAGGGGCGTCGGCGGCGATGCTCTGGCCGCAGTTCGCGGCCCTTTCCCTCTTCGCGGTGCTCTTCTTCCTGATCGCCGCCTTGACCTATCGCAAACGCTCGTAGCGTTGCATTCTACTGCAAAATTTCGCACTTTTCTTGCCGCGATTCAAAAAAAGTGTTAATTTTGCGACACTTTGGCACGGACAGAGGTCCGAGCCCGGGGTGCGCGCCGCTTCGGCGGCGAGCTGAGATCATACCCTTTGAACCTGATCCGGGTAATACCGGCGTAGAGAAAAATTTACAACAATGAAAGAAATTGCTTTGTGCGCTCTCCTGCTCGCAGCGGGGACAGCCGCACACGCTGCCGGACTGGAAGCTCCGGCCGCGTCGGAGTCGATCGACTCCGTAACCCTTCTCGACAACGTCGAGATCACAGCCAACCGCGCCACGGCCAAGACGCCCGTGGCCTTCACCAACGTCAGCAAGGAGAAACTGACGGCGGCCAACGACGGCCGCGACATCACCTATCTTCTCCAACTCACCCCCTCCATCACCGTGACCTCCGACGCCGGCACCGGCATCGGCTACACCAGCATGCGCGTGCGCGGGTCGGACCCCACGCGCATCAACATCACCGCCAACGGCGTACCCATCAACGACCCGGAGAGCCATTCCGTCTACTGGGTGAACATGCCCGACCTGGCCTCTTCGCTGAGGGACGTGCAGGTGCAGCGCGGCGCCGGAACCTCCACCAACGGCGCCGCCGCCTTCGGAGCGAGCATCAACATGGTGACCGACATCCCCTCGCGCCGCCCCTACGGAGAGATCTCGGGCAGCTATGGCTCCTACAACTCCAACCGCGAGACTCTGCGCGTGGGTTCGGGTCTGCTCGGCGACCACTGGAGCCTCGACGCCAAGATCAGCCATACGGGCTCGAAGGGATACATAGACCGCGCCTCCTCCGAACTGTGGGGATATTTCGGACAGGCGGCCTACGAGAGCAGCAACACCCTGGTGCGCGCCCTCGCATTCGGCGGGAAGGAACGCACCTACATGGCCTGGGACTATGCCTCGAAGGAGCAGATGGAGGAGTTCGGCCGACGCTACAATCCCTGCGGTGAATACACCGACTCCGACGGCAACCGCGCCTATTATCCCAACCAGTACGACTACTTCACCCAGCACCACCTACAGCTGCTGCTCACGCAAGGCATCGGCAATTACTGCACGCTTAACGCCGCCATATACTACACATACGACAACGGCCACTACGAGCAGTACAAGACCAACCGCACGCTGCGCGAATACGGTCTGACGCCCTGGGTCGACGCCGACGGAGAGACGGTGAAGAAGTCGGACCTTGTGCGTCTCAAGTTCAACCGCAACGACTTCGGAGGCGTCAACCTCAACTTCAACTTCCACCGCAACCGCCTCAACGCCACCGCCGGCGTGGCCGTGAGCGATTTCATCGGCAGGCATTTCGGGCAGGTGGCCTGGGTGCGCAACTATGTGGGTCCGATCGAGCCGCTGCAGGAGTATTACCGCAACACGGGCCACAAGCTCGACGTGAACACCTTCGTGCGCGCCACCTACGACATCTCCTCGAAATTCTCAGCCTTCGCCGACCTGCAGTACCGCCACATCCGCTACACCATCAAGGGGATAACCGACAACTGGGACTGGAACTCCGACGCCCTGGCCGGAATCGACGTGCACCGCAACTGGAATTTCTTCAATCCAAAGGTCGGGGTTAACTTCGAGTCGGGTCCGCACAGGGCGTTCGCCAGCTGGTCGGTGGCCCACCGCGAACCGGTGCGTGACAACTTCACCGACGGCGACCCCCACAGCTATCCCGAAGCCGAACGCCTCGACGACTTCGAGCTGGGCTACACCTTCACCTCCGGCATCTTCTCCGCCTCGGCCAACCTCTACTATATGCTCTACCACGACCAGCTGGTGCTCACCGGCCAGCTCTCCGACACGGGCAATCCGCTGAGCGTGAACGTCCCCGACAGCTACCGCATGGGCATTGAGCTGCAGGCCGCGCTGAAGCCCTGCAACTGGTTCGACTGGCAGGCCAACCTCACCCTGAGCCGCAACCGCATCAAGAACTTCACCGAGTATATCTACGAGGATGAATGGACCAACCCCATCTCGTTCCACCTGGGCGAGACGCCGATATCGTTCAGTCCCGACGTTATCTTCAACACATTCTTCAACTTCCACTACGCCGGCTTCGACGCCTCGCTGCAGGGCCGCTTCGTGGGGAAGCAATACATGAACAACGCCAGGAGCGAGGAGGCAAAGCTCGACCCCTACTTCGTGAGCGACCTGCATCTGGGCTATACCTTCCCGAAACTCGGAAAATTGAAGGAGTTGAAACTCGGGTTCTCGATCTACAACCTCTTCAACAAGAAATATTTCAACAACGGCTATGCCGGAGCGGGCTACTACATGGACGCCGGCGAGCCAGTGATCTACCGCTACGCCGGCTTCGCGGCCCAAGCCCCCATCCACTTCGCCGGCACAATCTCAATCCGCCTCTAAACACTAAACACTAAACAAGAATGAGCCTCGACCTCTGTCTTGAAATACTCGGTTTCTGCCTGGGACTGCTTTACCTCTGGTGGGAATATCATGCCGACGCCCGGCTGTGGCTGGTGTCGGTGATAATGCCCTGCATAGGGATGTGGCTCTATTTCAGCAAAGGCCTCTATGCCGATTTTGCCATCAACATCTACTATCTCGCCATCGCCGTCTACGGCTTCATCCACTGGACGCGCCGCGACCGGGGCGGCAAGGTGGTGAAGGAGCAGCGGCCCATCACCCACACCCCGCTCTGGGCGTGGGGCGTAGCGGCTGTGGCGCTCGGTCTGCTCTGGGTGGGGATATGGTGGGTTCTGGTGACGTTCACCAACTCCACGGTGCCCGTGGCCGACGCCTTCACCACGGCGCTCAGCATCGTGGCGATGTGGCTGATGGCCCGCAAATACGCCGAGCAGTGGTGGGCGTGGTTTGTGGTCGACGCCGTCAGCGCCGGCCTGTACCTCTACAAAGGACTCGTGTTCTACCCGATCCTCTACGCCATCTACACCGCGATCTGCGTGTTCGGCTACCGCAAATGGCTCCGCCTGATGAAAGCGCACCGCGAGGATTCCCATGCGGATCTTGAAACAAAAGAGTGAGGATTGCGTTCATTAAGTGAAACTATATCTCAACTGTTATGGACAAGACGAAAATAACCGACACCGTCGCGGCCCGGTGGGTGCCGGCGCTGCTTGTGGGAATCGGACTGACGCTGCTCGGAGTGTTCATCTGCAACGGATTCGGACGGATCTCGGCCAACTCAAGGGTGGTTACCGTGCGCGGTCTGAGCGAACGCGAGGTAATGGCCAACAAGGTGACATGGCCCATAGTGAGCAAGGCCGTGGGCGACGACCTCACGGACCTCTACCGGCAGGTGTCGCAGACTGACGATGCTATCGTGAGCTTCCTGAAAGCGAACGGCGTGCGCGAAAGCGAATACAACGTCAACGCTCCGAAGGTGCAGGACATGCAGGCCGACAACTACGGCGGCAACCAGGCTCCCTACCGCTACAACGTAACGACGGTGGTGGTGGTCACCTCAAGCGACGTCAAGAAGATCAACGCGCTGATGAACAAGCAGACCGAACTGATGTCGCGGGGAATCGCCATCGTGGCCGGCGACTACAATTACCAGACGCTCTATGAGTTTACCGACCTGAACAAGATCAAGCCCGACATGGTGGCCGACGCCACGAAAAACGCCCGCAAGGCCGCCGACAAGTTCGCCGAAGACAGCAAGTCGAGACTCGGCAAGATCAAATCGGCCTCGCAGGGACAGTTCTCCATCGAAGACCGCGACCAATACACGCCCTATATCAAGAACGTGCGCGTGGTCTCCACCATCGAATATTTCCTGAAAGACTGACGGGATTTCCGGATCCACGGGCTCAGCTCTTCGCGCGGCATTTGGGGCAGACGCCTTTCAGCATATAGTTGAGCGATCTCACCTCGTAGCTGTCGGGAAGGGCAACGGCCGGCGCCGGAATCTCCTCGAAGCAAGTAACTTCTCCGCACCGCTCGCAATAGAAATGCACGTGCTGGTCGGCCACGCTGTGATGGTGGTGGCCATGGCACACCTCGTATTTCTGCGAGCGGCTGCCGTCTTCTATCACATGCAGGATCTCGTGCTTGGAAAAGAGTTCGAGCACACGGAAGATGCTGGCGCGGTCCATCGGCGCCAGCGTTATCTCGAGGTCGCCGAGACTCAGCGGACCCGTGGCATGCATAAGTTCGCGAAGCACGAGTATCCGGTTGGCCGTGGCCTTCACCCCCCTCTCCTCCAGACATTTCACGATTCCCTGATTTTCCATAACATGAGCGTTTTCAAAGTTCCCTTTCTCTAAAAAACCGGCCCCTCTCCCCCATTATTGCCCTTCAACCCCATAAATCGAATTTTTCCGGATTCCAACCTCCCTCAATACAATTATTCAAATCAAATTATTCAATTGCGATTATACAATTTATATTATACAACTTGTATAATACAAATTAAATAATTATATTTGCGGAAAATTTATCACGTATGACCCACCTGTCAAGAAATCCCTTTATCGTTACCGGCAAAATCGAGCCTGAACTCTTCTGCGACCGCCGCAAGGAATCGGAGCGGCTCATCAAATCCCTTACCAACGGGAACAACATGGTGGTGATGTCGCCCAGAAGGATGGGAAAAACGGGCCTTATCCAATTCTGTTTCGACCAGCGAATCCTCTCGGAAAACTACTACACATTTTTCATCGACATCCTCCAGACATCGAGTCTGCGCGAGTTCACATTCTATTTAGGGCAGGCCATCTTCGAGGGTCTGCTCCCGCGCGGACGCAAGATACTGATGAAATTCCTCCAGACCGTGAGGTCGATATCTGCGGGAATAAGCTTCGACCCCGTCACAGGAGGCCCGCAATTCAATCTCCAACTGGGAGATATCGACAAACCGGAATATACGCTCGACGAGATTTTCGGATATCTCGCCACGTGCGACAAACCGTGCATCGTAGCCATCGACGAGTTCCAGCAGATAGCGAATTATCCGGAGAAGAATGTCGAGGCAATCCTGCGCACATATATCCAGCGACTGTCGAACTGCCACTTCATCTACGCCGGAAGCGAGCGGCATATGCTCTCGCAGATGTTCTCCGATTACAACCGCCCGTTCTATCACAGTTCCGACGTGATGGAACTCCACCCCATCCCCCTGCCGGTATACACCGAGTTCGCTCAAAGACTATTCCGCGAGCGCGACAGAAATGTCGAGGAAGAAGATATCGCGCGTGTCTACGATCTCTTCGAAGGGAACACCTACTATATTCAGAAACTGATGAATTCCGCCTTTTTCCGTACGGCTCCTGGGGAGACATGCACACTCGAGACGATGCGGGTCTCACTCGAGGAGATGCTCGCCGCCCACGACGGAATCTATCGTGTGATGCTGTCGAACATGTCGCTGACCTCCAAGGAACTCCTCTTTGCCATAGCCCGGGAGGGGAAAGCGGAAGGCTTGACCTCAGCGGCGTTTATCAAGGAGCATAAGCTGCAATCGGCCAGCGCTGTTCAGGCTGCTCTGAGGACTCTTGTGAAACAGGACGCGGTCACGGTGAACATTCCCGAGCGCCACGAGATCATTACCGGAAAGAAAACCTACTCCCTCTCCGACCCGCTGTACCGCATATGGGCACTGCAACTGACAGCTAACTTCAAGCCCCTGCTCCCATAGGCGTACAGGCGAATCGGAGCGACCTTAGCTCCGCTAAGGTCGGCCCTGCCGCGAAGGAATCGCCGGATGGAAGCCGCGGAGCGGCGTAAGATTTGAGCCACGGGTGGAGCAAAACAAACGAGCGA
>X378_Fat_Sand_Rat__coassemble_47_pt1 | contig 23339 bp, 23 predicted proteins | sample X378_Fat_Sand_Rat__metabat2_low_PE_004 | metagenome-assembled genome bin X378_Fat_Sand_Rat
GACGGTTACGGTGACCGTATGGCGCAGCGAGACGGAGGGCTTGGGGCAGCTGATGAACGTGCGACCCGAGGCGACGCCCGAGATACCTACTCCCACGCCTCCCGAGCCGGCGGAGTTCGACTTGCCGTCGGTGTTGCCGTTGCGGCCCGAGAACTTGGAGCCCACCTTGTCGGTGGCCTGCTGGCGCGCCTCGTCGGTCTTGGAGGGTTCGGTGGCCTTGACGGGGCTTTCCTGCTTCTGCGTGATGGGTTTCGCCACGGGAGGAGCAGGTTTTTCATTCTTGCCCGGTTCCACCACCCTTGTGTTGACCTTCTCCGCCTTTTCCGGTTCCCCCTTGAAGGAGGGAGCCGGCTGGTCGTTGTTGACGGCGTCGGGTTCACCCTGGTCGACCGGCGTGATCTCCTCCGGTTCGAGGAGTTCGGGTTCGACGAAGAGTTCGTCGTCGGTGAGAGTGGCGATGCGGTCGTTTGCCGGCATCTTGAGGAGCTCGTCGTTGTAGACGAGCGAGCCGAACACGAGCACCAGCACTATTACGACGGCGATGGCGAGGGTGGACAGAATCGCTATGAGCTTATCTTTATTCTGACGGTTCATTCTTAGCGCGGGTGGAGAGCACCATTCTGAGATTATTACGTGCGGCGAGGTCGAGGACGCGTACCACGTTGGAGTAGGCAACGGTGGAGTCGGCGTAGAGAGCCACGGCGCGAGTGGAGTCGGCCTGCTGCACGGCGATTAGTTCGGCGCGGAGTTGCTCGACGGTCACCGGACGCGGCGAGGAGAGCGTGTTGGTGGAGTCGTTGCGGTCGACCACCAGATACATCTGGCAATCCTTGTCGATATAGACCTCGGTGACGGGTTTTGTGGAAGTCTGCTCGCTGCTCTGGGGGAGGTTGACGTCGATAGCGGCCGGAAAGATGATCGTCGATGTCACCATGAAGAAGATGAGCAGCAGGAAGATCACGTCGGTCATCGACGACATGGAGAACGTGTCGAGCGACTGGAAGTTGCGTTTCAGTGCCATAATCGTCAGGCTACGGGTTCGTTAAGCAGGTCCATGAATTCCATGGTCTTTGCCTCCATCGAGTTCATGACGCGGTTGATGCGGGCCACGAGGTAGTTGTAGGCGAAGAGGGCGATGATGCCGACCACGAGACCGGCAACCGTTGTTACGAGCGCCTGGTAGATACCGCTGGAGAGGACCGTGATGTTGGCGGCCGTTCCGGCGTTTGCCAGCGAGAAGAAGGCGTCGATCATACCGATCACCGTTCCGAGGAAACCGAGCATCGGTGCACCGGCGGCCGTGGTGGAGAGCCAGGGGAGTCCCTTGCCGAGGTTGGCCACCTCGAGGTTGCCCGTGTTCTCGATGGCCACGAGGACATCGTTCATCGGTCGGCCGATGCGGGAGAGGCCCTTGGCGATGAGGCGCGAGTAGGGGGTGTTCGACTTCTTGCAGAGGTTGAAGGCGCTTTCGATGTCGCCCTCGTGGACATAGTCGCGGATGCGGGCCATGAAGGTCTTGTCTTCCTTGGCTGCGCGGTTTATGACGATGCAGCGCTCGATGAATACGTAGATCACCACGAGCAGGAGCAGGGCGATGGGAATCATGATGTAGCCGCCGTCCATAACGAGCGACCAGAGTGATAAAGTTTTCATTATAGGGGGTTAGTTTGAGAAATTCTTATCTGAGGCATTCGAGGTAGAGTCGGATAGTCTCCTTGATGCCGAGGTATAGGGCGTCGGAGATGATGGCGTGGCCGATGCTGACCTCGTCGAGCCATGGGATCTGCCGATGGAAGAATGCGAGATTCTCGAGGTTGAGGTCGTGGCCGGCGTTGAGGCCGATGCCCGAGCGGCGTGCCTCCTCGGCGGCGCGCACGAAGGGAGCCGCGGCGAGTTCATGGTCGACGGGATAATTGTCGGCGTAGGGTTTGGTGTAGAGTTCCACGCGGTCGGCGCCGAGTTCGGCCGCCGCGCGCACCGTCTGCGGGTCGGCGTTCACGAAAATCGAGCTGCGGATGCCCGCGTTGCGGAGAGTGGCGAGCACCGGGGCGAGGATGTCGGCGTTAGCGACGACGTCCCAGCCGGCCGACGAGGTGAGGTCGCCCGGGAGGTCGGGAACGAGCGTGACCTGAGCCGGGTTGGCGCGGAGCACGAGTTCCATGAACTCCGGGGAGGGGTATCCCTCGATGTTGAATTCGGTGGTGACCGTCTTGGAGAGGTCCATGACATCCTTTCGGGTGATGTGGCGCTCGTCGGGACGGGGGTGGACCGTGATGCCCTGGGCGCCGAACTTCTCGCAGTCGATGGCGAACTTGACCACGTCGGGGATGTTCTCGCCGCGGGCGTTGCGGAGAGTGGCTACTTTGTTGATATTGACGCTGAGTCTGGTCATGATGAACAAATTTTTAGCATTATTGCTGAAATTCGGCACGAAAATTGTATATTTGCATACACAAAGCGGCTTGGACCGCGTTATGTAGTTCTATATAGCGCCGAAACGGCAAAGGTAAGGCCGCAGAAACGGTCTGAAATTTGTTGTAAAAGTAAACGGATTCCGTTTACAACTGCAAATATAGGAAAAAATAAGCAAACAGAGGTCAAACGAGGCCAAAAACACCGAGTAAAAATGACAGCGAGAGATATATTGACACCGAAAGTGAGGCCCGAGGGGGCCGAGCCGCTGCGCACCGTAGAGGGAGGGATGCCCCTTCTGGAGGTGTTGCCGCGTCTGCTCGACGCGCCCGGCAGGGAGCTCGGCGTGGTGGAAGACTCGCGGATGATCGGCGTAGTCGACCAGACGTCGCTGCTCGAGGGACTGGGGCGGATGATCGCCGCCCGCGACGACTGCTCGGTGATAGTGGTGGAATGCGCGGCCCACGATTACAGCGCCTCCCACATAGCCCGCGCCGTCGAGGACACCGACGTCCATCTTGTGGATCTCTTCTCGGTGCCGGCGGCAGAGGGGAAGGTGAGGGTGACGCTGAGAGTCCGCTGTGAGGATCCCACCGCGGCATCGCACAGTCTGGAGCGTTACGGCTATCCTGTGGTCGAGGTCACGGGCGAGCATTACCAGGACGAGACCGTCGCCATGGAGCGGCTGCTCGGACTTCAGTCGTTCCTGAAGGTATAGCCTTCGGGAGGAACAAGAAACATCAAGGTTATGAAAATAGCTATATTCGGCAACAAGCGTCAGGATCGTCATCTCGACAATCTCGGGCGCTTTTTTTCGTCGCTTCGCGCGGGGGGAGTGGAGGTTTGCGCGAGCGCCGATTTCTGCGACTACCTTCGCGGGCAGAAGCTCAGGCTCGAGGGGATAGAGCGGGTGGAGGAATTCCCGGGGGGAGTGGACGCTGTGGTGAGCATCGGCGGCGATGGCACTTTTCTGCGCGCCGCGCAGTGGGTGGGGATGAGCGAGACACCGATTCTCGGCATCAACACCGGGCATCTCGGATTCCTGGCCAGCTATTCGATGGAGGAGAACGACAAACTCGTGGAGCTCCTGCTGTCGCGCAGCTGGGAGATAGAGGAGCGGATGGTGCTGAAAGTCGAGGGGGAGCGGGTTCCGGAGGGGTTCTGGCCCTATCTGCTCAACGACATGGCAGTGCTTAAGGGCGACACCACGCATATGGTGAATATCCGCGCCGACGTGGACGGCTATTATCTTGCCGACTATCTTGCCGACGGACTGATAGTGTCGACGCCGACGGGGTCGACGGCCTACAATCTTTCCGTGAACGGACCGATACTGGAGCCGACGCTGAAGGGGATAATACTGTCGCCGATCGCGCCGCATTCGCTTACGGTTCGGCCGCTGGTGCTGGGGGCGGAGACCGTTGTGGATCTGACTGTTACCGGCCGCGGGGAGGAATGCCATGTGGCCGTCGACGGGAGGATATTCAGCGTGCCTTGCGACGGGGCGCGGCTCCGGGTGGTGAAGGCGCCCTTCTGCGTGAAAGTGTTGAGGCGCCCGGACACCGATTTCGCCACGATTCTCCGGAACAAGCTGCACTGGGGAATCCGATAGAGGCAAGCCCTCGCGCACGCTTCGGGGACAACGACAGGCTAGCGCGCAGAACCGGAGCGCGCAGACTTATATACGCACAAAACAGGGGCGGGACATCTTTGATGATGTTCCGCCCTTGATATTTTTGGGGCTTTTTGCTTTTTTCTTTTCTTTCCTCTCGGCTCTTCCCGCTTTTACTTGGAGGCGGGGAGCTGGTTGGCGGGAGCGGGGGCAGCCTGGGAGGGAGCCGGGGCGCTCTGCTGGATGGAGGAGACGTTGATGGGCTTCTTCACGCAGAAGGAAGCGGCGATGCTTGCCACAACGATGAAGGCAGCCAGCGACCATGTGGCTTTCTCGATGAAGTCGGTGGTCTTGCGGTATCCGAGATACTGGTTGTTGTTGGAGAAATCGGAGGCGAGACCGCCGCCTTTCGACTTCTGGATGAGCACTGCACCGATGAGGGCGATGCTTGCTATCACGATAAGGATTGCTAGAAAAATATACATATTTTTATTTTGCTTGAATTCTTGCTTTGCGGTCCTGATTCTCTATGAGTTTGTGGAGGAAACGCATTTGGTCTGCAAAGTAAATACTTTTTTTCGGATTTTTCAAACTTAATTCGGTAATTATTTCCAAAGCCTTGCGATAATTGCCGTTTTTTATCATGACTCGGGCCAGCGACTCCGACAAATCGGCGTCGCGGGGCGAGATCGGTTCGGAATCCCCGGCCTCCTCCGGTTCGGGCGTCTCCTCGGGTTCGGGAGCGGGAGCGGGCTTTGTCTCCGGCTTGGGCGCGGGTTTGGATTTTGGCGTTTTCGGGGGGACGGCCGCGAGGAATGCCGAGATCGCGTCGGAGGTGGCGTCGGCATTGTCATTGTCGCACTCCTCCTCTTCGGCAGCCATCATCGTGGCGTAGTCAACGGCCGGGGCGATGATTAGCTCCTCCGTTTCCGTTGCGGCCGCCGCCTCCGGGGAGGCGAAGCGCTCCAGGAAAGAGTCGATGGTGTCGGAGGTGGTGAGTTCCTTCGGACGCATGTCGGGATAGAAGGAGGCGAATTCCTCCGGGTCGATGCCGAGGAGGGTGCGGAGGTCGGCCTCGTTGCCGACGCACGCGGCGATTCTCCTCACGAGCACGGCCCGCTGGGAGGGAGTGGAGTTTTCAAGGGCGGAAACGGCAGGATAGAAGAAGTAGGGATACTTCTCGAACGATTCCTGAGCCTCCTCGAATGTGTAGCGCCTAAGCATAATTAATGATTAATTGACGTCACCAGTTGCCTAAGGTGGCGTTGAAGATTAGGTTAACGAGTTCTTTGCTGATTTCCTGGCAGAGTTCCTCCTGGACGTCGGTAAGCATCAGCGAAGAGTCGAACTGGCGGTAGGCGGAGAAATTCTGATCGATATCGTTGGCGGAGTTCTTGTTGTCGGTGTATTTGACGTGCACCGTGATGGTGAGGCGGGTTTCGGTGGCGTAGGCGTCGGTGCCTACGGCCTGCGGGGAGAGGGAGTAGCCCGTGATCTCGCCGGAGAGCTGGAGGTCGCCCTTGTTGCCGTCCAGTTCCTGGAGACGGGTGTTTCGGGTGACGTAGTTGAGGAGCTCGTTCTCGAACGTCTGCTGGAGAGGGGGATAGACCAGGGCGGCGCGGATGGGGAACTCGCCGATGTTGATGGTCTTGTAGATGTCGTAGTTGATGGAGGAGCCGTTGAGCGTGTAACGCGGCACGCAGCTTCCGGCGACGCAGGCGAGTGCGAGGACGGTGAGCAGGCTGTACAGGCGTGAGAGAGCGGACTTCATATAGGGATAACGTTGAGTCAGGACTGGATATTGAACTCCCGCAGTTTTCGATAGAGCGTGCGGGTGGAGATGCCGAGCTGGAGGGCTGTTGCAGCCTTGTCGCCGTTGTTGGCGGCGAGAGCCTCGACTATGGTTGCCTTCTCCGCCTCCTCGAGCGGCGAGGAGGTGGCGTCGGCGGAAGTGCCGAGGTCGATGACGCTCTCCTCCGGATATTTTATCAGCGACGTGACGGGAGAGAGTGGACCGCGGCCCTTGGCGGGGCTTGAGATCATCTGCTTGAGCTGGTCGACCTCCCCCTTGAGCGAGAGCACCAGGTTCCAGAGCATCTTGCGTTCCGCCTCGTAGTCATGGCTGCGGTCGATCTTTGCCGGAGTCGAGAGCCCGCTGTGGTCGATGGGGAGCATCTCCATGAGTTGCTGGCGCGAGATCTCGTCGCCCGAGTCGAAGATGGCGAGTTGCTCCACCACGTTCTTGAGCTGGCGCACGTTTCCCGGCCAGCGGTAGAGCTTCATGGCGTGGACCGCCTCGGGAGAGAAGGAGATGGGTTCCGTCATATACTTGCGCGAGAACTCCGAGGCGAACATGCGGGCCAGCAGGTGGACGTCGTCGCCGCGGTCGTGGAGGTTGGGTACCTCGATGCGGATTGTGGAGAGTCGGTAGTAGAGGTCTTCGCGGAATTTCCCCTTGCGGACAGCCTCGAGCAGATTGACGTTTGTGGCCGCCACGATGCGGATGTCGGTTTTCTGCACCGTGGAGCTGCCCACCTTGAGGAACTCGCCCGATTCCAGCACGCGCAGCAGACGCGCCTGGGTAGTGAGGGGGAGTTCCGCCACCTCGTCGAGGAAGATGGTGCCGCCGTCGGCCTCCTCGAAGTAACCCTTTCGGGCAGAGATGGCACCCGTGAAGGAGCCCTTCTCATGGCCGAAGAGTTCGCTGTCGATGGTTCCCTCGGGGATGGCGCCGCAGTTGACGGCTATGTATTTCTTATGTTTTCTGGCTCCGAACTGATGGATGATCTTCGGGAAGAACTCCTTGCCCGCACCGCTTTCGCCGGTGACGAGTACCGAGAGGTCGAACGGGGCGACGCGGATGGCACGGGCGATAGCGAGGAGCAGCGCGGGGGAGTTTCCCACGATGTTGAAGCGCTGCTTGGCCTGCATCACCTCGGGCGATTCCTCGGGAGCGGACGTAATGTTTTTCTTTGCCATAATCTTCGGTGTTAAAGATGAGAGAGTTAAAGAGTGAGAGAGTTAAAGAATGAGAGAGTTAAAGAATGAGAGAGTTAAAGAGTGAGAGAGTTAAAGAATGAGAGAGTTAAAGAGTGAGAGAATTATAGAGTGAGAGAGTTAAAGAGAGGGGGTCAGGGGCGTTTCTTGAGGTCGTAGGTCTTCTGCCTCAGGAACTTGCCGAGCGACTCCACATCCTTGTATTGGGCCTGCTCCTCGGGGGTGATGACGTCGCCGAAGGAGATGTGGATCTCCTTGCCCGTCTTGTTGAAGAGTTCGCGGGGGAGGCGCAGCGTGCGGATGCGCCAGTCGATCATTCCCAGGATGTTGAAGAAAGTGGAGTTGTGTTCGTGGAAATAGACCGGGATCACAGGCACCTTCAGCTGCTGGATGAGTCGGATGATGGAAGTCTGCCACTTGCGGTCGGAGATGTGGAGAGTGCGGTCAACCTTCGAGACCGCTCCTGCCGGGAAGAATCCGAGCGGGTGGCCCTGGCGCACGTGGGCCATGGCGGCGCGGATGCCCTGCATGGTGACGAGTTTCTTCTTAGGGTCGTCGCTGTGGCTGGGGTCGACGGCTATGAAAGAGGGGCGCATTGCCGTGATGTGGTTGAGGAAGAGGTTGACCATCACCTTGATGTCGGGGCGGTGGCGGCCGATGACGTCGATGAGGAGGATACCGTCGAGAGCGCCGAGCGGGTGGTTGCTCACCACGATGAAAGGGCCTTCGGGGAATCGGTCGAGCACCTCCTCGCCGTCGATGCGTTTCTTTATCTTGTAGCAGTCGTCGATGAGGAGGTTGGCGAAGGGCACGCCGGTGGTGTAGCAGTATTTGCTGTGGACGGCGTTGCACTTGTCGAGGATTAGCCAATGCATGATTTTCTCCACAATTTTGGGGTGGCCGTCGAAAATCGGGGCCATCTTGCGGATGTCGTCATAGTTTAGCAGATCGGGGCGAACCCCTTCGGGAAGATTCATATACAGAGTGTGTAGTTATAACAAAAGGGGGAGAGAACCTTTGCGAATCAAGCCACAAAATTAGCGAATATTTTTGAAAAAGCGAAATTCCCCGCCTCCGGCCGGGGCTGGAAGCGGGGCGGGAGGCGGGGAAAATCATGTGGCCGTGGTGGCGACGGTGCGGCCGTTGATGCGGATGTCGAAGGGAGTGTGGAAGAAGTCGCGGGCGGGCCGCAGCGTGGTGGCCAGACCCGGATGGGAGCCCGTGATCGCCGCTATCCGGCGGGGAGTGTAGAACTGGCGGATGTTGGCGATGTCCATCTCGACCCCCTGCCCTATGAAATCCTCGAAACTACGCATGAGATCCGCCAGGGCCGTGAGCGAGTTCTGCGTCTGCTGGTTGTAGAGCGTGCCGCTCATCGAGTTGCTGTCGAGCTTTCCCTGCAGGGCGCCGTTGACACCCGAGATATCCTCCATCATCTTCATCTGGATCTCCAGCAGCCCCGTGATTCCGATGTTGGTGGAGTTGGAGCTCACCTGCTGCGGGATGGGTACGCCGGCCCGTGCCTTATATATTATCACCCCGTTGAAGCGGCTCCATTCCTCGGCGATCTCGTTCATGTCGCAACCGTCGGGGAGGGCACCCTCCGGGAATAGGAGCACGCCCTTGGCCGAGGCGCGGAGAATCCAGTCGTACATCGTGATGAGTCGGTTGGTGAGTTTCTGCTGGTCGATCACGTCGGAGACGAAGCTGTGGATCTCGGCGTCGATGAATGGGTAAGCCTTTATAATATAAGGATGGGAGCCGTGCTGATAGGGAGAGACGCCCGAGTCGATGATGTCGCCCGAGGGGGAGATGAAGAAGTATCGCCATTGGTCGCTCATCATCCAGCGGGCGTCGATGAGCAGCGCGTTCTCGCCGATGGTGGAGAGGCGGCGGGCGTTCTCCTGCTCCACGAGGCGACGGTAGTCAGCCTCCTCCACCTCGAATCGGCGGCCGTGCATCCGGTCGTGGCAATACCAGCGGGGCGAGTGCTCGCGGAGCCAGATTTCGGTAAGCTCGCACTTGAGCGAGCGCGGGGGATTGCGGAAGTCGACGCCGTAGATGCGGGCGATTCGTTCGCGGTCGGCAGGAGTGCGTGAGAAAGAGGCGCAGAGTCGGGAGAACTCCATCTCGTGGATCTCGCCCACGAGGTTCATGTCCCAGCCGCGGATGTCGCGGGCCTCCGAGTCCCAGAAGAAGCGGTCGGAGGGGACGATGTCGGTCCAGCAATCCGAGATGTTCCCGCGGCGGCCGAACCATTTCTTGTGGACCGCCAGACCCGAGATGAGGAACTCCTCCATGGAGCGGGCGTAGACCTCCTCGAGGCGGTTGAGTTCCAGATTGTACTCGATGAGACGTTTGAGCGTCGCCGCCTCCGCCGCCTCCGAGGGGTCGCGCGGGAGCGGAACGGGGGGTTGCCAGCGGTTTCGGAACACGCCGAGCACGTTGCGCACCAGCCGGCGTATCAGATTGTTCTTGAGCGGCATGTTTCCCTGGATGCGGAGCTGTTCCTCCTCGCTGAGGCGGACGCCGTTTCCCACCTCGGTGTAGTCGCTCCACTGGTCGCCGTAGGTGAAGCGCTTGCATCGGTCGCGGTCGGCGCGGAACCGGGCCGCCCTCATCCAACATTCGCGGGCGCGGGCCAGGAGTTCGAGTCCCGAGGCCTGCGAGGGAGCCGTTTCGATAGAATTTTCCATAATCTTTTTTGCGGCAAAGTTAGGAGAGGGGCGGGAAGGGGCTTCCTTTTCCATTTACTGCGTTCTTACAATATGTGTGAAAATGGGTTAAAAAGAGGTGCTGGATTTCCGAATGTCGCAAAAATTCACTATTTTAGCCTTTTGAAAGCGCCTACCCGAGCGCGATAGCCCAAAATAGAAACCGAAATGAAAAACTCAACATCTGTAAGTAAGATATTTATGGCCGCGAGTGTGGCCGCGATGTTTGCGGTTCCCGCCGGAGCCGCCCGCACGCAGACGTCGCTGAAGAGCTGGCAGTTCAGCAAGGACTCCCTGAAGTGGGAGACGGTGGCGATACCCCACGACTGGGCCATCTACGGCCCGTTCGACCGCAGCAACGACCTTCAGAAAGTTGCCGTGGAGCAGAACGGCGAGACCGAGGAGACCTGGAAGACCGGTCGCACCGGTGGATTGCCGTATGTAGGGAAGGGATATTACCGCACCACCTTCAACCTCGCCGACACCGCGGGCCGCTCGCAGACCCTTCTGTTCGACGGGGCGATGAGCAACGCCCGCGTGAAGGTGAACGGCAAGGAAGTTGCGTTCTGGCCCTACGGCTACAACAGTTTCGAGGCCGACCTGAGCGGCGCCGCCCGTCCCGGCGAGAACCTCGTGGAGGTTTCGCTCGAGAACAAGCCGCAGTCGTCGCGCTGGTATCCAGGCGCCGGCCTCTACCGCAACGTTCATCTGATCGACCGCGACAGGATACACATACCCGTGTGGGGCACCTATCTCGTTACCCCGCATGTGGAGAAGGGGTTCGCCACCGTGAAGCTCACCACCGACCTTGCCGGAGTGAAGAAAGGGGAGATGGTGACGCTGACCACCGACATCATCGGTCCCGACGGGAAGCAGGTGGCCGAGGACACGCATCAGTACAAATATTATCCCGGCGTGTCGATGCATCAGAACTTCCGCGTGGAGAGGCCCGAGCTGTGGAGTCCAGAGTCGCCGAAACTCTACAAGGCCGTGACCAAAGTCAGCGTCGACGGCGATGTGAAAGATGAATACACCACCCGCTTCGGCATCCGCAAGATAGAGACCATCGAGGGCGAGGGCTTCTTCCTGAACGGGGAGAAAGTGAAATTCCGCGGTGTGAACAACCACCACGACCTCGGTCCGCTGGGAGCCGCCGTCAACAAGGAGGCTATCCGCCACCAGCTTCAGATAATGAAGGATATGGGCGTCAACGCCATCCGCACCTCTCACAACATGCCCGCCCCCGAACTGGTGGAGCTCTGCGACGAGATGGGACTGATGATGATGGTGGAGCCTTTCGACGACTGGGGCTTCCGGCCGAAGAGCATGAACGGCTACGGCTCCATCTTCAAGGACTGGGCCGAGAAAGACATGGTGAACATGATCCGCAACTACCGCAACAATCCGTCGGTGGTGATGTGGTCGATAGGCAACGAGGTTCCGTCGCAGTGGGGCGAGGACGGTCTGAGCGAGTTGACCTTCCTCCAGGACATAGCCCACCGCGAGGATCCGACGCGCCCGGTGACCTGCGGCATGGACCAGTTTGACGCCGTGGTGAACAACGGATTCGCCGCCGCCCTCGACATCCCCAGCTTCAACTACAAACCCCGCCGCTACGACGAGGCCCACGCCAAGCTTCCGCAGAACATGCTGCTGGGTTCGGAGACCGCATCGACCGTGTCGAGTCGCGGGCAATACTTCTTCCCCGTGAAGACCGGCGCTCAGGTGGAGCATCCCGGCAACCAGAGCAACAGCTACGATGTGGAATACTGCTCCTGGAGCAACATCCCCGACCTCGACTTCGCCGAAGACGACGACAAGCCCTGGACGATGGGGCAGTTCGTATGGACGGGATTCGACTATCTCGGCGAGCCGTCGCCCTACGACACCGACGCATGGCCCTCGCATTCGAGCGTGTTCGGAATAGTGGATCTGGCGTCGCTGCCGAAAGACCGCTTCTATCTCTACCGCTCGCAGTGGAACAAGAACGACCGCACGCTGCATATCCTTCCCCACTGGAACTGGGAGGGCCGCGAGGGAGAGGTGACGCCCGTGTTCGTATACACCGACTCCCCGAAAGCCGAGCTCTTCATCAACGGCAAGAGCCAGGGCGTGAGGGAGAAGACCGACACCTGCGACATCAACGACAACGAGAGCGCCATGAAGCGTTACCGCCTGATGTGGATGGACACCCGCTACGAGCCCGGCGAGGTGAAGGTGGTGGCCTATAATGCCGACGGCAGCGTTGCCGGCGAGAAAACGATCCGCACGGCAGGGAAGCCCGACCATCTCGTGCTCACCCCCAACAAGCGCGAATTGAGCAGTGACGGCGAGGACCTCGTATATATTACTGTGCAGGTGGCCGACAAAGACGGCAACATCGTGCCCACCGACACCCGGGCGGTGAAGTTCTCCGCCAAGGGAGCCGGGAAGTTCCGCGCCACAGCCAACGGCGATCCCACCAGTCTGCGCCTGTTCCACCTGCCCGAGATGGATCTCTTCGCCGGGGCAGCCACGGCGATAGTGCAGGCCGGCGAGCAGCCCGGCCAGGTGGTGTTCGAGGCGAAGGCGAAGGGCGTGAAACCCGCCAAACTTGAATTAAACGTAAAATAACATAACTCAACAGAATCAACAGCATGAAAGACGAAATGAGAGAGAAGATCGAGAAAGTCTTCGACGAGAAATTCGGCGGCAAGGGTACGCTCTACGCCTCCGCAGGACGCATCAACCTTATCGGCGAGCACACCGACTACAACGGCGGTTTCGTGTTCCCCGGCGCCATCGACAAAGTGATCATGGCCGACATCCGCCCGAACGGCACCGACAAGGTGCGCGTGTTCTCCATCGACATCGACGACTACGCCGAGTTCGGACTGAAAGAGGAAGACGCTCCGAAGCAGGGCTGGGCGCGCTACGTGTTCGGCATCTGCCGCGAGGTGATCAAGCGCGGCGGCAAGGTGGAGGGTTTCGACGCCGTTTTCGCCGGCAACGTACCTCTGGGAGCAGGACTGAGCTCCAGCGCTGCGCTCGAGAGCTGCTTCGCTTTCGCGCTCAACGATCTTTTCAACAACAACAGCATAGAGAAATTCGAGCTCGCCTGCATCGGCCAGAGCACGGAGCACAACTATTGCGGAGTGAACTGCGGAATAATGGACCAGTTCGCGAGCGTGTTCGGCAAGGAGGGCAACCTGATGCGCCTCGACTGCCGCTCGGGCGAATACGAGTATTTCCCCTTCCACCCGAAAGGCTACAAGCTGGTGCTCGTTGACTCGCGCGTGAAGCATGAGCTGAAGGACTCCCCCTACAACAAGCGCCGCGAATCGTGCGAGCGCGTGGCCAAGCGCCTCGGGGTGGAGACACTGCGCGACGCCGACATGGATATGCTCAACGCCGTGAAGGCCGACCTGAGCGAGGAAGACTACATGCGCGCCAAATATGTGATAGAGGAGAAAGAGAGAGTGCTCGCAGTCTGCGACGCCCTTGAGAACGACGACTACGAGACCGTGGGCAAGAAGATGTACGAGACGCATCACGGCCTGAGCAAGGAGTACGAGGTGAGCTGCGAGGAACTCGACTTCCTCAACGACCTCGCCAAGGAGATGGGCGTTACCGGTTCGCGCATCATGGGCGGCGGTTTCGGCGGCTGCACCATCAACCTGGTGAAAGACGATCTTCACGACGCCTTCGTGGAGAAAGCCGTCTGCGAGTTCGAGAAGAAGTACGGCCACAAGCCGATGATCTACGACGTGGTGATCTCCGACGGAGCACGCAAGATCGGGTGAAGGTTAAAGGTTAAAGGTTATAATAGGTTAAAGGTTAAAGGTTAAAGGTTAAAGAAAGTCGGAAGCCGGAGACCTATATCCTAAAGCTGGATTATTATGAAGATAACTAAGAGAATCGAGGATACTCCCCGCGGGGAGGTGGCCATCTACAGGATGGAGAACCGCCACGGGGGCTGGGCCGAGGTGTCGGCGCTCGGTGCCGGAATCGTGGGAGTGGGCGTTCCCGACCGCGAGGGTAAGATAGAGAACGTGGCGCTTGCCTACGAGAAGGCCGCCGACTATATCTGCGACGGCCCGTGCCTGGGGAAATGCCCCGGCCGCTACGCCAACCGCATCGCCAAGGGGCATCTGCAGATCGACGGAAACGTCTACCAGCTGGCCGTGAACAACGGACCGAACCATCTGCACGGTGGACCGGAGGGCTTCCAGAACCAGATCTGGGACTCGAAGGAGCTGAAAGATGGCGTGGAGTTCACCTATCACGCCAAGGACGGCGAGGAGCACTATCCCGGCAACCTGACCGTGAAGGCCATCTACCGCTGGAACGACGACAACGAACTGACCTTGAAGTTCGAGGCCGAGAGCGACGCCGACACAGTGGTGAACATGACCAACCACGCCTACTGGAATCTCGACGGCGCCGACGCCGGTTGCGCGCTCGACCACGAGTTGCGCATGCGCGCCAGCAAGTGGTTGCCCACCGACGAGACACTCGTTCCGCTGGGTAGGCTCGACCTGGTGGAGGGTACGCCGATGGACTTCACCCAGTGGAAGCCCGTGGGCCGCGACATCCACGAGGACTTCGCCGCCCTGAAATACGGCAAGGGCTACGACAACTGCTGGGCGCTCGACGGCTGGGAGCCGGGAGCGTATATCGAGGAGGCGGTTGAGCTGCGTTCGCCGAAGTCGGGGAGGAAACTCACCGTGAGCACCGACCAGCCAGGCGTGCAGATATACACCGCCAACTGGATGACCGGCGGGAGTCCGAACAACCGCTCCGGCCGCCCCTACGAGGATTACGAAGGAGTGGCGATAGAGGCCCAGGGATTCCCCGACGCACCCAACAAGCCGCAGTTCCCCTCGCAGCTGCTGAGGAAGGGAGAGCGCTACGAGCGCACCATCACCTACCGCTTCACCGCCGAGTAAGCGCGCCGACGGGAAAAAGCCGGAAAAAGCGGCGAAATGTTAAAAAAAGTCCGATACCTCTGTTTGGTATCGGACTTTGTTGTTCTTTTTGGGATAAAAATTTGGCGGATGTGGCAATAAGAGATAATTTTGCTGTCCGAAAAAGGAACAAAAAGGTTTTAATAATAGAATTACTTAGTTTTTAACCCGAGTTTAGCATTATACGCTCAAATCACAGGCTCTTCAGGAAAACACACAAAAAGGACACCCTGTTTTGCTTGTATGAGAAAAACACAAATGTAAGGCTAAATTCATAAAAGCAAAAAGATTATGAAGAAGTTATTTACACTCGCACTCGTAGCAATTGCAGCCCTCGGCGCCAGCGCCCAGGATGCCTATATCGGAGGTCGCTTCGGTTTCATGCATGAAGAGAACAGAGGCAAAGCAGCCACCAACGAGTTCTCGATCCTTCCCGAGTTCGGCTACAACATCAACAAGAGTTGGGCCGTAGGTACGACCATCGGTTACGAGTACACGCACTGGAACGGCACAGGCACCGACCTGCACCTGTTCAACTTCAACCCCTACGCACGTTGGTCGTTCTTCCGCACGAGCAACAACCTCGTTCAGCTCTTCGTTGACGGTGGTGCCGGCATCGGTCTGGGTCAGTATGACTACGGCAAGGACAACGACGACAACCACACTGCAGTTACCTGGAACGTAGGTCTGCGTCCCGGAGTCGCCATCAACCTGACCAACAAGTTCAGCATCGTGGCCCACATGGGATTCCTCGGATATGAGGGAGCCAACAACGCCGCCTACGACGGTGGCAAGCCCCGTCGCGGTGGATTCATGCTCGACGGCAACGACCTGACGCTGGGCTTCTACTACAATTTCTAAGTAGAAAATTCAACGCATTCGCGCTGGCTGTAAGAGGCGGTTTTATAATCGCTGGCTTACAGCCAGCTTTTTTTATGCTATTTTTGGCGGTAGAGGGGGTGGTGGAGGAGGAGTTCCTGGCGGAGGCGGCGGCGGTCGAGGTGGAGGTAGATTTCGGTGGTGGCTATCGATTCGTGGCCGAGCATCTCCTGGATGGCGCGGAGGTTGGCGCCTCCTTCCAGCAGGTGGGTGGCGAAGGAGTGGCGCAGCGTGTGTGGGGAGACCTTCTTCTCGATACCCGCCAGTGCCGCCGCGTCGCGGATCACGTAGAACACCATCACGCGCGTCAACGCCGCGCCGCGTCGGTTGAGGAAGAGGATGTCGGAATTACCCGGTTTGACGGGACCGGCATTGCGCAGCGGGAGATATTCGCGGATGAGGTCGATGGCTACGGGCGAGATGGGTACGAGGCGCTGCTTGCTCCCCTTCCCCTCCACGATCACGTAGCCCTCGTCGAGCTGCAGGCGCGAGATGCGCAGGCCCACCACCTCCGAGACCCGCAGCCCGCTTCCGTAGAGCATCTCGATGATTGCGTGGTTGCGCGGCGTCTCCGCCTTCTCCGGCGGTAGCGCGGCGATCATGGCGTTGATCTCCTCCACCGACAGCACGTCGGGCAGATGGCGTCCGAGCCGCGGCGATTCGATGAGTTGGGTGGGATCCGTGTCGCGGTAACCCTCCATGCGCAGGAACTTGAAGAAAGAGCGTATCCCCGCCACCGCGCGGGCCTGCGAGCGCGGCGACACCTCCATGTCGTGGAGGAGACAGAGAAACTCGTGGATGTCCTCCTGCTCCACGGCGTCGAGCGCCATCCCCTTCGATTCGAGGAAGTCGAGGAGGTGGGAGACGTCGACCCCGTAGGCAGCACCCGTGTTCTGCGACAATCCGCGCTCCAGCAGCAGATGGCGCGTGAAGTCGACGGCGATGTCGCGGGGGGCTTTGAGCGGTCGCATGGTGGGGAGGGAATCAGATGTTTACGGTATATGCCACCTTGCGCATGCCCTCGCGGGCCACGAGCAGGGCGTTGCGGCGTCCGCGCAGCATCAGACCCTCCTCCATCCCTTCGAAGAGGCGTTCAGGCCAGTCGGGAGAGACGTCGCGGAGAGCCACCACGCCTCCGGGGCGGGAGAGGCATTCGGCCAGGACGGGATAGGGTATGAACTCCCCGTTGGAGCATATCATTTCGCAACCGGCGGCCTTTGCCGGTCGGCGCTCAATGTGCATGCGGGAATCCGCAGCCTCGAGAGCAGCGTGGTAAGCGGAATGGGAGCGCATGGGGAGGAAGACCGAGCGCGGCGAGAGCGAGGCGGCGAGTCGGAGGAGGATTCGGGCCTGGCGGCGCACGCCGCGGCTGGGATTGTCGTAGAGAGCCGCGTCGATGTCGGCGTAGCCGTACCAGCAGTATCGGCCCGGCGAGACGGCGCGCCGCACCAGAGCGTAGGCAAACGGGGAATGAACCCCGTAGCCATAGCTGTGGCGGAGACGCTTATACCATGAAGCCAGGCCCATAGCCTAATCCTTTTCGGCCTCCTTCTTCTCCGGCTTCTTATCCTCCTGCTTGGCGGCTTGGCGGCGCTTGCGCTTGGGGAAGATGTCGGGGCAGAAGATATGGAGCAGCCAGATGGCCACTGCGGCGGCAGCGATGATGTAGATGATGATCACAGCCGTGACGGAGACGGTGTTGGTGACCTTCAGCGACTTGGGATCGAACTTGAAGACGATGGCGTGTTCGCCCGGTTCGAGTCGGATGGCGCGCAGCACGTAGTTTACGCGACCGATCTCGACAGGTTTCCCGTCGACCGTGGCTTCCCAGCCCCAGGGGAAATAGATCTCGCTGAATACAGCCACGCCGCCGCGGGCGGTGCGGGCCTTGTAGTCGAGGCGGTTGGGCTGGTAGGCGGTCTCGTAGATGGTGTCGCCGGGTTGCTTGGGCGAGGCGTTGCCGAGAACCTTCTCGAACTTGCGGTCGGCCACGGCAGCCACGGCCGTGTTGAGCGAGTCGAGCGCGGCCATCTCCTTGTCGGCGTCGGCCACATAGTCGAGACGGCTCACAAACCAGGCGTTGCCCAGTGCGCCGGGATTCACCTCATACTGGTCGCCGTTGAGGATATACTTGGCGTTGAGCATGTTGAGCACACCCGGGTTCATCTTCAATATCTGGCGGTCGATCAGGTCGTTGTAGCGTGTGAGCTTGGCCGCGTGGTATCCTCCGAGAGTCTTGTGGAAATAGGAGGAGCGGGCGCCGGAGAACTCCTTGACGTCCATCACGCGGTAGTTCCCCTTGTCCTTGAGGATCTCCACGTCGGCAGGAGTCATGTTGAAGATCTCCGTCTCCTCGGCCGCGGCAGTGAAATTGGCCGAGTTGACATAACGCTTGTTGACGGTGAAGAGGTCGATGAGCATCAGCGCCGTGAGAGCGCAGACGAACACCGTGTTGTTCTTGAGCTTGCCCTTGAGATAGAGGAACACCACTCCGCAGCCGCACAGGATGAAGAGAAGGGAGCGGAGCGAGTCGGCCGATACGAGCGAGAGGCGCGTGTCGCGGATGGCGTTGATCACGCCGTAGTAGGCGGGATCGGAGAAAGCGCCGCCCTGCGTGAGGCCCTCGATTTCAGAGACGCTGAAGGGATCGCCGAACACAGAGGGCCAAATCCAGCCCACGAGGCAGATGAGAGCGCCGAGTCCGAAAATGAGATAGGCCGGCCAAGGATTGCGGTTGAACTCGTCGCGGTTGTCGCACATCTGCTTCACGCACATGGCCGCGAGCAGCGGGATTGTGAATTCCACCACCACCAGAATGCTCGAGACAGCGCGGAACTTGCTGTAGCCCGGGAAATAGTCGATGAAGAAGTCGGTGAAAGCCGGGAAGTTGTGACCCCAGGAGAGGAGCACCGCCAGCACCGAGACGGTGAAGAGCGCCCATTTCATCGGCCCCTTCACCATGAAGAGGGCGAGGATCGCCAGCAGCAGGACGAAGGCTCCGACGTAGACCGGACCGTTCGTCATGGGCTGGTCGCCGAAATACTGCGGGAACTGGTAGAGGAACTGCATCTCCTCGGGGGAGAGGTTGAGATCGTTGGCCTTATCCGTGTCGAGAATCGACTTGAGCTGGTTTTCTCCGGCCACGGGTTGGATGGTGGCGCCGCCCTTCACGTTGGGTATCAGCAGCGAGAACGTCTCGTCGATGCCGTAGCTCCAGGCCGTGATTGCCGCGCGGTCCATACCGGCCGTCTCCTTTGACCCGGTAGCGGGAGTGAGGTCGGTGGCGCGGCCGCGCACCGTCTCCTTGGCGTATTCGTAGGTGTTGTAGAGCGAGGCCGAGTTGGCCGCCACCGCCAGCACTCCGGCGAGGATCACGCAGCAGGTGGAGATGCACCATTTCCCCGCCTCGTGGTTCCGGATGGCCTTTACGAGCCAGGCTATCATCATGGCGAACACCACGAAGAGGAAATAGTAAGTCATCTGGGGATGGTTGCTCTGGAGCTGCAGTGCGCCGAAGAGGGCGGCCAGCGCGATGCCCGGGAGGTAGCGCTTGCGGTAGCACAGCGCCACGCCGCCGATGGTCGGCGGGATGTAGGCCAGAGTGACGAACTTCCAGATGTGGCCCGCGCCGATAAGTATAATGAAATAGGATGAGAAACCCCAGGCCACGGCGGCGAAGAGCGCCTGCGGCCACTTCATCTTAAAGCAGAGGCACATGATGAACATGCCCGCCATCATTGCGAAGAGCAGACCCGCCGGGGAGGGGAGCCAGAGCATGGTGGCGCCCGTGAGCCAGCCCATCAGCGAGTTGGCCGGATAGGAGGGTGAGATCTGGAAGTTGGGCATGCCTCCGAAGAGGGAGTTGGTCCAGCGGGTGGTCTCGCCGGTGGCCTCGTGGAAGGCCTTGCCCTCCTGACCGTTGGCGATACCCTGCATCGTGTCGTGCTGCTGGAGCACACGGCCCTCGACATCGTCGGGGAAGAAGAAAATAAAAGCCACGAAGGCAAGGAATGCCGTGGCTAATATTACATAAAGGTATTTCTTATCCTTGTTCATAGGAAACGTGTTATTCTGGGTTCTCCTCGTTGAGCACTTCGGAGGCCGATGCCTCGTCGGTGTCGAGGGTGATGGGGCGGCAGATGGTCTGCTCGAGCGAGATCAGCGTCTCGGTGTCCATTACGCCGGGGATGTGCTGGATCTTGTCGTTGAGGAGCTGCATCAGGTGCTGGTTGTCGAATGCGAAAGCCTTGATGAGCATGCCGTAAGGGCCGGTGGTGAAATGGCATTCAACCACTTCCGGGATCTTGGCCAGTTCGCGGGCGGCCTCGCGGTAGAGAGAGCCCTTCTCGAGGCGTACGCCGACGTAGGTGCAGGTGTTGTAGCCGAGGCGGTGCTGGTCGACATTATAACCGGATCCGGTGATCACGCCCATGTCGATGAGGCGCTGGATGCGTTGGTGGATTGCGGCTCTCGAAACGCCGCATCTAACGGCTACGTCTTTGGAGGCCATGCGGGCATTGCCCATGATGATGTTCAGGATTTTTCTGTCGAGATTGTCTAATTTTTCCATTTGGTTCGATTCCCTTTCGGGCAGGTTGAATTGAGAGTTAGTCTATAGTAATGCTTGTATTAGATTCTTGACCTTATGATTTGGAAAGGTAGGTCGGAATGCGGGCACAAAATTATATAATTGTGAGCAAATATGCAACGGTTTTGCGAAAAAATGCCAGAAAACTGCCGTAAAACAGCTATAAAAGTGACAAAATGACAAATATTGTATCTAAAACCGCTAATTTATACGGCTTTTGGCGAATCGGGATGTGATGAGCGCCGTGGCGGCGCCGATGGCGGCGATTGGGACGAGGGTTAGGAGGATGTCGGAGAAGTGCACCTCCACGGGGTATGCGCGCATCACGGTGGTGCCCGGGTCGCCCGGGATCGTGATGAGTCCGAAGTGCTGCTGGAGCAGCGAGAGCAGTACGCCGAGGATGATTCCGCAGCCGCCTCCGATGAGGGAGACGTAGATGCTTTCCCAGGCGAACACCGCGCCGATTCGGCCCGGCGTCATGCCCATGGCCGTGAGCGTCGACATGGAGCGCTGCTTCTCGAGCACGAGCATCGAGAGGGTGGAGATGATGTTGAAGCTGGCGATGATGAGGATGAAGAAGAGGAGGAGGAACGACACCCACTTCTCGATGGAGATCATGCGGAAGTTCATCTCCTGCTGGCGGAGGCGGTCTTTCACCACGAAGTCAGGGCCGAGCAGGCGCTGGATGTCGGAGGCGAGTTTTTCGGTGTCGACCCCGGGGCGGGCCTTGACCTCGATGGCCGAGGCCTCGAAGTCGTACTGCAGCAGCCGGCGGGCGGTGGCGATGTCGACGATCACGCCGTTCTCGTCGTATTCCGACTGGTTGGAGCGGTAGACGCCCGTGACGATCAGCGAGTCGGTGAGGAAAGAGCTGACAGGATTCGCCATGTTTACGCGGCCGTCGCGTTTCGGGGCGAATACGAGCAGGCGGCTGTCGGGGATGGCCGATAGCTGGGAGGCCGTACCGATGGCGATGACACCGAGGGGAGTTCGGCCGGCATTCTCGGAGGTCTGGAAATATCGGCCGTAATCCTTGCCGATGAGCGACTTGACGGCAGTGACGCGGGCGTAGTCATCCTTATACACCCCCTTGAGCGTCACCGGCATCTCGCGCGAGTCGAAGATGGCCAGCGCGTTGTCGGTGAGAGTGGGCGTGGCGAGTTCCACCCCCTTTACGGCAGCCACCCGCTGGGCCACCTTCTCGCCGTCGGCAAACACCTTGCCGCGGGCGGGGATGGCGATGACGTCGGGCGACAGAGTGTCGAGGCGTTCCGAGATCGAGCTCATGAAACCGTTGAAGACCGAGAGGACGCAGATGATTGCCGCCGTGGCGACCGCCATACCGCACACAGAGACCGCCGAGATAGCCCCGACGGCCGAATGTGATTTCTTCGATTTCAGATAGCGCCACGCGATGGCGGCGGCCAGATTTTTGCTCATCTCGATGATGGGAGGATGGCGCCCTGCGGGCGCGTGGGTGTTAATCTTCGGGGGAGACGTCCTCGATGGAGGGAGAGGGGTCGACGGCCGTGCCGGGTTTGAGGCCGAGCAGGCGGTCGATGTTCTCCGCGTAGTCGAGCGAGTCGTCGAGGTAGAACTGCAGGTCGGGACACTTGCGGAGCGTCTCCTTCACGGCCTGGGCCAGTTCGTAGCGGCAGGTCTTGGTCTGGCGCTTGATGTTTTCGAGAATCTCGTGGCTCTTTTCGGGCGGGAAGATGCTGAGGTATACCTTGGCTATCGAGAGGTCGGGGGAGACGCGTACGGCGCTCACCGACACGAGTACGTTGCCGAGGGCCGCTGTCTGGCGGCGGAATATTTCGCTGAGCTCGCGCTGGAGGAGGCGGGCTATCTTTGCTTGACGTTTACCTTCCATAACTTGGTTAAAGGTTAAAGGTTAAAGTTTAAAGGGAGGTTAATGGTTAATGAAGCCAATTGCACTGCCATCACCTCTCTAGTGTTTCGGGTTCAATGATAAAACGCGAGGGGGGTCAATTTAGTTTGCGGATAATGGTGAGACCGTCGCGGAGCGGGACAATGACCTTCTCCACGCGCGGGTCGGCGGCGACGATGTCGTTGAAGCGGATGATTCCGGCCGTCTGATGGTCGCGGGCATAGCGCGGGTCGGCCACATGTCCGTCCCAGAGCGTGTTGTCGGCGATGATGTAGCCTCCGGGGCGCAGCAGCGGGAGCGCCTTTTCGTAATATTCCGGATACTCCTTCTTGTCGGCGTCGATGAAGATGAGGTCGAACGTCTCTGGCGCCCACCGCTCCATCACCTCGAGGGCCCCTCCGATGTGGAGCCTTATCCTCTCCTCGAAAGGGGAGGAGGCTATGGCCTCGCGGATGAAATCCTCCATCTCGTCGTCGGCCTCCACCGTGTCGAGCGAGGCGTCGGGGGCGAGCGCCTCCGCGATGCAGAGGGCTGAATAGCCCGAGAATGTGCCGAGTTCGAGCACGCGCTTCGGGGCTATCATCCCCACCAGCATCTTGAGCAAGCGGCCCTGGACATGGCCCGAGCACATCCGGCCGTTGAGCAGACGGATGTTCGTGAGGCGTTCGAGCCGCTTCAGATAGTCGGGTTGCGGGTCGATGTGGGCCGAGATGTAGTCGTTGAGGTCGAGATCCATGTCACTCCGAGAGGAAACGGACCGCGAGGGCGTAACCGCGTCGGCCGCAACCGGCGATCACGGCGCGGGCTGCGCGGGCCGTCACCGACTTGTGGCGGAACTCCTCGCGGGAGTGGATGTTGGAGATGTGCACCTCGACGGCGGGGACGGTCACGGCCTCGAGGGCGTCGGCGATGGCGATGGAATAGTGGGCGTAGGCGCCCGGGTTGATCACGATGCCGGCATAGTACGTGTCGAAGCCGACGCGGTGGATGGCGTCGATGATGTCGCCCTCGCAGTTCGACTGGAAATATTCCAGCTCTACGTCGGGGAATTCGCGGCGCAGGTCGGCGAGGTTGTCTTCAAACGTGTCGCTGCCGTAGATCTCGGGATTGCGGCGGCCGAGCAGGTTGAGGTTGGGACCGTTGATGATGAGGATTTTCATAGGCGTCTAAAAATGGATTGTGGATGCGAAAAAGAGCAACAGGAAACCTAAGTTTACACTGTTGCTCTTCCTCTCTCCTCGGCGGTGCGTACGGGACTCGAACCCGTGACCCCATGCGTGACAGGCATGTATTCTAACCA
>X378_Fat_Sand_Rat__coassemble_50_pt1 | contig 22955 bp, 23 predicted proteins | sample X378_Fat_Sand_Rat__metabat2_low_PE_004 | metagenome-assembled genome bin X378_Fat_Sand_Rat
TCCGTTTCTCAGTTATTTTTTCTAATTTTGATATTCAAGCCATGAATTAGCCCAAATGAAATATAAACGCATACTCCTTAAGCTCTCCGGAGAGTCGCTCGCCGGCCAGGCCGGCCACGGCATCGACACCGCCCGCCTCAACTCCTACGCCCTGCAGATCAAGCAGATGGCCGACCTGGGCGTGCAGATCGGCATCGTTATCGGCGGCGGAAACATCTTCCGCGGCCTCTCCGGCGCCTCGAAAGGCTTCGACCGCGTCAAAGGCGACCAGATGGGAATGCTCGCAACGGTGATCAATTCCCTCGCACTCAGCTCCGCCCTCGAAGCCTGCGGACAGCCCGCTCAGGTCTACACCGCCCTCAACATGTTCCCCATCGGAGAATATTACTCCAAATGGAAGGCGATCGGCGCCCTCGAGGAAGGAAAGGTGGCGATAATCGCCGGAGGCACCGGCAATCCCTATTTCACCACCGACACCGGCGCCGCCCTCCGCGCAATTGAGATCGAAGCCGACGTAATGCTCAAGGGCACACGCGTCGACGGAGTCTACACCGCCGACCCCGAAAAAGACCCCGCAGCTGTCAAATTCGACGAAATCAGCTACGACGAAGTCCTCCGCCGCGGCCTCAAGGTGATGGACCTCACCGCCACAGCCCTCTGCAAGGAGAACGATATGCCCATCTATGTCTTCAACATGGACATCGAAGGGAATCTCGCCAAAATGCTCTCCGGCGACAACGTCGGTACTCTCGTAACAGTTTAAAATCTCAATATTATGGAAGTTAAAGAATATCTTCAGAATGCGGAGGATTCCATGCAGCTCGCGGTGGAATATCTCGACGACACCCTCTCGCATATCCGCGCAGGCAAGGCCAGCGCACGCCTCCTCGACGGCATCCGCGTTGACTACTACGGCTCGCAGGCCCCCATCTCCAACGTGGCCAACGTCTCCGTTCCCGACGCCCGCACCATCGCCATCACCCCCTGGGAGAAATCGATGTTCAAGGAAATCGAGAAGGCAATCATCAACTCCGAACTCGGCATCACTCCCGAAAACAACGGCGAGGTGATCCGCATCTGCATTCCCCCTCTCACCGAGGAACGCCGCAAGCAGCTCGTGAAGCAGAGCAAGAGCGAGGCCGAGAACGCCAAGGTCTCCGTCCGCAACGCCCGCCGCGAGGCTATCGAGGGTCTCAAGAAGGAGGTGAAGCAGGGTCTCAGCGAAGACACCGAGAAAGACGCCGAAGCCGACGTGCAGAAACTTCATGACAAATTCATGAAGAAGATCGACTCCATCTTCGCCGACAAGGAGAAGGAAATCCTCACCGTCTGATGCCCGCTGACGTCGCGGTCGTAGTCCCTGTCTACAGGGCGGAAAAGTATTTGCGCCAATGCGTCGAGAGCGTGTTGGCGCAAACCTTTGCGTCCTGGCAACTCATCCTCGTCGACGACGGCTCCGACGATTCCTCCCCGGCTCTCTGCGACTCCCTCGCCCTCTCCGACCCCCGCATCCGCGCGGTGCATCAACCCAACGCCGGCGTCTCCGCCGCCCGCAACCGCGGCGTGGCCGAAGCCTCTTCCCCCTTCGTCACCTTCCTCGACGCCGACGACATCCTCCATCCCCGATTCCTGGAAATCCTCCTCTCCCCGCTCCTCCGCGGCGATGCGGATATCTCAATATCCCGGGTGCTCGATTTCTCGGGTGCGGAGCCTGATTTCCCCGACATCCCCCACATCCCCGCCCCAGCCCTCATGAATGCCGGGGAAGTGGTGGAGACGGTGCTCTATCAAACCCGGAGTTTCGACAACGGAATCGGCGGCAAAATCTACTCCCGTCCTCTCCTCCTCGACGTCCCCTACCGCAAAAACACTCGCTACGAGGATCTCGACCATTTCTACCGCTGCTGGCTCCTCGCCTCCCGAATAGCCCTCTTCTCCATCCCTCTCTACGGCTATCGTCAGCATCCCGACTCATACATGCACCGCTTCTCCGAGGCCCGCGCCGACGTGCTCGACGTCACCGACGCAATCCTCGAATATATGCGCCTCCATCACCCCTCCCTCATCCCCGCGGCCGCCGACCGCCGCATGAGCGCCCACTTCAACATCCTTCTCCTCCTCTACCGCAACCGCCTCCAGGCTCCCGAAATAGAAGCCCGATGCTGGCGCGTCATCAGACAGCAGCGGACAGCGAGCCTCCGCAACGCGAAGGTCCGCCCAAAAAACAGATTCGGGGCTCTCCTCTCCATTCTCGGAGGAAAACCCCTCATGCGTCTTCTCGCAAGGTTCTATTGATATAGTAAGGCCTACAGCGCCCCCTGCTCCACAAGCGTCGCCACACGCTCTATCACGGCGTCGTCCTTGTTCTTGTCGGGATTGAATCCGGCTCGCATGTTCAGCCCGAAAAATCTCCCGAACGTCTGCCAGAACCCGGCCCTGAAACTCCCTAAAAACGCCTTCACGATGTTGTAGCCGGTCTGGTCGGTCTCCCGGTTTATAAGCTTCAGCATCACTTTTCCCTGGTTTTTCGTCATCTTCTTCACCACGGGCTTGTACTGCTCGAAAATGTCTTTCTCAAGCGTTTTGAGGTGCCGCTCCCGCTCTTTCTTGTCGGGAATGGTCTGGATATACTCGTAGGTCTCGCACAGCGTGGAGAAGGCAAGTTTCGCGTAGGGGAGGGTCTTCTTCACGTCGCGCACGGTCTTCCAGTAGAACTCCTCCTCCTTCTTGTTCTTGAATTTCATGGGGGGATAAACCGTGATCTCCCTGATGAACGTAAGCCGGCAGGTGTCGCCGTATTCATCCACGATATGCGTATACCCCTGGTAAGCCTTCACCTTCAGCTGCAGCGTGGCGGGACCGTCGTCGTCCTGCGCGAAGGCCCGGCCGCCTCCGGCAAGCAGAAGCAGCAACGCGGCCACGACGCCAGCAAGCGCTCCGGCCACTCTTCGGTTATGTGTCGGCTTGTTCCCCATTCACTCTATATAACACCGAATACCGTTTCTTTTCCCAAACGGAAAATGGCGTCGAAAATTGAATTTTCCCCGTTAACTTTTCTTACCGTCTCGGATATCCGCTCCTGCAGCCGCTCTCTTTCGTTCTCTATACTGGCGATCGCCCCGTCTCCTGCTATCCAGCTCTCGGCCAGCCGCAGTAGCCTGCGGTTGAATTCCTCCAGCGTCAGCTCCTCCCGCTCCGATTCGGCGTAGATCCGCTCCAGCAGGGGCATCAGATGCTCGTAGTAGGGTGTGCGCCCGTAGGCTGCCTGCCAAGCTCCGAGATGCTCCCGACGCCATTTCCCATGCTCCGATAGCCGGGGGTTCGATCCGCGCTTCAGCACGCTTGCTCCCCCTTCCACGGGCACTCCTATCCTCACGCCGCCGGCTATCTGGCTCCTGGCGTAATCCTTCCCCTTGGTCCCGGCGGCCGCGGATGCTCCGGCTGCCGCTTCGGGACTCTCGAGCCCCTCCATACGCAGCCGCAGGTAGCGCCGCCACCAGTCAGCCGACGGGGCGAACGGCGTCACGATCCTCCCGGCGCCTATCTCTTCTCGGATTCCCATTTCCCCTCCTTGGAGTCGGGATTCGGATGCTTCAGGATGCGGTCCCAGCGGATCTTGCCGTCAAACCATCCCTTCTCCTGGTCGAGAGAGAGGATGATGAACAGCGGCGATCCCACTATATGGTCTTCAGGCACGAAACCCCAGTAGCGCGAGTCGGCGCTCCGGTCGCGGTTGTCGCCCATCATCCAGTAATAATCCATCTTGAAGGTGTAGTATTCCGTCTCCTTCCCGTTGATATAGAACTTGTCGCCGCGGCGCTCCAGCTTGTTCCCCTCGTAGGTGCGGATGGCGCGCTCGTAGATGGCGTAGTTGTCGGGCGTCAGGTGCAGGGTCACTCCACGCTTCGGAATCCAGAACTCGCCCATGTTCGGTCGCGTCCAGCCGTAGTCGCCTCCCAGCGGGAACATCCCCGTCAGGTCGAGATAGCCGCTCTCGCTCTCGCGCTGCAGCGGACCGATCACCTCGGGCCATTTCTCTATCTCGGCCTTCATCGCCTTTGTCAGCGGTACGTCGTAGAAGGAGAAACCTGCGTATTCGTTGCGTATAGGCGCCGTGCCGTGGTCGTCGCTCCTCACGCCGAGTTCTTTCCATTTCTCGTCGGAAATCACGCCGTTAACAGGTATGATGTAGTTGTACTGCACGTTCTCGGGTTCGGCGATGGCCTTCCCGTTGATGAATACGGTGTCGTTCACTATCTTGAGGCGCTCGCCCGGAAGTCCGATGGCGCGCTTCACATAATTCTCCCTCCTGTCCACAGGCCTTACCACCACCTCCCCGAACATGTCGGCGTTCTGCTTGATATATGCCCGCGGGTCATTGATCCCCTTCCGCTGCAACTCGGCCACTATCTGGTAGTAGTCGGGATTCTGCACTTTCAGCGCCACGGTGTCCCCCTGAGGATAGTTGAACACCACGATGTCGCCTCTCCTCACCTCGCGCCGGCCGGGCACGCGGTGGTATTCCAGCTGCGGCGAGTCGAGATAGCTCTTCGTGCCCAGCAGCGGCATCGTGTGCTGCGCCAGCGGGAAATGTATCGGCGTCTGCGGAACTCGCGCTCCGTAAACTGTCTTGTCGACCCACAGCCGGTCGCCCACAAGCAGCGACTTCTCCAGCGAACTCGACGGAATCTCATACTGCTGCCCCACGAAGGCGAAGATGAAATAGATGAGTATCAGCGCGTAGACTATCGCGTCAACCCAGGCCATAACGGTGCGCGTGGCTCCCTTCTTGCTCTTCCACCATCCCCAGGGCACGAACCCCGTGATGTAGATGTCCACAAGCAGAAGCCACAGCAGTCCCAGCCATGGATTCCCCATTAGGATCACCCAGGTGAAGAAGATCACTGTCACGATGGCAAAACGTATCCACCGCGTGCTCTTCACCCGCTTGATCCGCCCCTTGAGCGAATCGTCGCGCTCCAGCCCCTTCTCCGGGGCCTCTTTATCAAGATTCTTCTCGTTCTCTTTCATCAATTCCAATCTCTAATTCCCGTTCCTCTTTTTGGCGATGCCCAGGGCTTCAGCCTGCCACGCCGTCATTTCAATATCTCCGCCATCATCTCGGAAAGCGGATGCCATCCCTCTTTCCCCTTCAGCCATTCTGCCGCCATCACTGCCCCCAGCGCGAAGCCTTCACGCGATTTCGCCGAGTGGGTGATGGTGATGGAGTCTACGGCCGAATCCCACTCGATGGTGTGGATTCCCGGCACTTCCCCCTGTCTCACGAAGTTCACGGGCAGCTTGTCGGCTCCCACGGGCCCCTTGTCGGGCTCCTCCCAGCCGCTCAGACGCTCCACTTCCTCCACCAGCCCCTCGGCCAGCGTCACGGCCGTCCCCGAAGGATGGTCGAGCTTGTGGATGTGGTGTGTCTCTATCAGCGTCGGCGAGTATTGCGGAAGCCTGTTCATGATCCTGGCAAGATAGCTGTTTAGCGCCATGAACACATTCACGCCCACCGAGTAGTTCGACGCCCACATAAGCGTCCCCTTCCCCTCGGCGCAGTCGATCTTGAACGCTTCCAGTGCGGTGCGGCCGTCGCCGGCGTCCTGGTTCACCCAGCCCGTCGTGCCGCAAACCACCGGCACCCCGGCCTCGAAACATCTGCGGATGTTGGCCACGGCGGTCCCGGGGGTGGTGAATTCAATAGCCACGTCGGAATTCCTGAATGCCTCGGAATCGAAGTCCTCAAGGTTGTCCACGTCGATGCGGCAGGTGATCTCGTTGCCGCGCTCGAGCGCGATCCGCTCGATGATATGCCCCATCTTCCCGTAGCCTATAAGTGCTATCTTTGCCATTCTTTTCTCTCTTTTTCCCGCCCCGGATTAGAATCCGAAGGCGAAGTTGTCAACATAAAGCGTCAGTCCCTCGGTGCCGATGTAGGCCTCGCCGCAACTCGACGACGCCATCACCATAACGTGGGTCGGGGTCTCGTCGGCTGCCGCCCAGCCTATCTCGTGCACAGGCACCATCTTCCCCTTGGAGTTGTAGGCGTAATATGCCTTCGCTCCGTCGAGAAGACCCATGTAGGGCTTGTAGAACGACTGCTTCGTGATGTCGCCGTAATGGATGGGCAGCTGATGCCCCTTCACCAGTCCGGTCGACTTGTTGAAACGCTCGCGGCCCGTGCCGACGCGGTGAGCGTAGATGTTTCCCTTGGCGTCTTCCCAACGCTTCTGGAGTATCACGTAGACCTCGGCGTTGTCGCGCCCCTGAAGGGTCTTCTTCCCGCCGAAGCCCGTGGCCTTCGTGCGGGTGTTCACGTTCGGCATCACCACCTGGTAGTCGTATACCAGCGCTTTCGGACGCTTGTTGTATTTCACTCCCATCTCCATCTTGGAATAGGGACTCTTCGGCGATGAGATCGGTTCCTTGATCTTCCCTAAGAAGATGGAACCGGCCACCATCACGTCCATGTTGATGAGGCCCAACACCTTGACCTCTTCCATTTTCGCCATGAGCTTGGCCATCTTGTTGCCGCCCACAGTCGCAGGCGACACGGTGTTCGACGCTTTCACCACGCCCGAAACCTTGGCGTAGACGTTGCTCGATGCCCACGGACTCCCCCCGGTGTTGTTGTATGCCACGTTGCCGTTGATGGTCTTGGTCGGTCCGATGGCGTAGACGGTCTTCTGTTTGCCGCCCAGTACTTTCGATTCAGTGATGTTTCTTGTCACCCATTGCGAGAAGTCGCCGAACGCGATCTTCTCGAGGCGCAATGCGGAGGCGCTTACGGATACAGTAAGCGCCATCATCGTCACGCAGATTTTTCTTAACGTTACCATAATGGCGCAAAATTACAAAAAATTTCTCAAACGAGCCCTATCTTACCCCCCTTATCAGGCACTTGAACCCTCCTGAAAGGAGCCGGGAGCCGTTGCGGGCCGCCTATCGCTTCATCGAGGATATCACGCCCTCGGTGAGTCCCTGGTTGCTCGGATCGGCCATGATCACCATCGTCAACTCGTTGTCGTTGGTGGGCAGAATCAGGATGGTCACTATCGCTCCCTCCTGCTCGCCGTAGGCTTTCGCTCCCTTCGAGCCGGCCACGGTGACTTTCTCCACCTTCCAGTTCTTCAGCTCGAAATCGCGGGCGTAACGCTCGCACATCTCGTAGGCGCGCTTCTGATTCGACCCTCTCACCACCTGGTTCACCAGCGACATACCGAACAGCGTCTGGTTCGGATAGGTCACGGTCATCTTGGAGTCGCGCACCACATTCGCCCCGGGAGGCACCTGGAACTCGAAGCCTGCATATTCCAGCGTAAGCGGCTGGAGACCCTCGAGTCGGTCCGACAGCTGCGCCGAAGCCATTCCGGCGGTCATAACCATCACCAGCGAAAGCAATACCATCTTGATCTTCATATCTTTCTTCTTTTTTAATTTCTGTTTTTCGGAGTTCTCTGAGTTCTCTGAGTTCTCTGAGTTCTCGGAGTTCTCTGAGTTCTCGGAGTTCCTTATCTTTGATTCTCTATCCCTTTAATGGTTTATTCCCCTCTCCCCAAGAAGCGGGCCGTGTTCGCCGCGATATGCTCTGTCATGTCCTCTCCCCTCGCGGCCGATATCCTCCCTATCACCTCCTCTATCGTCAGGTCGGAGGCGTCGGTCTCGGCCAGTATCAGGTCGCTCGGCATCGACTGCAGGGCCTCTACATTGAACTCGGGCCCGAACGATATCCAGCATCCGGCCCGAAGCAACATCGCCGCCGTCGCAGCGTTGCGCCTGAAACCGTGTATCGCCCAGTTCTGAGCCGGCTTCAGGTCTCTCCTCGCTCCAGCTATGATGTCGTGGGCCTTCACCTCATGGATTATCAAGGGCTTCCCTATCTTCTCCGACAACGCCACATGCCGCTTGAACAGAAGCAGTTGCTTGTAGAGCGGTCCACCCTTCGGACCCAGATCCACACCGCATTCCCCGATGGCCAGGACATCCTCCCGCCCGGCGTTCATCTCCAGTTCGTTGAAGAGCGTCTCGGTCAGATCCTCGTCCATCCCCTCAGGTGCCATCCCGTTGCGGGCCGCGGTCCAAGGGTGGATGCCGAGGCTGTAATATTGGTTGTCGATGAATTCTATCTTCTCCTCGCCCAGGCAGATACTGTATATTCCCTCGGGCTGGGGCAGCTGGCGGTGGGTGTGTATATCGAGCAGCATAAATCAATCAGGTTTTGGTGGTAATATTATAAGCCTTGAATCCCCCTTTTTGTTTAGCCTCTATGGAACGGGGTCATACCCGCTCCCTCCCCAGGGATGGCAGCGGCATATCCGCTTTATGGCCAGCGCTCCCCCCTTCAGCGGCCCGTACTTCTCTATCGCCTCCACGGCATATTGGCTGCATGTCGGCGTATAGCGGCACGATGGCGGAAGCATCGGCGATATCGCCCCCTGATAGAAGCGTATCGGCGCTATCGCCACCCTTCTCGCTATCTCTTTCCCTTTCATTCCCCTTTTCCCTTTATCTTTCTGGCGAGCCGCTCGAGAAGCCGCTGCATTTTCTCCTCTATCTCGGCGTAGTCGCAGTTCTCGTCCTTCAGATAGATGAACGCCATCTCGAGCGAGCGTATCCCGCCGTCGCTCTCCACCTTCTCCTTCAGCGGCAAACGGTTCAGGCGGTATGCCTCGCGAAGCCGCCGGCGCATCAGAACGCGGTCCACGGCCTTGCGGCGCTTCTTCTTCGGTATGGTGAAGAGCACCTGCATCTTCCCTATCCCCTCGGGAACGCCGTGGCGGAACATCTCCTCCATCTCCCCCTCTTTCACTATCCGCCACGTCAGCCGCAGCGGAAACTCATAGATGTTCTTCCCCTCGGCGAAAAGCCGCTCCACAAGCGTGCGGAGCCTGAGCCGCTCCTCTTTGCGGAACGTCTCTCTCCTCTGCTCGTTTCTCTTGTTTGCGGCTTCCATTGGTTCGGGTTCTCTATGTTTTCTCTGCAAAATTAAACAAATCCCCCTAATCCCGGAATTTTTCTCTCCCCTTTTTTTACCCCTCTCCCTCCAGATTCCGGGAATTCCGCTGCCATCCCTCCCACTTGCAGCGCTTTATCGTCGACCCCCGGAATCTCTGCCTGAATCCCTCTTCCCCCATCTCCAGCGCCGTCGCGGCGTCAAGCGCGAGCATCCCCTCGCCCCCCTGAAGCTCGGGCAATGTGGCTTCTCCCCTCCCTTCGCGGCTGTGCGGGCAGGCGATGACGCATCGGTCGCAGCCGTAGAGTGTGCGTCTCCCCGCCGGCGTGGCCATCGCCAGCCGTCCTGTCTCGTCCCATTCCCCGCGATGCTCTATCGTAAGATAGCTGAGGCACCGCCCGCACTCTATCCCCTCTTCACCGAGCGCACCCGTCGGGCAGGCACGCAGGCATCTTCCGCAACTGCCGCAATCCCCCTCTGCCGGCTGGTCGGCATCCAGCTCGAGGGTGGTGACGATCTCGGCTAAAAACACCTGGTTCCCGGCTCCCTCCACTATAACCATTCCGTTCCTCCCTATCCGTCCCAATCCGCTCTTCCGGGCCCAGTAGCGCTCCAATATCGGCGCACTGTCCACGCATATCCTGAATTCCCCCTCCAGCCCCTCGAGCGCCTTCCTCATCCGCTTCCTTATCACGTCGTGGTAATCCTTCCCGTAGGCATACGCCGACACCAGGGGCAACGCCTCCGGGCGCTCCCTTTCCTGAAAATATGAGAATGCCGTTGTGATTATCGTTTTTCCCCCTTCGAGCAGCAGCCGAGAATCCCGGCGTATCTCCCGGTGCCGCCCCATATACTCCATCCCGGCCGCGCCGCCGCGCTCAAGCCATCGCTCGAAGCGTTCCCATGCTTCGGCTTCCACTGGCCCGGCCTCGGCAAATCCCACGGCCACGGCTCCGGCCTCCCGGAGCCTACGCTCTATTTCCGCCCGAAGTCGGCGGGAACCTCTCCCCATTTCTCCGTGTCCCATTTCAATATCTTGCAGCTGTAGCTGTGCGTGTTCAGCCACGACAGGGCCCGCTCCATCATCTTGAAGCTCTTCTCGGTCTTACCGTTGCGCGGAAGCTGGGTCTTCACCTTCCGGTCTCTCACCCACGCCATCCCGGTCTTCGAGTCGCTGTAGATCGTATGGCTCTCCCCTAATTGCTGCTGAAGCGCCAGGGCATGCACTATCGCCAGAAACTCCCCGATGTTGTTGGTGGATTTCTCGAACGGTCCCACCCGGAAGAGCTCACGGCCGGTCATCAGCTCCACGCCCCTGTATTCCATCTTCCCGGGATTCCCGGAGCAGGCGGCGTCGACAGCCCAGCCGTTCAGGTCGATCTCGGGAAAACTCATGTAGTCGGCCTTCCGGCCTGCGGGAAGGTTGGCGCGCTGGGCCTCGAGCTGCTTTGCGGCCACCTGCTGACTCCCCGCCAGCAGATTGCCGAGCTCTTTCTTCTCGCTCTTGCGCATGCCGCGGCGGAACGCCTCGGTGGCCTCCGCCGAACTGGCATAGCTTTTGAAGCTCGCCCCGGGATAGTCGTCCACCTGGTCCAGGGCGTCGTTGAGGTCGGTGTAGACGCCTGGTTCGCGTCCCACCCACACCACATAAAATCTTTTCGAATAGTTCGTAGCCATTTTCACTCTTTGCTGAAGCCCACCTCGTGGCGGTAGTTGTAGTCGTGGCGCAGACGGTCGAAATCCTCAGGATGAAGCCGCAGTTCGTCGTCGTCGTCGCCCGGATCGTAGGAGTCGAGTATCATCTGCGGGCAGAGTCCGGCCGGCTCCACATATGCCTCGGCGAGTCCGTCGGTGTTGACTTCCACCCCGAAATGCCGTCCCACCGCCTCGAGCACCATCCGCGTGGCCCGCTCTTTCCCTTCGTGCGAATAGCCGGCTATGTGGAATGTGCCGTATTCGGTAAGGTCGAGGAGTTCGGCGTCGAGCGCCGGTTCCCACTCCCAGGTGTCGACCACGGCTCTCACCCGGCGCTCCTTCAGCGCCTTCTTCAGGGCGTCGCCGTCCACCACGGGTCCGCGGGCGGCGTTCACAAGCAGCCCTTTCGGCTTCATCAGCCCCAGCTCGCGCTCCCCTATCATATGGAAGGTAGGATGCTGACCGTTGTGGGTCAGAGGGGTATGCAGGGTGATGCAGTCGCAGGTGGCGAGCAGTTCGTCGAGCCCGGCGTAATCGTCGATTATCCCCATCTCCTTCCGAGGCGGATCGTTCACTATCACCTCGGCTCCGAGACGCTCTCCCCAGTTGCGCACGATGCTCCCCACATTCCCGCAGCCCACGATCCCGAGCCTGTGCCGCTTCGGGTCGAAGCCTTTACGCAGCAGCGCCGACCATACATACTGCGCCACGCCCGGCGCGTTGCAGCCGGGACAGTTCTCCACGGCTATCCCCTGGCTTTTGCACCAGTCGAGATCAACATGGTCGGTCCCGATGGTGGCCGTTGCCACGAGTTTCACGCTCGATCCGCCCAGCAATGCCTCGTTGGCCTCGGTGCGCGTGCGGATTATGATGGCGTCGGCATCCTTCACCAGTTCGCGGGTGATGGCCGACTGGTCGGCATAGACCACTTCGGCGATTTTCTCGAGTCTCCCCCTGATGAAGGGTATGTTGTCGTCTACTACGATTTTCATCTCTCTTTTGTTTCGGTTACACCACTGCCCCGATGAAGAAGCCCACATAGGTGGCGGCTCCTATCCACAGCCATATCTCCCAGCGCTTCACGTTCCAGAGTCCGAACACGTTGGCCACCTGCACGGCTGCCATCATGTAGAACGTGGCCATGTAGGCGGTGAGGTTGTTGAAGTCGATCACCATCATCGCCGCGCACGACACTCCCATCAGGTTCAGGCTGCTGTTCATGAGCCTGCGCCTCGAGTTGCCTGCGAAGAGCTTCACGGTGTTGTTGAGCCCGAGCAGAAGCGCCAGCAGGGCGGTGAGCCCGAGGTTCAGCAGTCCGGCCAGCAGACCGGTCTTCGTGGCGAAGCCCTCGAAGAGGTTGGTGAATGTCGGCATGTGGAAGGCCTCGAGCGGTATCAGCCCCATCCCGATCCCCACCCAGTATGGGGCGGCGAGACCCATCAGCATCGCCAGCAGTTCCTTTATCCTGAAGCATTTAAGGAAGATGCCGATGATCATGTACACCGGAATCATGAACACGAAGGCATACTGGAACATCGACCCCAGCGACAGTATCGTCGCCGTCAGGAACACTCCCTGGGTGGCGTTGCGCTCGTTGAAGTTGGCGAACATTATCCAGAGGCACCACAGGTTGGCGGAGGCCATCAGCATCGACGACGTCAGCCTCTCCGATATCCAGGGATTGGAGGCGGTCATCAGGATGAAGGCTCCCATCAGAAGAAAACTGCTCCCGGGCGAGAACGAGAGGTTCTTGTTGAAGAGATAGAGGGCCAGCGAGATGGCCACTGCCAGCGCCAGATTGATGATCCACGACGCCAGCGGCAGAAGGTCCCACATGTTGGGCGACGGCAGGCAGATCCCCATGTCGCCGGTCAGCTGGGCATGGCTGCCCGTGAAAAACGCCACGGCGCTCATCCCTATCGCGAGTATGAGCGCTATGACATACACTCCGGGTCCCGGTTGACTCCTGCTGATCATTCGGTCCCTCTTCTTGTTAATCCTCTTCGCTTTCCTCCCTGCGCTTGCGCTGGCGGAAATGAACGGTCGATATCACCTGACTCTTGTCTTCCGGAATCTGCGGTCCGCGGCCGGGCACGCGCTTCACATCCCGGCGGTCGTCCTTGCGGAAGGGCTTGCGGTCGCCGTAGTCGCGGCGCTCGCCGTAGTCGCGGCGCTCGCCGTCCTTGCGGAAGGGCTTGCGGTCGCCGTAGTCGCGGCGCTCGCCGTCCCTGCGGAAGGGTTTGCGGTCGCCATAGTCGCGGCGCTCGCCGTAATCGCGGCGCTCGCCGTCCTTGCGGAAGGGCTTGCGCTCGCCGTAGTCGCGGCGCTCGTCGTTGCGGCCATAGTCGCGGCGGCCTCCCTTATCCTCTTTGCGGAAGGGCTTCTTGTATTTGTCGTGGCCGCCGAACTTGCGGGTCTCACGCTTCCATTCGTCGTCGCTCAGACGACGCATCTTCCTCGGTCCGCGCTCCTCATCTTCCTCGCCGCGGTGGCTCACTCGCCCTCCCTCGGCCCGGAAATCGGCATAGCTCCCGTCGAACATCACATACTCGCGGAGCATGCATTCCAGACTCCCGTTGAGCATCGGTATCTTCATGCTCGGCTTCAAGCCGATATTGTCGAAGTTCTCGTCGTCGAGCCCGATGATCCAGGCGTGCCAGCCGGGAAAGTTCTTCTTCAGCGACGTCCCTATGCCGCGGTAGAGCTCGGAGATGTCCTCCGGCTTCAGGCGCTGACCGTAAGGGGGATTCATCACCATCACTCCGGCCTCCGGATTCTCAACCCAGTCGGCCAGCGGTCGGCGGTTCAGCTCGATCATATCCTCCACCTGCGCCGACTTGATGTTCTTGCGGGCTATCGCCACGGCGTCGGCGTCGATGTCGCCGCCGTAGATCTTGAACGCGAACTCGCGCTCCCCGCTGTCGTCGTTGTAGAGGCTCTCGAAGAGCTCCTTGTCGAAGTCGGGCCATTTCTCGAAGGCGAAATGCTGGCGGTAGATGCCGGGATTGATGTTGGCGGCTATCAGCGCCGCCTCGATCAGGAAGGTGCCCGAACCGCACATCGGATCGGCGAAGTTGCAGTCGCCTCTCCAACCGGTCTTCATGATGATGCCGGCTGCCAGGGCCTCGTTGATCGGTGCCTCGGTCTGCTCCACGCGGTAGCCGCGCTTCGACAGCGGCTCGCCGCTCGAGTCGAGCGAGATCGTGACGCGGTCGTCCTGGATATGCACGTTGAACAGCAGGTCGGCGCCGCTGACCCTCACCGAGGGCCGAGCCCCGCTCTTGTCGCGGAAATGATCCACTATGCCGTCTTTCACCCTGTAGGTCACGAACTTGGAATGGGTGAAGTCGTTGCTGTTCACCGTCACGTCGATCGCGAAAGTCGTGTTGGCGTCCATATATTTCTCCCAATCTATCTCGCGAACTATGTCGTAGAGCTCGTCGGGATTGTAGGCGGTGAATTTCTCTATCGGTTTCAGTATCCTCAGCGCCGTCCGGCAGCAGAGGTTTGCCTTGTACATCATCTCGAGGTCGCCCTCGAAACTCACCATCCGGGTGCCAATCTCGACATTCTCCGCCCCCAGCGATATCAGCTCGTCGCGGAGAACGTCCTCAAGCCCCTGAAAGGTCTTGGCAACCATTGAAAACCTGTTTTCCATTTGGTTCGTTTGCTTCCTAAGTGTTTTTAGTGTTTTTTATCTGTTTGATATTTCGTGTGTGTAGAGCCTTTAGAATGTGATCTTCGAGCCGGCGCGGTCGTCTTCTTCATGACGCTGCACGCGCTCCGGAACGCCCATGCCGTCGCTCAGCTTGTCGATCATCCCCTTGAAGTCGGCGCTCCGGTTGTAGGCCGGCGTCCGCTCCATCAGGGCTATCACCTCGTGGTCGTCGAACTGCGAGGGCTTCAGGATGGCGTATTTCACCTTCAGCGCGTCGATCTTCTGCGTGCGGAGCTTGTCGCGGCCGTATACCTCGGCTATCACTTCCTCTTCCTGAGTCTTCGCGCTTACGGGCTGCGGCGCCTCCTGGGGGGTGTTGTTCATCACGATCTTCCCCTTCTCCTGCGTTCCCTCGCGGATGGTGACGTCGAATCCCGACGCCAGTACGGTCACCTTCACCTTGTCGCCAAGGTTCGGATCGTCGCCGATTCCCCACTTCACGTCGATGCTCGAAGGCAGTTTCGAGGTGAAGGCGTTGATCTCGGCCATCTCGCGGGCCTGGATGGGATTCTCGGAGTCTTTCGAGCACATGAACTTGAACAGCAGCCTCTTCGAGGTGTTGATGTCGTGAGCCCTCAGAAGCGGCGAATGCAGCGCGTTCTTGATGGCCTCGGAGATGCGGTGCTCTCCCTCCCCGATGGCGGTGGCGATGATGGCCGACCCGCTGTCTTTCAGTGTGGTCTTCACATCCTGGAAGTCGACGTTCACATACATCGGCTCCGAGATGATCTCAGATATCGACCGGGCGGCGTTGGCCAGGGTGTCGTCGGCTTTGCTGAAGGCGTTGAAGAAGTTAAGGTCCTCGTAGAGGTCGATCAGGTTCTCGTTGTTGATGATCAGCAGCGCGTCGACATGCTTCTTCATCTCGTTGGCGCCCTCGAGGGCCTTGATGATCTTCTTCTCTCCCTCGAACATGAAGGGCACGGTCACGATACCGATGGTGAGCATCCCGGCTTCCTTGGCAACGCGGGCCACTACCGGCGCGGCGCCCGTTCCGGTGCCTCCGCCCATACCGGCGGTGATGAACACCATCTCGGTCTCGTCGGTGAAGAGGGCCTTCAGGTCGTCGACGCTCGCCTCGGCGCATTTGCGGCCCACCTCGGGCAGGTTGCCCGCTCCGCGGCCGTGAGTGATGTCCTTGCCCAGCAGGATCTGCGTGGGCACCGGCGACATCGACAGAGCCTGACTGTCGGTGTTGCACACCACGAAGTTGATGTGGCGTATCTTCTGCTTGAACATGTAGTTCACGGCGTTGCCGCCGCCTCCGCCGATGCCGATCACCTTGATGATCGCCCCGGCGTTGTCGCTGCCTGCAAACTGCGACCCGTCGTTGAAGTCGCCTATTCCCTGGTTGTCTTCTATATCGTAAAATTTGTTGTCTTCCATATCGTTTCCCCTTTATTCGTCAATCAAATCTGAATCATCCTCTTCCGGACTGCTGAAGAGGCCGGCTATCTTCTGCCCGAGCTTGGAGAAAAGTCCCTCCTTTCTCGGTCCGTTCTCTTCCGAACCGCCGCGCTCTTTGCCCGCTTCCTCCTGATTCGCCTCGCCGGTGATCGGAAGTGCGTCCTGGTTCGGGATCTCGAGGCAGTTGGCCTCGGTGTTCATCGCTCCCGCATAGAGTACGCTCGCAGCCTCTATCATCTCGGTGTTGAGGCATTTGGCGTCGTCGATGCGGATGTATTGCGGAAGGTCGCCGCGGCGAACCGTCATGTTCGTAAGGTTCTTGATCAGGTCGGGCATCCCGTTCAGATGCGATCCGCCGCCGATGCACACAATCCCCGCCGGAAGGTCTTTCTCCTGAAGCCCGGCGTAGTAGATCTGCTGGATCACGTTGGCCACGATCTCCTCGGCCCTGGCCACTATCAGGTTCGAAACGTCGGTCATGCTCACGCCGTTCATGTTGAGCGACGACACCGACTCGCGTGGCAACGCGTTGCCCGATGTGATCTTGATGTCCTCGGCCTTCTCCTCGAGAAGATGCCCCAGACTGGTGAGGTCGCGAGTGATGTTGCGCCCGCCAAGCGGAAGGGTGGCGAAATACTGCAGATGGCCGTTCTTGTAAATCGATACTGTGGTGGTCTCGGCGCCCATGTCGACGAGCATGCAGCCAAGCCGCTTCTCGTCGTCTTTCAGCACGAGCTGGGCCGTGGCCAGCGCCGTCACGATGAAGCCGGCTATCGGGATGTGGAGCTTCTCCTGAAGCGTGCGCGAGAGATTACGCTTCAGCTCGGGTCGGCATACTATCAGGTCGAACGTGGCGCTGATCTGGTTGCCGATCATCCCCTTCGGTGAGGAGGTCTCCTGCTTCCCCACCTTGTAGATGCGGGGAATGGCGTCGACCACCTCCAGCGAACTGTCTACGGCCGTGGTCAGTGCCTGGTCGCGGAGCTTGCAGAGGATGGCGTCGGTGATCTCGGTCTCGTCCTGAAGGATCATCTTCACCTCGGTGGTGATGCTCCTCACCGAACGCCCCGAAAGCCCCACGAACACTTTCGTGATCTTCCTCGGGGTCACGGCCGGCTTGCGCTCCAGCCGCTCTATGATGCGCGCTATCCGCATCGACGTCTCCTCAAGATTCTGGATCACTCCGTATTTCACGCTCTCGATGCATCGCTCCTGGTCGCAGGCGATCACCTCCATCCGGCCGTCTTCGTGGGGCTTCCCCACTACGGCCACTATCTTCGAACTGCAAACCTCTACGGCCGCTACATATCTCTCGTCATTCATCATGGCTTCTTTTTTGTCGCCTCCTCTGGCGCTTTTTTAGGTTGCTCTTTCTTCTCGCTCCGGGTGCTGTCGGCCGGATGCTTCACCGCCGCCCTCTCCCCGCCGGCCTCGACGTCGGGAAGGGTGCTCTCTTCCGGATCAATCTCCTCAACGTCGATCTCCGCCTGGTTCAGACGGCTCTTGTCGCGGCGCGTCGCTACGATCTGTCCCCGGTATTTCACCGAGATCGTGTCGTATTCCTCCCATCCCTTGTAGGGCATCACCTTCTTGTAGAAAAGGGCCAGCGCCTGCTTTTTCTCGTCGAGACGGGTGGTGTCGCCGAAGTTGACCACATGCCCCTGCACTCTCGGAACCAGGATCAGGTTGTGCGCGTCGTGCGCCACTACCATGTTCACAAGCTCGCTCAGCATCTGGTCGTCGTTGATATATCTTATCAGCGGAAGCACATCCTTGGGCTGGAACTGACGCGTGAAAGTTCCGCTCACCACCGGCACGTCGTTGTAGAACTCCGCGTTGGAGTCGATGTGCTTCCCGTCTTTGTTGATGTAGTAGCTGCTCCCGGCGAAGAACACGCGCATCACCGGTATCAGCGGCACTACCCTCACCCTCAGCTTCCCCGAGGAGGTAACCATGCAGTTCACGCTCTCGAAGTTGCTGAGTTTCCCTAAGTATTTCTCTATGTCGCGGGTGTTCAGCGCGTTGAGCGGTACGCCCGTGATCTTCTTCGGATATTTCGTGAGCTCCTGTAGCACTCCCTGCTGTATCACGGAGTCCATCGGCCGGTTGGTGCCTCCGTCGAGCGGACTGTCGCCGTCGACGCTCACCTCGATCCCGGTGCATACATGGCGCGCCGCCTCCTGATGAGCCCATACCGTTACCCAGCATGTGTAGCCCACCAGCAGAAGCAGTATCACCCATTTGAATATGCTGCTCTTCTTAACCATTGGCAATCATCCGGCGCTTCCGCCTCTTTAACCTTTAACCTTTAACCTTTAACCTTTAACCTTTAACCTCAAAAGATCTTCGATCTCCGGCAAAAGTCGGTCGATGTCGGCGGCTCCAAGCGTCATTAAAACCTCAAAATTACTATTTTTTATCAAGCCGAGCAAATCTTTTCGCTCGCAATATCTTTTTTCTCTGCTTTTTACCGCGTCGAGGATCGTGTGGCTGCTTATCCCCTCTATCGGCAACTCGCGCGCCGGATAGATCTCGGGCATGATCACCTCGTCGGCCTCGCTCAGCGCCTCGGCGAACTCGGGCGCGAAATCGCGGGTCCGCGTGTAGAGGTGCGGCTGGAAGATAACGCTCAGTTTCCGCCCGGGATACAGCCGCTTCACCGACCGTATCGACGCCCGGACCTCGTTGGGCGAATGGGCGTAGTCGTCGATGAGCACGGGGCCCGTCACTTTCCCCTCGGCGGAGTTCTCGGTGCCGTCGAGATAGACCTCGAATCTCCTCTTGGCCCCCTTGAACTCGCCAAGTCCTTTCCTCACTTCCTCCTCGGTGGCGCCTGCCAAAAGCGCTGCCGCGGCTGCCGCTACGGCGTTCTCGATGTTGATCTCCACGGGCACGCCGGGACTCAGCTTCTCTATCTTCAGTCCGTCGGGTCCGCACAGGGTGAAGGTCAGTTTCCCCTCCCCTATCTCGATATCCTCGGCATGCCAGTCGGCTTCGTCGCTCCCCACGCCGCGGTAAGTGTAGACTTTCACTCCCTCTCCCACTGCCGGCTTGAACTTCAGCCCCGTGTGCATTATCAGGTTGCCGCCGGCCTTTATCAGCGAGGTGAAGATGGAGAAGGCCTCCAGATAATGCTCTTCGTCGCCGTAGATGTCGAGATGGTCGGGATCGGTCGACGTCACTATCGCCGTCCAGGGTGTGAGCTGATGGAAGCTGCGGTCGTACTCGTCGGCTTCGATCACGCTGTAGCGCGACCGCTCGTCGAGCACGAGGTTGCTGCCGGTGTTGCGCAGGATGCCCCCCAGGAATGCCGTGCAGCCCTGCTTCGATCCGCGCAGGATGTTGGCTATCATCGAACTCGTGGTGGTCTTGCCGTGGCTCCCCGACACGCAGATACCCTCGCTCTGCCGCGTGATGCGCCCAAGAAGCGCCGCGCGCTTGATGATCTCGAAGTTGCGCGAACGGAAGAAACTCAGGATCCGGTTGCTGTCGGGTATCGCGGGGGTATACACCACCAGCGTCCCCTCTGGGTCGCGGAACGCCTCGGGTATCTCCTCGATGGCGTCGGTGTAGGTGATCATCGCTCCCTCCCGGGTCAACTGGTCGGTGAGCTCCGACTCGGTCCGGTCGTAACCGGCTACGGGCATCCCGTGGCGAAGGTAATATCTCACCAGATTCGCCATCCCGATGCCGCCGGCCCCCACGAAATATATCCTCTTTATCTCCTTTTCGTTTCTTTCCATTGATTCTGATTCCCCGCTATCCCTCGATTATCTTCATTACTTCGTCGGCTATGCGCTCGTCGCTCTCGGTCAGCGCGCATTTGCCGATGTTCTCTCCAAGCTGCTTCAAAAGGTCGCGGTCGGACTCCACCCGCAATATCTCGTCTACGAGCTTGTTGCGCGCCTCGGCGTCGGTAACCATTATCGCGGCTCCCTTGTTCACCAGAGCCATCGCGTTCTTGGTCTGATGGTCTTCCGATACATTGGGCGACGGAACGAGTATCGCGGGCTTGCCGAGCAACTCGAGCTCGCTTATCGAACCGGCCCCGGCTCTCGACACCACCAGATCGGCGGCCGCATAGGCCGACGCCATGTCGGTGATGAACTTGGTCACCACAACTCCCTTCATCCCCTTGGCTGCCTGTGTGCCGCGCTCGCCGAAAAATTTGCCGGTCTGCCATATCACCTGAACACCGCTGTCGTTGAGGCGCTTAAGCCCCTCCTCCATACTCTCGTTCAGGGTGCGGGCTCCGAGACTGCCTCCAACTACAAGCACCGTGGGCCGCTTCGGATTCAGCCCGAAACTCTCCCGCGCCTGCGCCTGGTCGGCTTTCTTCTCCAGAAGATCCTTGCGAACGGGGTTGCCGGTCATCACTATCTTCTCGGCGGGGAAAAAGCGCTCCATCCCGTCGTAGGCCACGCAGATCTTGCGGGCTTTCTTCCCCAGCAGCTTGTTGGTGACGCCGGCATAGGAGTTCTGCTCCTGCAGAAGCGTCGGCACGCCGAGTTTCTGTGCGGCCTTAAGGGTCGGTCCGGAACAATAGCCCCCCACGCCGATGGCGATGTCGGGATTGAACTCCTTCACGATGTCGCGGGCCATCCCCAGACTCTTCCTCAGCTTCATCAGTACGGCGAAGTTGCGCCATAGCCGCTTCCGGTCGAATCCGGCCACGGGAAGTCCCTTGATCGGATACCCGGCCGCGGGCACTTTCTCCATCTCCATGCGGTTGTCGGCTCCTACAAAGAGGATGTCGCAGTCTATCCTGCGCTTCAGCGCGTTGGCTATCGACAGGGCGGGAAATATATGTCCTCCCGTGCCGCCGCCGCTTATCAGTATGCGGTATTTCTTGTTGCTCTTGCTCATTGCTTCTGTTTATCTTGTCGCTTCGCTGAAGTTGGCTGCCTGCATGTCTTCAGGCAGACTCTTCATCTCGTCGCGTATCTCTTTCTTGTTTCCGGAATGGGCGGCGAATCGGCTCACCGACAGCATGATGCCCAAAGCCGCCGACATCACGAGCACCGACGTTCCTCCCTTCGATATCAACGGCAAAGGTTGCCCCGACACGGGGAAGAGTCCGGTCACGATGGCCATGTGCACGAACGCCTGCAGCACAATCATCACGGCGCACCCCAATATCAGGAACGCCGGGAACGCCCGCGAGCATTTGTAGGCTATGCGCCCGGCGCGCGCCACAAGCAGCATGTAGAGGAACAGCACAAGCGCTCCCCCCACGAAGCCGGTGTCTTCGATGATGATCGAGTAGATATAGTCGGAGAAGGCCAGCGGCAGTCGCGCGCTCTCGCGAGAGTTGCCGGGGCCCTGACCGAACAGGCCGCCGTTGGCCTGCGCGAACTTCGACAGGATCACCTGGCGGTTGAAGTCGTCGATCTTGTCGGTGGGCTTCACTCCCTCGAAGAAGCGCTTCATGCGCCCCTTCTGGGTGCCTGTGCGGTCGATGCCCCCCTTCTCGCCTCCGACTATCACCGCCCCGCCGGCTCCGGCCTGAGCTATCTCCTGCTGCTCCTGCGCCACGCGGTCGAACTCGGTGGTGCTCGGTGTCACATACTTTATCGAGAACAACGCCGCCACGCCGAGGGCATAGATCCCCATCACGGTCATGAACTTGCGCCACTGGATGCCGCCGATAAGCATCATGCAGATGCTCACGAGCATTAGCAGAATGGTGTTGGTGAGGCCGTTGCGCCAGAGACACGCACCGAATATCACCACCACGATGCCTGAGATGATCACTCCCTTAGTGGTGACTCCGCCGGGCGTCTGGTTCTTGCCCAATATCGACGCCAGCAGACAAACCACCGACAGCTTCACTATCTCGGCGGGCTGTATCGTGAATCCCGCGATGTTGATGGCCCGCTGCGCTCCGTTGATCTCTTCACCTACGAATGAGGACAACAGCAGCAGTCCGAGCGACAGTATCGCGAACGCCCAGGCGAACTTGCTGATTATCGTGTAGGGTGTCCGCTGCAGCCACAACGCTATTCCGATGCCCATCACAAGGAAGATCACGTGGCGCACCAGCGGCCCGTACACGTTCTCACCCCTGATCTCGGTGCTCGACGCGCTGAAAAGCTCGATCACGGATATCACCAGCAGCATCACGTAGATGCCCCAGATGTAGGGGTCGGGCCGGTTCAGCTTCTTGGCGGGCTTCCCCTCTTTCCCCTCTTTTCCCTTTACATCGGCTTTCGGCGCCTCGCTCTCCTCTGGCGCGACAGTGGCCCTGCGACGCCGTGGCGCCGCGGTCTCGGTGGTCGGCCGGCCGTCTACCGTGGTGCGGATGTCAAGTCCCTCAAGCAGTTCGTCGTTCTCTCCCATGTCCTATCTCAATTCTATGTTTTTCTGTTCTTTGTTGCTTTATTTCAGTTTCTTGACCGCCGCCTTGAACTGCTCGCCGCGGTCTTCGTAGCTCTTGAAGAGGTCGAAGCTCGCGCAGCAGGGCGACAGCAATACGGTCTCGCCGGGTTTCGCCAGCTCGTGGCAGGCATTTACCGCATCCTCCAGCGAATGGCAGTCGCGGATCTCGGCCACTTTCCCCCCGAAGAAGTCGAGAAGCTTCTGGTTGTCCTTCCCCATGCAGACGATGGCGCTGACCTTATCCTTCACCAGCGGCTCTATCTCGCTGTAGTCGTTACCCTTGTCCTTGCCGCCGAGTATCAGAACGGTCGGAGTGGTCATGCTCTCGAGCGCGTACCATGTGGAATTCACGTTGGTGGCCTTCGAGTCGTTGATCCATCTCACACCCTCCACCTCGTCGACGAACTCGAGCCTGTGCTCCACTGCCTCGAAATCCTCGAGCGACTTGCGGATGCTCTCTTTCCTGATGTTCAGGATCGAGGCGGAAAGACCGGCGGCCATCGAGTTGTAGAGGTTGTGGAGTCCGGGCAATGCAAGCTTGTCGCGGGGGATGTCCCACACTTCCATCGGGGTGTCGAACTTCACGATGCCGTTCTCAACGTAGGCGTGGCTTCCTTCCTCCTTGAACTCGCTGAAGGGAAGCTGCATCGACTCCACCTGGATGTTCTGTATCTGGGCCTTCACCACGGGATCGTCCTCCCAGTAGATGAAGTAGTCTTCTTTCGTCTGGTTCTGGAGGATCCGGAACTTCGCGGCCACATAGTTCTCCATCTTGTGGTCGTAGCGGTCCATATGGTCGGG
>X378_Fat_Sand_Rat__coassemble_51_pt1 | contig 22560 bp, 19 predicted proteins | sample X378_Fat_Sand_Rat__metabat2_low_PE_004 | metagenome-assembled genome bin X378_Fat_Sand_Rat
TCCATCAATCATCTCCACCGTGGGCTCAAATCTTACGCCGCTCCGCGGCTTTGCGCTTCGCGCTCTAACCTCTAAACCCCTACGTCAGAATCTTGAAGATCAGCTCGCGCAGTAGGTCGTACTCCTTCTGGAAGGAGCCGACGCCCTTCGATTTGGCGTCGAACTCACGGAGATGATGGATGGCGTTCACTGCCTGCCGAGGATTGAAACTCTTCATCCCCGCCCGGATGTCGCGCAACTGAAACGGCACCTTCAACCCGTTGACCGCCATCAACCCCTGGTCGCTCTTGTCGGCCGCGTAGTGACTCATCACCAGCCTGCTGAAGAACGTCAGCAGCGTCGCCGTGGTCAGCACCGACGGATTCGCCTTCGAGTTCTTCTCGAAATAGTTCACTATCCTCAGCGCCTTCGGATAGTCGCGCGCTATCAGCGCCGACTGCAGCTCGAAGTTGTTGAAGTCTTTCGATATACCGATGTTCTTCTCGATATCCTCGCATGTGATGCGCGAACCGGCCTTTCCCCCCTTTATCTGAAGCAGTTTGTTGACTTCCCCGAAGAGTTTGCTGAGCGGCAGACCGATATAGTCGCACAGCAGCGCCACCGCCTTATCCTCGATACCGACGCGCCGCGCCGTGAGATAATCCTTGATGGTGGCGGGAAGCTGCCAGTCCTTCAGCATCGGCGACTTGAACACCACCACCTCCTTGTTGGCCGTGGCGGCCTTCATCAGTTTGGAGGTGGCGTTGAGATTGTCGCCCTTGAAGGCAACCACAAGCACCGTGCTGTCGTTGGCGCGCGCCACATACGGAGCCAGTTTTTCGAGCGCCGTCTTCGCCTGCGACGCCGTCTGCGCCTCCTTGAGGATCACCAGCTTGCGGTCGGCCATCACGGGAAACTGCTGGGCGCAGGCAACGACAGTCTCCATGTCGGCGTCGTTGCCGTAATAGACGTTTAGGTTGAAGTCGCGGTCGTCCTCGGGGATCACGGTGCTCTCGATGAGTTGCACGAGTTGGTCGATATACCAGCTCTCCTCCCCCATCAGCAGATAGACCGGGGCAGGATTGCCATCCTTTATATCCTTTACGATATCCTTATAGTTTCGCTGTGCCATTGCGTTTCGATGCTTTAATCATTAAATAAACGGTCAGGGCCGTGACCACGGCGCTCGCCAATGCCCAGAAGGGAAACCCCTGCTCCGCCACCCCGACTTCCTCGGGGTTGAAGCTCGCCGCTCCGCGGGCCTCGAGCCAGCTGGACACCACCACGATCGAGTTGTTGAGAGCGTGGGCGGCGGCGGCCACCCACAGCGAGCCCGAGCGCAGGTAGAGATATCCGAAGAAGGCCCCGAGGAGCAGGCGGGGGAAGAAGCCGAAAAACTGGAAATGGACCGCGCTGAAGATCAGCGCCGCGGTCCAGACGGCCAAGTGCGGGTTCATCCCCGACGAACTCAACGCCCTCTGGATACCGGCGCGGAAGAACATCTCCTCCGAAAAACCGGTGAGCAGTCCCACGACGAGAACGCCCGAGAGGAGCGTCCCCCACGACGTGCCGGAGAGGATCGTCTCCGTGAGCCGGGCCGCATCATCTTCCCACCCCCTCAGCGTCCGCTCCAACGCCGACATCGACTCCGGAAGCCGCATATGCGCGTTCCAGTAGATGAGCTGGTTGAGCGCCGAAGCGGCCACCACGAAGAGCACCGCAACAGCCGCATACCACTTCCAGGAGGCGGCGCTGGAGAGCCCCAGATAGCCCGCGGGACGGGCCGAGGAGAAGCGGGCCACCACCAGCGGGGGGACGACGAAGGCCAGCAGGCACTGGGCGGCGCTGCCGATGAGCAGACGCGTGCGCTCGGGCATGTCGACAGCCGCGAGGGCACCCTGCAACAGGGCGGCCACGCAGAGAAGCGTGAAAAACATCACCAGCAGTATGCCCAGCTTCGCCCAAAGCGACAGGCGGGGGCGGAAGGATTGCTCCATATGTTCGCAAATTTTTCACAAAATTATAAAAAGATTGGAAATCTCAATTGGCTAATAGTGAAAATTTCATTAACTTTGCACTCTGATATCGGAGAAAGCCCCCGCGGCTCTCCCCGCGGCGATGGAATATCGCCTCAAGAACACACCCAAAACACAGAAACAAAGCTAAATGGGACTATTTTCATTCACACAGGAAATTGCGATGGACCTCGGCACTGCCAATTCCATCATCATTCATAACGACAAAATCGTGGTTGACGAGCCCAGCGTGGTCGCCATCGAGAACAAGACCGACAAACTGCTGGCAGTGGGCACGATGGCCCACCAGATGGAGGGTAAGGAATCCCCCGGAATCCGCACCATCCGTCCGCTCCGCGACGGAGTGATCGCCGACTTCAACGCCGCCGAGATGATGATCCGCGGCATGGTGAAGATGGTTAGCTCCAAACGCCGCTGGTTCTCCCCCGCCCTCAGGATGGTGGTATGCATCCCGTCGGGTTCGACGGAGGTAGAGATCCGCGCCGTGCGCGACTCCAGCGAGCACGCAGGAGGTCGCGACGTATACATGATCTACGAACCGATGGCCGCTGCTCTCGGCATCGGTCTCGACGTCGAGGCGCCCGAGGGCAACATGATCGTCGACATAGGCGGCGGATCGACAGAGATCGCCGTGATCTCGCTGGGTGGCATCGTGAGCAACAAGAGCATCCGCCTCGCCGGAAACGCCCTCACCGCCGACATCCAGGAGCACATGGGCCGCGTGCACAACCTCAAGGTGGGCGCCACGATGGCCGAGAAGATCAAGATCAACGTCGGTTCGGCGCTCCCCACCCTGGAGAATCCGCCGGAACCCTTCGTGGTGTGCGGACCCAACAAGATGACCTCGCTGCCGATGGAGGTGCCCGTGACCCACGAGGAGATCTCGCACTGCATCGACAAGTCGATCTCCAAGATGGAGGAGGCCATCCTCGCCGCCCTCGAGCAGACTCCCCCGGAACTCTACGCCGACATCGTGAAGAACGGCATCTATCTGGCAGGCGGCGGTGCGCTGCTCCGCGGTCTGGCCAAACGCTTCACCGACAAGATGCGCATCGAGTTCAAGATCCCCGAGGATCCTCTGCACGCCGTGGCTATGGGAACAGGCGTCGCCCTGAAGAACATCAACCGCTTCTCGTTCCTGATCCGATAACCCCCGCCGATAGGGTCGTCCCGCTCCGGGAGCCCTCACGCCGATGAGAAATCTTCTCAACTTCCTGATAAGATATTCCAAATGGTTTGTCTTCGCATTCTATGTGGTGGCGAGCTTGGTATTGCTGGTATCGAACAATTCGTACCGGCAATCGGTGTATCTTACCTCGGCCAACGCCGTGACGGGAGGCGTGTACGGCACCTGGGCCAACGTGACTGGCTACATCCATCTGCGCTCCATCAACGAGAGCCTGCAGGCACGCAACGCCGCCCTGCAGAACGAGGTGCTCAACCTCCAGCACGATCTGGCGGAATACCGCGCGATGGCCAACGACTCGCTGATGCCCGCGAGCTACGCCGAGAGGTTCGGCTATGTCTCGGCCGCAGTGATCAACAACGACACCCGCCACCCACGCAACTACTTCACCATCAACCGCGGCCGCCTCGACGGCGTGCGCCCGGGAATGGGAGTGGTCGACCAGAACGGTGTGGCCGGCATAGTGAACGTGGTGGGCGACCATATGTCGCGAGTAATCTCGCTGCTCAACGAGACGCAGCATTTCTCGGTGAAGGTGAAGGACTCCGACTTCGTGGGCTCGCTCACATGGAAAGGGGGCGACTCCAACATAGGATATGTGGAGGAGATGCCCCGCCACACCGTCTACAAGAGCGGCGACACCATCGTGACAAGCGGATACTCCACCACTTTCCCCGCCGGAATACCGGTGGGAGTGATCCTGGGCCGCGTGCGCAGCACCGACGACTCCTTCTTCACCTTCCGCGTGAAACTCACCACCGACTTCAAGGCGCTGAGTTCGGTGCGCGTGATAAAAGACATCTACAAGGAGGAGATCGACTCGCTCGCTACTTTCGACATCCCCACCGACAAATCCGCCGAGAAGACCAAACAGTAACAACCCGAGAAGCATGAGCAGGAATATAGCGGCAAATATCGTGATTGCGTTGTGCCTGATACTGTGTCAGGTGCTCATCTGCAACCACATCATGCTCTTCAACGTGGCCATGGCCTTCATATTCATATATGTGATCGTCGCCCTGCCCATCGACCTGAAGGCCGACTGGCTGCTCACCATCGCCTTCTTCTGCGGCCTGATAGTCGACGTCTTCTCCAACACCCCCGGGGTGAACTCCCTCTCCTGCACGCTGCTGGCCATCATGAAGCAACCCGTGTTCTACGCCTACGTCCCCCGCGACGACCGCACCAAGAGCATCTCCCCCTCGCTGCGCGACCTCGGCTTCGGAGTCTACGGAAAATACCTGCTCACCATGTCGGCCATCTACTGCGTGCTGGCATTCACTATAGAATATTTCAACTTCGCCGACGTTAAGGAAATAGTGATAATGTCGGCCGCAAGCGCGCTGCTTACCTTCCTCGTGCTCCTCGGGCTCGACAGCTTGATTGTCAAAAAGTGAGAAAAGACTACAATCTCGAAAAAAGAAAATATGTGATCGGCGGTTTCATCACGCTCGTCGTGATCATATATATAGTCAGGCTCTTCAATCTCCAGGTGGCCGACTCCAAATACAAGGAGAACGCCGAGAGCAACGCCTTCTTCAAGAGGGTGATATATCCGGCGCGCGGACTTATGTACGACCGCAACGACCGCCTGGTGGTGTTCAACAAGCCGGCCTACGACGTGATGCTCATCCCCCGCGACGTGAAGGACTTCGACACCACGGCCCTCTGCACGGCCCTCGGAATCACCCGCGACGAGCTAAAGGCCCGATGGCAGGACATGAAGGACACCCGCAAGAACCCCGGCTATTCATCCTATACCCCCCAGAAACTGATCTCCCACCTCTCCCAGGCCGACTACGGACGCCTGCAGGAGAAGCTTTACCTTTTCCCCGGTTTCTTCATCCAGAAGCGAACCGTGAGGGAATACGCCTACCACTGCGCATCGAACATCCTGGGCAACATCCGCGAGGTGTCGGCCAAGGACATCGAGAACGACTCCTACTACCGCCGCGGCGACTACACGGGCGACCTCGGCGTGGAGAAGAGCTACGAGCAGGCCCTGCGCGGAGTGAAGGGCGTGGAGATCCTGATGAAAGACGCCAACGGCCGCATCAAGGGGAAATATGAAGACGGGAAGTTCGACGTGGCCCCAACGGCGGGCCACAACCTGAAGCTCTCGATCGACGTGGAGCTCCAGCAATACGGCGAGCAACTGATGCAGGGAAAGATCGGTGCGATCGTGGCCATCGAACCCGCCACGGGGGAGATCCTGGCACTCGTCACCTCCCCCAACTACGACCCGGCTCTGCTCGTGGGCCGCGAGCGAGGCAAGAACTACGCCGAACTCGTGCGCAACCCCTACAAACCCCTCTACGACCGAGCCCTGCAGGGTGCCTATCCCCCGGGGTCGACCTTCAAGCCCACCCAGGGACTCATCTTCCTGCAGGAGGGGATCATCACCACCGAGACGCGATATCCCTGCTCGCACGGATACATCAACGGAATGCGCCTCGGTTGCCACGGACACGCCGCTCCCCTGCCGCTGCTGCCCGCCCTCCAGACCTCCTGCAACGCCTATTTCTGCTGGGGATTCAAGAACATGATCGACAAGAAGGGCACGACGCCCTCCAAGCAGTTCGAGAAATGGAAGAACTACATGGTGGAGATGGGATACGGCTATAAGCTCGGAGTGGACCTCCCCTCGGAGAGCCGCGGATTCATCCCCAACTCCGAATTCTACAGCAAGTCGTTCCGCGGTGCCGACTGGTCGGCCAACACCATCATCTCGGTCTCGATCGGCCAGGGAGAGGTGCTCGCCACCCCGCTGCAGATAGCCAACCTCTGCGCCACCATAGCCAACCGCGGTTACTTCATCACGCCCCATGTGGTGAAGGAGATCTCCGACAGCACCATCGACAAGAAATACCGCGAGAAGCACCGTCCGGAGATAAAGCGGGAATACTACGAGGATGTGGCCGAGGGAATGCGCATGGCAGTGACGGGGGGAACCTGCCGCAAGGCCAACCTCCCCGACATCGAGGTGGCCGGCAAGACGGGTACGGCCCAGAACCCCCACGGCCGCGACCACTCCGCCTTCATCGGATTCGCCCCCTACAAGAACCCGAAGATCGCGATCGCCGTCTATGTGGAGAACGCAGGCTTCGGCGCCACCTACGGAGTGCCCATCGGAAGCCTCATGATAGAGAAATATCTCAAGGGGGAGATAGCCCCGGGGAGAAAGGGAATGGAACAGAGTATGATGAATTCTAACACAATCAGCGTAAGTGGAGTCAAGAAGCACTGATGCAAACGTGTCGGTGTTCAGAAGCATCGACTGGATCACGATCCTGCTCTATCTCCTGCTCGTGTCGGCGGGAGCGGTGAGCATATACGCCGCGAGCTATGATTTCGACAACGCCTCGCTGTTCGATTTCAACGAGTTCAGCGGCAAGCAGATCGTATGGATAGGACTGTCGCTCATCCTGGGCGGCGTGATCCTCCTCACCGACTACCGCATCTGGAAAACCTACGCCTACCCGATATACATCGGTATCCTGCTGCTGCTCGTGGTGACGATCTTCGTGGCCCCGAACATCAAGGGGTCGCACTCCTGGCTCGTGTTCGGACCGGTGAGCATGCAGCCCGCCGAACTCGGAAAGTTCGCCACCGCGCTGGCGCTGGCGAAACTCTTCGACTCCTACAACTTCACCCTCAACGCCAAGATCAGCAACTATTTCCGGGCCCTGATAATCATCTTCCTCCCCATCTGCATCATCCTGCTGCAGAACGAGACGGGAAGCGCCCTGGTGTATGTGTCGCTCATCTTCGTGCTCTACCGCGAGGGTATGAGCGGGCTGGTGCTCTGCGCCCTGCTCTTCGCCGTGACCTACTTCGTGGTGGCGGTGAAATTCGCCGAACCCCTCATCCTCGGCATACCGCTCGGGGAGTTCTCGGTGTTCGTGATAATCCAGCTCGTATACGCGCTGATGCTCCTCTTCTACTGCCGCGACATCATCATAGCCCGCAACAACATCATCGCCATGCTCGGCGGCGGACTCATCGTGGGCATCCTCGCCCTCTGCGGGGTGGAGGTGAACGGAACGGTCTACTTCCTCGTGATGCTCGCCCTCTGCGTGGGCTATACGGCCGTGGCGATGTTCCGCCACCGCATCAAGAAATATCTCATCACCATCGGGTTCGTGCTCACTTCGGTGCTGTTCCTCTTCTCGGTGAACTATGTGTTCGGCAACATCCTGCAGCCCCACCAGCAGATGCGCATCAAGGTGGCCCTCGGCATCGAGGAAAACCTGCGGGGAGCCGGATATAACGTCAACCAGTCGAAGATCGCCATCGGTTCGGGCGGACTCGTGGGGAAAGGCTTCCTCAACGGCACGCAGACTAAGCTGAAGTATGTGCCCGAGCAGCACACCGACTTCATCTTCTGCACCATCGGCGAGGAGGAGGGCTTCCTGGGGGCCACGGCGGTGCTGGCCATCTATCTGGCGCTGATACTGCGGCTGATATACATAGCCGAACGACAACGTACCCCCTTCGAGCGGGTGTATGCCTACTGCGTGATCTCGATCCTGATATTCCACCTATGCATCAACGTGGGGATGGTGATCGGACTGATCCCCGTGATAGGTATCCCGCTCCCCTTCTTCTCCTACGGCGGCTCCTCCCTCTGGGGCTTCACAATCCTGCTCTTCATCCTCCTCCGCCTGGACGCCTCCCGCAAAGAGCGCATGGACTAAAGAAGCAACCCGAAGCCTGCGACCTGGAGCAACCCGGAGCCAGCGACCCGGAGCGACCTTAGCGGAGCTAAGGTCGGGGGGCAAAAGAAACGACCTGAAGCCACTTCCCAGCGACTTGGAGCCGGGTTTGCTTGCAAACCCGGCAGGGTGAAAGTTCATTTTTTTCACGCAAAAAACGATAATTCCCACACTTCAAACGTTAATATTTTAGAATTACAATTAATAACCGAAAATTATGGCTAACAAAAGAGACTACAAGAAATATGTAGAAGCCCTCGCCGCCGCTATGCTCGACGAGATGATTTCCGCCTACTACAACGTGAAAGGCGCCGACCAGGATAAACTCGCAAAGGCAATGGAGACCGTGATGGGTGCCATGGCCAAGGCCCGCAACAACGCCAACATCACCTTCGACCGCGGTCCGAAATCTTTCGCCGACCAGAAGGAATACGCCAAGGCTAAGACCGCCTTCTTCAAATCGCTGTTCGACAAGATCGACACCGAGTTCGCCGAGGAGACCAACGCCGCACTGAAGCTCTTCAACGAGGCACTCCCCGCCGACGAGAAGGCCCGCAACAAGGAAATCGCAGCCGCTGCGAAATAAAGACTACCCGATATGAATGTCTGGGGCAGAATCCTGAAGATGTTCCGCTGGAAGGTGGATATCACGGCCCCGCGTCGCGACAAGTGCGTGATCTGCGTCGCCCCCCACACCTCCAACTGGGACTTCATCCTCGGCATTCTCGCATATAAATCTCTGGGAAGGGAAGCCAACTTTCTGATGAAGAAATTCTGGTTTTTCTTCCCATTGAAATATCTGCTGAGAAGCCTGGGAGGCATACCCGTGCCTCCGAAGGGCTCGAACGGTCCGTCGCTCACGGAGCGTGTGATCCAGGCCTTCAAGAGCCGCGACTACATGAACCTGGCCGTCACCCCGGAGGGGACGCGCAGCCGCCAGCCCAACTGGCGCACCGGTTTCCTGTACATAGCCTACGGAGCGAAGGTGCCCATCCAGCTGGGGATAATCGACTATTCCAGGCGCACCATCATCATCCGCGACGAATTCACCCCCACAGGCAACGTGGAGGCCGACATGAAGCAAGTGAAGGCCTACTACGCCCCCTGGGCCCACGCCGCCCTGAAACCCGCCAAATTCGCCGTGGAATAAAAGGAATGAAATTCTTACGCAATCTAAAAGCGCCTGGAAAAACTGAAAACAAAAAAAACTCCAAACCTCTCTAACCTCTAACCTCTAACCTCTAAACCCCCTCTCTAACCTCTAACCTCTAAACCCAACTCTAACCTCTAACCTCTAACCTCTAACCTCTAACCTCTAAACCCTAAACGAATGGTATGGTCTGACCTCAAAATATGCCTCTATCCCCAGGAGATAAAGTGGGGCGACAAAGAAAGCAACCTCGCCCAGCTGGAGAAGGTTGCCGCAATGGTGCATCCCGAAACCGACCTGCTCATCCTCCCCGAGACCTTCTCCACGGGTTTTCCGTCGGCAAAGGATAAGGAGGAGGTGCGTCCGCTGGCAGAACGCAACACGGGTGAGACCATCGACTTCATAAAGGAACTCGCCGCCCGCCACAAGATGGCCATCTGCGGCAGCTTCATCGCCGACTCGGGTGGGTCGCTCTACAACCGAGCCTTCTTCATCGAGCCCTCGGGCGACGAGAACTTCGAAGACAAGCACCACCTCTTCGCCATGGCCGGCGAGCAGAAGGTGTTCTCGCGCGGATACGAGAGGATGACGGTGAGATACCGCGGCTGGAATCTGGCGATGGTGATTTGCTACGACCTGAGGTTTCCCGTATGGTGCCGCAACGTCAACAACAGCTACGACGCACTGATAGTGGTGGCCAACTGGCCGAAGGTGCGCGTGGGGGCCTGGAACGCACTGCTCCCCGCCCGCGCGATAGAGAACGAGGCGTATGTCTGCGCCGTAGACTGCAAGGGAGTTGACGACAACGGGTTCGAATACGACGGCTCGTCGGCCGTCTACGACTTCAAGGGAAGGGATATCGCGGTGCATGCCGGCAAGCCCGACCTGCTCTACGCCCGGTTGAGCCGCGAGAAACTCGACGCCTTCCGCATGAAGTTCCCCGCCTGGCGCGACGCCGACCCCTTCAAGCTCCTGTGAAGTAGCAACGCACTTCCCCCACCGGAAGCTTCCCCACCAGATAGAGGGGGATATGCTCGGGGTCGGTGGAGATCCATGTGTCCATATCGTCGCTGCTCTGCTTGCCGCCCTCCTGGGTGAAGCGGAACTTGACGTGATATGCCTGGCGCTTCGTCTTGTCGCGCAGGGTGATGGTCTCTATGCCGAGACTCTTTATCGTTACCAGTTCCTTCTTCTTTCCCGAGAACACCGTGGCCCGGTAGATCTTGTTCTTCGTCAGCGTTGCGTAGTCGATCTGGCGGAGGTAATAGAATATCGAGAGCATGTCGTACACGGGTCCGTTGGCCTGCAGCGAGAGGGTGTTGACGTTCATTTTCCCCTTCTTGTCTACGCGGTAACGCTTTGTGGTGCCGGTGGTGATGTTGCCCGAGCGGGCGTAGACGATTTCGTCGCGGGTATATTTCCCGTTTTCGTGGGTGACCTTGGTGTAGGATTTCGGGAGCAGGCCGTTGCGGCGGATCACGCCCGTGAGGGTGTCGCGCACGCTGTAGAATCGGTCGGCCCAGGGCTTTGTACGGGCCGCGAGCATCACGCGGTAGTCATTACCCTGGTTTCGTAGGGTGAGGGTGGCCTCGCCGGCGTCTTTATGCACCAGTCCCCATTTATAGGTGATCACATAATGCAGGGTTTCGTTCTTGAAGGCGACAGCGGCGTTTGAGGAAAGCGAAGAACCCGCCATCAAAACCAATGCAGCAAAAAATCCAATAATCCTTTTCATAGCAATTCCATTTCACATTAAGACAATTCCCCAGCGGTTTAGTTTAGTGTTTAGTGTTTAGTGTTTAGTGTTTAGTGTTTAGTGTTTAGTGTTTAGTGACCGCAGCCGCTCCGCGGCTCGCTACGCGCTCTAACCTCTAACCTCTAACCTCTAAACCTTCACTAAACACTAACCACTAAACACAACTCACTCTTGCATTAACGGGATTTTTACGCTAATTTTGTGCTCGGAAGAACACTTTCGCTTATGCATAAGAACAATCCGACTATGGATACGATAGATCTAAAGGGCCTGGGAGTAGCCCTCGTCACTCCCTTCCGCAAGGATAAAAGCATTGATTTTGACGCTCTTGCCCGTATGGTGAACTACATCATCGAGAACGGTGCGGACTACATCGTGGTGCTCGGCACCACCGCCGAAACCCCCACCCTCTCCGAGCAGGAGAAGATAGAGGTGCGCCGAGCCGTGGTGGAAACCACCGCCGGCAGGGTACCCCTCGTGCTCGGTTTCGGAGGCAACAACACCATGCGCCTCGTGGAGGAGATCCGCGAGGCCGACCTGCGCGGATACTCCGCCATCCTCTCCGTGGCCCCCTTCTACAACAAACCCTCGCAGGAGGGCCTCTACCAGCACTTCCGCGAGGTAGCCACCCACTCCCCGCTCCCCGTGGTGCTCTACAACGTGCCCGGACGGACGGGCATCAACATCAAGGCCTCCACAACCCTGCGCCTCGCCCATGAGTTCCCCAACGTTATCGGCATCAAGGAAGCTTCGGGCGACTTCAAGCAGATAGAGGAGATCATCAACCACAAACCCGACCATTTCCAGGTGGTGAGCGGCGACGACGCCCTCACCTACCCACTCATCTCCCTCGGAGCCGTGGGCGTGATCTCGGTGGTGGGCAACGCCTTCCCCGGTGAGTTCGGAAAGATGGTGCGCCTCTGCATCGAGAACAAATTCCAGGAGGCCCTCCCCATCCACTACCGCTTCTCGCGCCTCTACGACGAACTCTTCGTCGACGGCAACCCCGCCGGCGTCAAGTCGCTGCTCCACTCGATGGGGATGATAGAGAACGAACTGCGTCTGCCGCTGGTGCCCACCCGCATCGAGACCGGCGACGTGCTCCGCAAGATCCTCTGCGAACTGATGCACTGCACCGAGACCGAGCTCGCATCATACAGACGTCAATAACCACCGAAACATCCCGAAGCGTTGATCGACAAAGCCACAGCCCAGCGAATCAAAGACACCGCCGACATCGTCGAAGTGGTGAGCGACTACGTGCACCTCATCCGCCGCGGATCGAACTTCATGGGCCTATGCCCCTTCCACAACGAGCGGACTCCGTCGTTTTCCGTAAACCGCCGCAAGAACTTCTGCTACTGCTTCAGCTGCAAGAAGGGAGGTTCGCCGGTGAACTTCATCATGGAGAAGGAGGGTCTCACCTACCACGAGGCCCTGCTGCACCTGGCCAAGAAATACGGCATAGAGGTGGTGGAGAAGGAGATGACCGACGAAGAGCGACGCCGCCAGTCGGAACGCGAGGCGATGCTCGTGGCCAACGAATGGGCCATGCGCCAGATGGAGAGCGACATGCGCGACACCGACGAGGGTCGCGACGTGGGACTCGCCTATCTCACCGAACGAGGCGTGACCGACGAGGCTATGCGCGCCTTCCATCTCGGATACGCCATCGACAACGGCAAGCATCTGGTCTCGGCCGCCCGCAAGGCCGGCTTCAACCTCGACGTGTTCAAGACGCTGGGACTTATCGGCGTGTCGCAGGGGGGAGGCCGCGAATACGACCGCTTCCGGGGCCGCGTGATCTTCCCCATCCTCAACACCGCCGGCAAGACCATAGCCTTCGGCGGCCGCGACCTGAAGGGGGGATTGGCGAAATACATCAACTCCCCCGAGTCCGACCTCTACAAGAAGAGCAACGAACTCTACGGCATCTACCAGGCACGCTCGGCGATAGTGCGCGAGAACAAGTGCTATCTGGTGGAGGGATATATGGACGTGATCGGCATGTGGCAGGCCGGCATGAAGAACGTGGTGGCGTCGTCGGGTACGGCCCTCACCGACGGCCAGATAGCGATGATCCACCGCTTCACCGACAACATCACCCTCATCTACGACGGCGACGCCGCAGGAGTGAAAGCATCGCTGCGCGGAATCGACATGCTCCTCAGCCACCGCCTCAACGTGAAGGTGCTCCTCCTCCCCGACAACGACGACCCCGACTCCTTCGCCAAGAAGCATACTCCCGACGAATTCCAGGAGTATGTGAAGGCCCACGAGACCGACATCATCCGCTACAAGGCGAGCGTGATGCTCGCCGACATCAAGAACGATCCGCAGCAGCGCATCTCGGCGGTGAACAGCGTGGTGGAGTCGATAGCCCATATCCCCGACCCGGTGTCGAGGGATGTCTACGTGCAGGAATGCAGCGAGATCCTCGGCATACCCGACACGACGATAGCCCGCTCCGTGGCCCGCGCCCGCGCAGCCCTCGTCGACAAGATGCGCAAGGAACGCGAATGGAAAGCCCTCCGCCAGCAGGGCGAGATCTCATCCCCTCAACCCCAATATCAGGCTCAGCAACCCCAGAACCGGCAGGGACAGCAGCAGCCCCAGACGAATCAGCCCGGACAGCAGCAACCCGCATATCAGCCACAGCAGGCGCCTGCGGCGAAACCTGCGAGCACCGAACCCGACCGGGGACAGTTCTACCCCCTGGAGCGCCAGATAGTGAAATACTGCGTGCGCTACGGATACATGCAGTGCATCCTGGCGATGCCTCCGGAGAACGAGCCGGGCTCCCCCGCCCCTGAGAGCATCGACGACATCTACGAGGATGTGGTGCAGTTTGTGAGAAGCGAACTGGCCGCCGACGGACTTACTTTCTCCTACCCCCTGTTCAACCGCATACTCGATCTTCTCGACGAGATGCGCCCCGACTTCGAGCGATACATGCAGACGGAAGGGGCGAAGCTCGAGGCGGAGATTGAGAGGAGACGGCGCGAGGAACTCGACCGCTTGGCCAACGAGGATCTCTCGATGGCGCAGATAGAGAAGGCGGAATCGAAGATGGAGGAGTCGCTGCATGTGTTCCGCGAGGCGTCGCTCGAGGAACTGGTCCGCGACTTCCCGGGCCGTCAGCTCGCCAGCCACGAGGACGACGAGATACGCAACGCCGCGCTCGACCTGCTCCGCGAGAAGCACCAGCTGAGCAACATCTATACGAAAGACGGAGTGTACGAAAGGGTGGAAGACCGCCTGCACAAGCTCGTTCCCCGCGCAGTGGTGGAATGGAAGAGCGAACTGCTCAACCTCCAGCTCAAGCAGCTTCTCCAGCGCTTCCACGAGGTGGCCGGGAAGGGAAACCTCGAGGAGGAGCGCAACCTGCAGATGCAGCTCAACGCGCTGATGAAGATGCGCACGGAAGTAGCCCGCCAGATAGGCGAGCGCATCCTCCAGCCCAACCGCCGGTAGGAATTATTCCATAAGTTTTTTTGCTGTCCGGAGGAATTCGGTTTCCTCCATGTCGAAGGGAAGCCAGTTGATGTGCGTGCCCCGCTTCTCCATGCCCCGGAACCATGTCATCTGGCGCTTGGCAAACTGATGGATGGCCGTCTCCAGATCGTGGACCATCTCGTCGTAGCTTATCCGGCCCGTCACATACAGCGTGACGAACTTATACTCCAGGCCGTAATAGATGAGCGATTCGGGATCGACACCGCCCTCGATAAGACCCTTTATCTCATCCACCATCCCCTCCTCGAGGCGGGCGTGCAGACGGCGCGTGATGAGCTGGCGGCGGGTGTCGCGCGGGATGTCGAGACCGATCACCACGCAGTCGATCGGGCGGGCGGCCGCGGCGTTGACATCGGCCGCTTTGTCGGGATTCTCGCGGTAATATTCCTGAATCTCTATCGCGCGGAGCGCACGCTGCACGGTGTCGGTGTCGGTGGTGTTGTGAAGGCTCTTGTAGCGGCTCAGAATCGCCGTCAGTTCGTCGAGAGTCTTATCCCCCAGCCGAGCCCTCAGATCGCGATTCTCGGGCACGTCGGGAAGGCGGACGCCCCTGATGGCGTTCTCCACATACATCCCCGTTCCCCCGCACACCACGGGCACGCGGCCCCGCTCGAGAATAGAGTCGTAGGCACGGTGGAAATCCTTGAGATAGCGGTGGAGATTGTATTTTTCGCCTGCATCGGCGATGTCGATGAGATGATAGGGAATCTCGCAATATTCCTCGAGATCCTTGCCGGTGCCGATGGTCATGCCGCGGTATACCTGCCGGGAGTCGGCCGAGATGATCTCGCCGTGGAGCTCACGGGCCAGAGTCACCGCCCTGCGGGTCTTCCCGCAGGCCGTGGGACCCACTATAGCTACCGACGCCTTTCCCATTCACTCTTTCTTTTCTTGCGGAAATGGTTGATCCACCAGCGGCGGAACATGAATCCGCGGTTGTCGGAATTGAACATTGACACCCTTATCCATTTATCGTCCTGGAAGTCGTAGTCGCCGCTGCGGAGCTCGAGCAGATCCCACGAGGGGATATATGACTTCGCCTTGATCTTGCGGGTGCCGTCTTCATGGAATATCTTCTGGGTGAGGATGATGGTGGTGATGCGCGTGATGTCGGAGAGGAAGATGTTGGAGAGCGTGCCGGGAGCCTCGTTGTAGAGCATCTTCACGGCGTCGAAGTCGAGCCATTCGCCCGGCATCTTCAGCACGGGGCAGACCTCTCCGCCGTCGATGCAGTTCTCGGCCTTCTGCATCGCGTCTTCCTTCTCCCCCTTTGCCTCTTTGCGGGGATTGAGGAAATAGACGTATCGGAGCAGACGGTGCTTGGCAAGGTCCATCGACCTGCGGCCGAAGAGGAAGCGGAGTTCGCCGTCGGGATCGCCGGTGAGACCCGCTATGATCTCCTTCACCTCGGGGATGGTGATGCCGTTCACGTTGCGCTTGGTGACGAAAGGAGTGTCGGCCACCTGACCGAAGGGCGACGAGGGATCGACCGTCTGCGAGTTGAGATATATGTTGTTGCCGCAGACCACGTAGTAGCGCAGATAGGTCTTCGCCGTCATGTCGCTGAGCTCGTCTTCGGTGATGATCTCGCCGTTCTCCTTGAGGTCGAGATAGAGGTTGTAGTATCTCGACGCGAAATAGAGCAGGTCGAGACCGAACACTATCAGGTTGATTCCGATGAAGACATATTCGTCGCGGCTGCTGATGTTGGTATTGACGTAGAAGCCGAGGTAGTAAACCCATTCCACCACCGCCTGCAGACCGAAGATCCAGATGAGGTTCACGAGCTGCACCCTCGATTCGGAGCGGAGTATCTCGCCGAGCTTTCCGCGCTCGATGGAGAGTCCTTTCGTGATGCGGCAGTCCACGCAGATGTGGAGGCGGCGGCGGCGGATATAGACCACGAGCAGCGTGACGAAGCAGATGGGGTCCATCAGCAACGTCGGGATGTAGGGGTCGGCGAAGAAGGAGAGCTCCTGCGGGATCTTCACGATGTTCCAGATAAAGAGCACGTTGAGCAGGATCGAGCCGAAGGAGTAGGCTATCATGCAGAAGAAGAGGCCGTAGGGCACGAGCATGCACGTCGACTGGCGGCGGAACTTGTTGTTGTAGAGGATAGTGTAAAGCACCGCTGCCGCAATCAGACCGATAATGGGAGAGAAATAGAAAGGCAGCCAGTCAGACAGCAACAGGGTTGCCATCACGATCAGTATGCCCGTCGCGAAATTCTTGAAGACGGCCACAAGCTGCGATATGTTGACTTTCTCTAAATCCTTCATTAAGTTCGTTACAACTTCATTAAGTTAAAACTTCATTAAGCTATCTCGATCTTCTTTAAGTTGGTGTCTTTTCCTTTACGATAAACGCCTCCGGGCGGCTTACTGTTTAACGTGGGTGTCGAGGAAATCGACGATCTTGCGGAAGAGCATCGCGCGGGCGTTGCACATCGGCAGAGAGTGTTCGAAACCTGCGAGGGCCATCATGTCGAACACCTTCCCTTCGTAGTTGAGCTTCGAGGTGAACTTCAAGGTGTTGTAGAAGTGCACGTTGTCGTCGCTCGTTCCCGACATGATGAGCAGTCGGGAGTTGAGTTTCCCGGTGCGCGGAAGCGCGGAGGCGGCTTCATATCCGCTCCGGTTCTGCTGCGGGGTGCTCATATAGCGTTCGGTATAGATGGAATCGTAGAAGCGCCAGTCGGTGACGGGAGCCATGGCCACGCCGGCCTTGAAGCGGCAGGCTGCGTCGGTGAGCTCCATCAGGGTCATATATCCTCCGTAGCTCCAGCCGAAGCAGGCGGTGCGGTCGGCGTTGACATAGGGAAGGGAGGCGAAATAGGCGGCTCCGGCAAGCTGGTCGGCGGTCTCGTACTCGCCCAGACGGCGGTAGACGCAGTTGGCCCACTCGCGCGAGCGGTTGCCCGTTCCGCGGCCGTCGACGGCGGCCACCACATATCCCTGCGAGGCGATGTAGTAGGCTCCCTCCATCTTCCAGCGGTTGAGCACCTCCTGGGAGTCGGGACCGTTGTATTGGGTCATCACCAGCGGATAGCGTCTGGAGGCATCGAATCCGGCGGGCTTGATGATGTAGGCGTCCATCTCCTCGCCGGCGGCGTTCTTCACCTTGAGGAATTCCTTGCGGGGAGCCGAGGCGTAGCGGGCGGCATACTCCGTGTTCTGCTCAAGATCGATCACCTTCTTTCCCTTGCTGTTGCAGATGGAATAGCGCGGAGGGGTGAGGGCGTTGCTGTAGGTGCGCAGATAATAGCTGAAGTCTCGGCTGAAGGAGGCGGACTCCGTACCGGCCTCGGGATTGAGCATCGTCACGTTTCCCTTGGCGTCGACCGAAGCCACGTTGCGGTTGATCGGTCCGTTCTGGGTGGTCTGGATATACCGCAGACCGCTCTTGCGGTCATGGCCGTAGTAGTCGGTGACGTTCCACTCCCCTTTCGTCAGGGCGCGCAGCAGGTTTCCGCTATAGTCGTATTCATAGAGGTGGCGATAGCCGGTGCGCTCGCTTCCGATCACGAAACTCGTAGTGCCGTAGTCCACCATCTGGTAGGCCTGCGGCGACATCCAAGCCTGGCTCTTCTCCTGAAGCACGAGGTGGGCCACCGTCGAACCAGGATTCACCCTGAAGAGGCGAAGGTCGTTCTGGTCGCGGTTGAGCACCATCACCATCAGGTCCTTACCCGCTCCGTCGAAGGAGAACATCGGGATGTAGTAGGTGTCGGCCGGAAGATCCATCTTCTTGATGGAGCGGTTGTCGATATTGTAGGAGAAAAGCTCCACCGACGAGTTGGGATAGCCCGCCAGCGGATATTTGTAGCTGTAGGAATCGGGATAGATGTCGGAGAGGGGATCCTCCTGGCAGTAGCTCTTGTACTGGTCGAACTGATACACCGGCACCTTGCTCTCGTCGAAGCGGATGAAGGCGAGGCAGGCGTCGTCGCCGCTGAAGCACATCGCCGTGTTCATGCCGAACTCCTCTTCGTAGGCCCAGTCGGGCACGCCGTTGATCACCTTGTTGATCTCGCCGTCCTTGGTCACGGCCCGGTCGGAACCGTATTCGAGATTGGAGATGAAGATGTTGTTGCCGCGGGTGTAGGCCACCATCCGGCCGTCGTGCGACATCACCGCTCCCCTCTGGGCGCCGCCGTTGGAGACGGGCTGCAGCGTGGAGCGCATTATGTCGTACACATAATAGTCGGCCGTGAAGGAATGGCGGTAGATCTTCCTGGAATTGTTCCAGAGCAGGATCTTCTTCTCGTTCTGACTCAGCTCATACCCCTCGAAGGAGTCGATCTTCACGTCGCCCTTCACTCCGGAGATGGAGAAGAGGGTCGAGGTTTTCTGGCCGGTCTTGTAGCTGTAGACCTCGATGGCGTTGCCGTCTTCGGAGAGAGCGGCGTAGGATACGCCGTCGTTGAGCGGAGTCATGCGCTTCACTCCTGCCGGGGCCGTCTGCGAGGGGGTGCAGTAGTCCTCCACGTCGAGAGCCAGGGCGGGAGTTCCCGCTGCTATACTGCTGCCGGCCACGGCGGCCAGCAATAACGTCTTGAGCTGTTTCATCAGGTAAGTCAGGTTTCGATTTAAGGATCCTGTCAGCGAAGTGTCTTAGAGGGGTCCCGATCAATAGTTGCGGGCGAAGAGCACGCGGCGTGCGGAGGGTTTTCCGGTCACCATGCAGACGCCCGGAGTGTCGTCTCCGTCGAAGGGGATGCAGCGGATTGTGGCCTTTGTCTCCTCCTTGATCTTATCCTCGGTCTCGGGCGTACCGTCCCAGTGGGCCAGGATGAAGACGCCCTCTTCTATGCGCTTCTTGAAGTCGTCGTAAGTGTCGACCTCGATGGTGCGGCGCTTGCGGTTTTCCAGAGCGCGGTTGAAGAGGCTCTGCTGGATGTCGTCGAGTTCCTTCACGATATGGTCGGCGATTCCCTCGAGCGGGAGGGTCTCCTTCTCCAGAGTGTCGCGGCGCATGAGTTCGACTGTGCCGTTCTCCAGGTCGCGCTCTCCGATGGCTAGGCGAACAGGTACGCCCTTCACCTCATAGTCGGCGAACTTGAAACCGGGACGCTTGTTGTCGGCGTCGTCGTATTTCACGCTCACCCCCTTGGCGCGGAGTTCCTTCACCAGCGGCGCCACTTTCTCGGAGATCTTCTTGAGTCCCTCGTCGTTCTTGTAGATGGGAACGATCACCACCTGGATGGGGGCGAGTTTCGGGGGGAGCACCAAACCGTTGTCGTCGCTGTGGGTCATGATCAGCGCACCCATCAGACGTGTCGACACGCCCCACGACGTGGCCCATACATATTCGGGCTTGTTGTCCTTGTTCATGAAGGTCACGTCGAATGCCTTGGCGAAGTTCTGGCCGAGGAAGTGGGATGTGCCCGACTGCAGGGCCTTGCCGTCCTGCATCATGGCCTCGATGGTGTATGTGTCGAGAGCGCCGGCGAAACGTTCGTTGGCCGACTTCACGCCCTTCACCACGGGAACGGCCATGAAGCCTTCTGCGAAGTCGCCGTAGACGTCGAGCATGCGGCGTGCCTCCTGCTCTGCCTCCTCGCGGGTGGCGTGGGCGGTGTGGCCCTCCTGCCAGAGGAACTCGGCTGTGCGCAGGAACATGCGGGTGCGCATTTCCCAGCGGAAAACGTTGGCCCACTGGTTGATGAGCAGCGGAAGGTCGCGGTAGGAGTGGATCCAGTTCTTATATGTGTTCCAGATGATGGTCTCGGATGTGGGACGGATTATGAGCTCCTCCTCGAGGCGGGCGTCGGGATCCACCACTACGCCGTTACCCTCGGGGTCGTTCTTGAGACGGTAGTGGGTCACGACGGCGCATTCCTTTGCGAAGCCCTCCACATGGTCGGCCTCGCGGCTGAGGAAGGATTTCGGGATGAGAAGGGGGAAATAGGCGTTCTGATGCCCTGTTTCCTTGAACATGCGGTCGAGCTCATGCTGCATCTTTTCCCAGATGGCGTAGCCGTAGGGCTTGATTACCATGCAGCCTCTCACAGCCGACTGCTCGGCCAGATCCGCCTTGATCACGAGTTCATTATACCATTTCGAATAGTCGTCCGATCTTTTGGTGAAGTTCTTTAGTTCTTTTGCCATGTTTTGTTATGCACTCTTTTCCGCACGATATGTTCCCCCGAACTTCCCGAACTTTCCGGCCCCGGGGAGGGACGTGCTGTCGGGTTCGCAGGAACAGGCAGAAAATGATTTTTGTCTAATACGGGAAGTGGTTTAGCCTCCTGTTAGGGAGAGCGAGCGGGGGGTTAAATCGCTTCGTAGCGCAAAGATACAAAAATAAATGCAAAAACCGCCCGATTTCATCGGATAATTTTCGCATTTACCTATATTTTTGCCTTTTGGGACATGTTTCGCCCCTTTTCAGCGCCGTTTGCGCCCTTTTAAGAGACCCGGAGCCCTCTTTAACTCCTTAACTCCTTCACTCTTTAATTCTTTATCTGAGACGGTCGGCCGAACGGAGCAGACGCTGGTCCTTGCCGATCATGCGCCAGGCCATCCAGGTAGTGAAAAGCGCCAGGAAGGGGGCCAGGGCGAGCGACGACCAGCTCACGTGGGCCGGAGCGAAGATCCAGTAGCCGTAGATGGCGGCGATGGCGATGACGCCGAGGAGGAAGACCATCTCAACCAGACAGAGCATGCGCTGGAAGCGGAGGTTCTTGTAGATGAAGATGTCGAGCAGGGGGATGATGCAGCTCATCAGCGAGACGAGGAAGAAGCCCCAGGTGTATTGCTCCATACCGGACGGTGCACCGTCGGTAGAGATTCCCTCGATCGAAAAACCGAGCGTGGTGAAGTTAAGGGACATCGTTTCGAGTTGAACCTGCCCGAGGGAGAGGAATGTGAAGCAGCCCATCAGGGCGGCCGTGATGAGAAGCATCACCGATTGCCAGCGTTGAATCACCATATCTGTTTAGTGTTTAGAGTTTAGTGTTTAGTGAACTCGGAGTTCTCGGAGTTCTCAGAGTGCTCAGAGTGCTCGGAGTTCTCGGAGAGCGGAATGCAAAGTTAATAAAAAAGGGGCGAAAAAAAGAAAAGACGGGACTAAAATATCCAACTTGTCCCGTCTTTTCATGGCTTACGTTTTTTTGTTTGAACTGTCTATATGGTCTTTAAGAGGATGAATCTATGATGTTTTATTTTGACAATGCAAAATTACTGCTTATTCCTCCCCCTCGCAATACCGAATTATGGGTAATTTATCCCCCCTTTGCTATACATTTACATTTAATTTTTGTAATTTTGCGGAGTTTTCAACAGAACAGCATACCTATGAATAAGATATTACGTCCTTTCTACCTCATATACGAGTTCCTGATCGCCGGACCGATCTTCATCCTCGCCACCCTTCTCACCGCACTGGTTACGGCGGTGGGTTGCACGCTCGGTAGCCAGAGTTTCTGGGGCTACTGGCCTGCGCACATCTGGTCGCGCTTCACCTGCGTCATCTTTCTGATGCGCGTCAAGGTCACGGGGCGCGAGAACATCGATCCGAAGCAGAGCTATGTGTTCGTGGCCAACCACCAGGGGGCCTACGACATCTGGGCCATCTACGGATATCTCAACCACAACTTCAAATGGCTTATGAAGAAGAGTCTGGAGAAGGTGCCGGCCGTCGGCTGGGCATGCCGCCTGGCCGGAGAGGTGTTTGTCGACGACTCGAGTGTGTCGGGCATCCGCGAGACGATCGCCGACGCGGAGAAGACGCTCAAAGACGGTATGTCGGTGGTGATCTTCCCCGAGGGCAGCCGCAGCTGGAACGGGGAGATGACCGACTTCAAGCGCGGTGCGTTCATGCTGGCGAGCGAGTTCCGTCTGCCTGTGGTGCCGATCACGATCGACGGCAGTTTCAAGGCGATGCCGCGCTACACCTACTGCATGACCCCCACCACGATCCGCCTCACCATCCACCCGGCGATCCTGCCGGGCGAGAAAGGCTTCAACACCAAGAAACTGATGGCCGACTGCCGGGAAGCCATCGCCTCCGCGCTGCCCCAAGCCGCGGAGCGGCATTAAAGGTTAAAGGTTAAAGCGCGTAGCGAGCCGCGGAGCGGCGTAAGATTTGAGCCACGGGTGGAGCAAAACAAACGAGCGAAGCGAGTTTGTTTTGCGGAACCCGTGGATTTTGGCAACGTATATATTTCAATAGTTCGTTAAAAAATTAGTTTAAGACGCCCTTTGGGCGACACCATAATA
>X378_Fat_Sand_Rat__coassemble_52_pt1 | contig 22532 bp, 23 predicted proteins | sample X378_Fat_Sand_Rat__metabat2_low_PE_004 | metagenome-assembled genome bin X378_Fat_Sand_Rat
GCTCGTTTGTTTTGCTCCACCCGTGGCTCAAATCTTACGCCGCTCCGCGGCTTGCTACGCGAATTCTACTATCTTATCCCTTTCCGATACTATCTTTTCGCGCCGACGGCCCCGATTTTTATGCTCGCCAACATATTTCGATATGTTATACAACACATTTCCAATATTTTGCCCCTGATTTCTTGCATACTATTTCCAAAAGATTTAATTTTGCATTGACCTAAACAATCTTTTTTACCTTAAGATTTTTTACCTGTAGAAACTAATACAAAGGGCGCAGCCGTGAGGCTTCGCCCTTTGTGGTTTGCAAGCAAACCCGGCTCCAAGAGACTGTTCGGATTCTATATTTTATTCTTTTTTACTCTCTCTTTTCTTAAGGAAGAAGTACAGCAGCGCGATGATGCCGAGGTCGAGGAGGAAAACCGTCACCAACCTCGCTATTTCACCCTGGCGGATGAGGTCGCGTCCGAAATATATCGTCATGCCGAGAAGATACACCAGCAGCAGCGCGGGAAGCCACTGCGACCTCGGTATCTTTCTCCGAATTCCGCTTGAACTCCCGGCGTCGACATGACGACTCTTTTCGTCGAGGCCCTTCTTATCCATTGTGCGGAGGATTGTTGAGCGAGTAGTTGTTGACTATCCTGTAATATTTCGAGTTGGCCGCTTCAAAGCCCTCCTGGTTCAGATAGTCGTAGATCGAGATACATGCCAGCGCGTCGAGCGCCGCGTATTCCTGCTGATGGACCGTCAACTCGGGAGCCTCCCAGTTGGTGAGGCGCTGACCCTTCGAAATGCGTTTCTCGAAGAGAATGGCGTAGATGCGCGACAGCGAGTTGTCGGTGATGCCGAAGGGCTTCACATAGCTCTGCAGATCGATGAAACCCTGAGGCTCGAGATTATACACCTTGTTGAGGTTGTGGAAGTCGTCGTGGATCGAAACCCCGATCTTCTTGATGTTGTAGTCCTCCAGAATAGCCTTTATAGGTGCCGGCAATCCGATCTTGTTCAGCCGGATAAGGAAGCAGCGCTCGTGGGTGGAGAGCTGCAGCAGCGCCACCTGATAGCTCTGCCCCTTGCGGAAGGAGGGACGGGTCTCAGTGTCGAAACCGATCACGCTCTCTTTTCCGAGCACGGCGACAGCCTCCGCCACTTTCTCCGGAGTGTCGATCACGGTCACCTCCCCCTTGTAGGAGGCGGCAGGGAGGGCGGCAAGCTCATCCTTGGCTATGCTCACTCCCCAGACCTCGGGTTGCTGTGTATCTTTGTTCTCGTTCTTCTCGCTCATAGCTTCAGCTCAGGCATCTCCAGATAGAGAGTGGCGGGAGAATGCCTCTCGAGCCAGGTTTTTATATAGTTGCGCGTATCGGCGCCGATTGTTTCGTCCTTGTCGAAATAGCGGTTGTATACCACCGCCCACACCTCGATTCCCTCCTTCTGAAGGGCGTAGAGGGAGAGTAGCGTGTGGTTGATCGACCCGAGTCGGCCGTTGGTCACGAGCACCGTCGGGAGCTTGCGCTCGCGGATGAAGTCGATGGTGAGGTATTCACCCTGGAGAGGCACCATCACTCCGCCTGCGCCCTCGATGATGAGGTGGCCGAACTGCCCGGCGAGCATGTCGCTGCAGTCGTCGATGCGCTTGAAGTCGATATCCCTCTTGTCGATGCGGGCCGCCAGATCGGGCGAGCAGGGATAGGAGAAGATTTCGGGGGCGGTGATGTGCAGCTCGTCCGACTTCAGAAGTCCTGTTCCCATCAGACGGCGATGGATGTCGATGTCCTCGCTGTAATCCTTGTTGCCGGTCTGAACCAGTTTCTGGGTGATGACGGTCTCGCCGTTGCGGGCTATCAAGCGGGCCAGCCAACCGGTGGCGTAGCTCTTGCCGGCGTCGGTGTCGATTCCGGTGACAAACACCCTCTCGGGCCATTGTATTTCGATGCTTTCCATTTTAATATGCAAATATAACCCTTTTTGCCGACCCTCACAAATATTTTTTAGGGAAGTCGGCAATTATTCGCCGCCGGCACGGGGTTATAATCGCTGGCTTACAGCCGGCTTGCCTTTTTTGCAATATCAACCCGGGGTAACGGCTGAATCTCGCTTCGCTCGATTCCACCGTTGCCCCGGGCTATATAACTGTCTGGCTTACCGCCAGAGGGAATGCTTTACCAGGCGAACATCGGGTATTCGTTCATCATCTCGTTCACTTCCTGACGCACGGCTTTGATCGTCTCGGGATCGTCGGCGTTCGTGAGGACGCGGTCGATATACTCGGCTATGCGCTCCATCATCTCCTCCTTCGCTCCGCGGGTGGTGATGGCGGCGGTGCCGAATCGGAGTCCGCTGGTGAGGAACGGCGAACGGGAATCGTAGGGAACCATGTTCTTGTTGGCCGTGATGTCGGCCTCAACCAGAACGCGCTCCGCCTTCTTGCCGCTCATCTCGGGGAACTTCGGACGAAGGTCGACGAGCATGCAGTGGTTGTCCGTGCCGTCGGAGATGATCTTGTATCCGCGCTTGATGAGCGCCTCGGCCAGTGCGGCGGCGTTCTTCTTCACCTGCACGGCATACTCCTTCCATTCCGGCTGTAGAGCCTCGCCGAAGGCAACGGCCTTGGCGGCGATGACATGCTCGAGCGGACCGCCCTGCACACCGGGGAATACAGCCGAGTCGAGCAGCGCCGACATCTTCTTGATCTCACCCTTGGGTGTCTTCTTGCCCCAGGGATTGTCGAAGTCCTTGCCCATCAGGATCATGCCTCCGCGAGGTCCGCGAAGTGTCTTGTGGGTGGTGGTGGTCACGATATGCGCGTGCTTCACGGGGTTCTCGAGCAGTCCGGCTGCGATGAGTCCGGCGGGATGCGCCATGTCTACCATGAAGATCGCTCCGATCTCGTCGGCGAGTTTGCGGATGCGGGCGTAGTCCCATTCGCGGCTGTAGGCGCTGGCACCGGCGATGATCAGTTTCGGACGTTCTGCGCGTGCCTTCTCCTCCATCTCCTCATAGTTCACCTTGCCCGTCTCCTTGTCGACGGTATAGCTGATCGGCTCGAACATAAGGCCGGAGAAATTCACCGGGCTTCCGTGGCTGAGGTGACCGCCGTGGCTGAGGTCCATACCCATAAACTTGTCGCCCGGCTGGAGAACGGCCATGAACACGGCCATGTTGGCCTGTGCGCCGCTGTGGGGCTGAACATTGGCCCATTCGGCGTCGAACAGTTTCTTGGCCCTCTCGATGGCGAGGTTCTCGGCTTCGTCAACCACCTGGCAACCGCCGTAGTAGCGCTTTGCGGGATAGCCCTCGGCATATTTGTTGGTGAGGCAGGAGCCCATGGCGCGCATCACCTCGTCGCTCACGAAATTCTCGCTGGCGATAAGCTCTATGCCGCGGCGCTGACGCAGATGCTCGCGGTCGATAATGTCAAATACTTCGTTGTCTCTTTTCATGGTATAGGATTAGTTGAAAAATATTGTGTTCATCTTGATTCCTTTTTTATTCCCCCCCGGTGAAGAGGGGAGTTGCAAGGGAGAATAGGGGAGCGGAGGCTCCCTTTATCCTCCGAAGTTGTCGTAATGGATGCTCTCCGGGTCTACGCCCAGGTTGTAGAGCATGTTGTTGACGGCGTTGCTCATCGGGCCGGGGCCGCACATGTAGTACTCGATGTCCTCGGGCGTCTCGTGGGTGCAGAGATACGTCTTGTACATCACGTCGTGAACGAATCCCGGGGTATACTTCACTCCCGCCGCGTCGGCTGCCGGATCGGGGCGGTCGAGTGCCAGATGGAAGTGGAAGTTGGGGAAATCTTTCTCGAGCTGGAGGAAGTCGTCGAGATAGAACACCTCGTTCAGAGCGCGGGCGCCGTAGAAATAGTGCATCTCGCGGTCGCGGCAGTTGCGCGTGCGGAGCATCCACATGATCTGCGCGCGGAGGGGAGCCATACCGGCGCCGCCGCCCACCCAGATCATCTCGGCCTTCGAGTCGACGATGGGATGGAAGTCGCCGTAAGGTCCGCTCATCAGCACCTTGTCGCCCGGTTTGAGCGAGAAGATGTAGCTGGAGGCGACGCCCGTCGGCACGTCCTGGAAGCCCACCTGGGGTTTCGGCTTGAACGGTGGAGTGGCGATGCGCACGGTAAGCATGAAGCGGTCGCCCTCCTCGGGATAGTTGGCCATCGAGTAGGCGCGCACCGTCTCCTCGTCGTTCTTGCTCTTGAGAGTGAAGAGACCGAACTTCTGCCATGCCGGCAGATACTCGTCGCCGATGAGCGATTTGTCGATATCCTTGTCGTAGTCCATCTCGTATTTCGGGATGCGGATCTGCGAATAGCTTCCGGGGATGAAGTTCATATGCTCGCCCTCGGGGAGCTGGACGATGAATTCCTTGATGAACGTGGCCACGTTCTTGTTGGAGATCACCGTGCATTCCCACTCCTTCACCTCGAGGGCCGACTCCGACACCTTGATGTCGAGATCTCCCTTCACCTTCACCTGGCAACCGAGTCGCCAGTGGTCTTTCACCTCCTTGCGCGAGAAGTGGACGGCCTCGGTGGGGAGGATGTCGCCGCCGCCCGAGATCACCTGCACCTTGCACTGGCCGCAGCTGCCCTTGCCGCCGCAGGCCGACGAGAGGTGAACGCCGTTCTCGCCCAGTGTGGCCAGAAGAGTCTTGCCCGCCTGGGCGTGGAGCACCTTCTTGCCGTCGTTGATGGAGATGGCTACTTCGCCGGAGTTAACCAGGAAGTGCTTGGCCAGGAGGAGGATTATGGTCAGCACAAGCACGATCACCAGGAAGATGCAGCTTGCCACCAACACATTGTTCCATTGAATCACATTGAGAATATACATTGTGTCCTTTCTTTTGCGTGATTAGAATTGGAGTCTTCCCGTCAGAGCTTGATGCCGAGGAAACTCATGAATGCTATACCCATCAGTCCGGTGATGATGAAGGTGATGCCGATGCCGCGCAGGGGCTTGGGAACGGCGTTGTTGTTGAGCCGTTCGCGGATGGCGGCAAGGCAGGTGATGGCCAGAAGCCAGCCGATGCCCGATCCTGCTCCGTAGACGGTGGCCGTCCAGGGATTGCCGAACTCACGCTGCTGCATGAAGAGCACCGCACCGAGGATGGCGCAGTTCACCGCTATCAGCGGCAGGAAGATTCCCAGCGAGTTGTAGAGCGCCGGGGCGTATTTCTCTATCACCATCTCCAGGATCTGGACCAGCGCCGCGATCACGGCGATGAACATGATCAGACCGAGAAACGACAGGTCGGTCTGCGCGTATTCGGGTCCGAGCCAGCTCAGGGCTCCAGGAAGAAGCACGTATTGGTTGATGCACCATGTCACGGGCAGCGCGATGATGAGCACGAAGCTCACGGCGACGCCGAGTCCGAAGGCCGTCTTCACATTCTTCGACACCGCGAGGAACGAACACATGCCCAGGAAGTAGGCGAATATCATGTTGTCGATGAAGATCGACCGGATAAACAAATTAAGATTCTCCATTTCTTTAGGGTCTTATGTGTGAATTATTCCTGCAGGTCTTTGTTCTTGATGCGGTGGACCCAGATGACGCACGCCACCAGGATCAGGGCCATCGGCGGCAGGATCATCAGTCCGTTGTTCTGATAGCCGGCGTCGTACCACCACTGGGGGAACACCTGGCAGCCGAACAGAGTGCCGCTGCCGAAGAGCTCGCGGAAGAAGGATACGATCACCAGGATGATGCCGTAGCCGAGTCCGTTGCCGATGCCGTCGAGGAAAGCGGGCCAGGGACGGTTGTTGAGCGCGAAGGCCTCCAGACGGCCCATGATGATACAGTTGGTGATGATCAGACCGATAAACACCGACAGAGCCTTGCTCACCTCGTAGTTGTAGGCCTTAAGCACCTGGTCGACTATCACAACCAGCGCGGCCACCACCACGAGCTGCACGATGATGCGGATCGACTGCGGGATGGTCTTGCGCATCAGGGAGATTATCACGTTGGCGAGCGCGAGCACCGCCGTCACTGATATTGTCATCACAAGAGCCGGCTCCATCTTCGCCGTGACGGCGAGTGCCGAACAGATGCCGAGCACCTGCACGATAACCGGATTGTCTTTCGACAGAGGATTTACCAGCGGTAAAAATGTTTTCTTCAGATTCATTTGGCTGCCTCCTTATTCTCGCTAAGTTTCTTGAAATATGCCGTATAGGGCTCGAGCGACTTGCTCAGCATGTCCTGGACGCCCATACTCGTGATTGTGCCGCCGCTCACGGCGTGCACATAGGCGGAGTCGTCTTTGGGCTCCTTGCCGTTCTTCACCACTTTCACCGACTGGAACTCGCCCGTCTTGGTGAAGATGTCCTTCCCCTCGAACTGCTCGCGGAACCAGTCTTTCTCTATCTCGGCGCCGAGTCCGGGAGTCTCGCCCTGATGTGCGAAATAGGCTCCGTAGATGGTGTCGCCGTTCTGGTCGAAGGCCACATAGCCCCAGATCGGTCCCCAGAGTCCGGCTCCGTATACAGGCACGATGTATTTGTCGCCCTTGTCGGTGGAGCATACGAACACCGGCAGACGGCGCTCCGATGCCGGCAGCTTGATCTCCTGCGCTATCTTGGAGGTAACCTGGAAGGCGTCGCCCTCGATGCGGTCGCCCTTGTCGTTCACAAGGTAGGAGTCGGTGATGTGCTGATTGTAGAGCGTGGCCACGTCCTCGCCGTCGGTGGGAGTGATCAGCGCTGCCGCAAGTATCTGTTTCTTTGTGTCGTTCTCGATATTCTTCACCTGTTCGGGACGAAGCGCCTGGTATACTATCGAGAGCACAACGCCCACGATGGCCACCAGTACCACGGAATAGATGATTGTATATGTATTGCCTTGTCGGTTCATCTCTTACGGGTGTTATTGGTTGTTGACTGTGATTCGTTTCATGCGGCGGCGTACGTTGGCGTGTACCACGCACCAGTCGATCAGCGGAGCGAAGCAGTTCATCAGCAGAACCGCCAGCATGGCGCCCTCGGGATATCCGGTGTTGTAGCAGCGGATCACGATGGCTATCACGCCGATGAGGAATCCGTAGATATACTTGCCTATGTTCGTGCGGCAGGCCGTTACGGGGTCGGTGGCCATGAACACGATGGCGAACATGAAGCCGCCCAGAAGAAGCTGCTCCATAGGCGGAATGAACGTGCAGGGATAGGTGGGGGTCTTCAGTCCGAACGCCAGCATCGACATCAGCAGTCCGCCGGCGAAGGCCGAGAACATGATGCGCCAGTTGGCGATGCCGGTGAGCAGGAGGATCACCGCACCGATCAGGATGCACAGCGTCGAGGTCTCGCCCCACGATCCGGGGTAGAGGCCGAGGAAGATGTCGTGCATCGAGAGGGGATCGCCCAGGATGTTGGTGATGGTGGCTCCGGCGTCCGACGATGCGGCCTGTCCTAAGGGAGTGGCGCCCGAGAAGGCGTCGACGGCCTTGTCGCCGCCGAGTTTCACGAACACGGCGTCGCCGCTCATCTTCGACGGATAGCTGAAGAAGAGGAAGGCGCGCGTCACCAGCGCCACGTTGAGGAAGTTATAGCCCGTGCCGCCGAACACCTCTTTGGCGAAGATCACCGCGAAGGCCACGGCGATGGCGAGCATCCAGCAGGGGGTGTCGACCGGGCAGATCATAGGGATCAGGATTCCCGAAACGAGGAATCCCTCCTGAATCTCGTGGCCACGCATCTGCGCCACCACGAACTCGATGCCCAGTCCGACGATGTAGGCCGTCAGAATCTGCGGCAGAACCGCCCAGAGACCGTAGAAGAAGAGGTGAAACAGGGAATGATCCATGTCGCCTGTGGCCAGCGCGTGCTGGTAGCCGATGTTCCACATTCCGAACAGGCAGCAGGGGAGAAGCGCTATCACCACGGTGATCATGGTGCGCTTCGAGTCGTTGCTGTCGTGGATGTGCACTCCCGAGCGCGACGTCTCGTTGGGCGTGAACAGGAACGTGTAGAAGCCGTCGAATACGGAATGGAGTTTGGAGAATTTCCCTCCCTTCTCGAACTGAGGCTTGATCTTGTCGATATTTTTCTTTAATCCTTTCACTATTCCTTAGTTTGAAGGTTTCTTTATTGTTGTTCTTCCCGGAGCGTCAGAGGGTTTCCTTGCGCAGGTAGTCCAGACCGTCGCGCACTATCTTCTGAAGCTCTATCTTGGAGGTGTCCACGAACTCGGGCAGAGCGAAGTCCTCTGGTGCCACCTCGTAGATGCCGAGCTGCTCCATCTTCTCGATGTCGTTGGCCATGATGGCCTTGATCAGGAACTCGGGATAGATGTCGAAGGGGAACACCTTGTCGTATTCGCCGCTCATGATCATGGCGCGGTGACCTCCCTTGATGCGGGCGTCGAAGTTGAAGGGCTTCGACAGGCCGCGCAGGAAGGCGGGGAAGGTCTTCTTCACACTGTATTTGTTGGGATTCATCGAGGCCCAGCCCATGAACTCGTCGGCATGGTCGCCCTCGTCGATCACGGTGATCTGACGGTAGGGGAAGCGCAGCCAACCCGTGGCGGGCTGCACATGCTCGCCCGTGAGCACGTTGCCGGAGATCACGCGCAGTGTCTCGCTCTTCTCTTTCAGCTGGCCCTTAAGCAGGGTCTCCAGCGATGCGCCTATCAGGGTCTGCACGAAGTGGGGCTCCTTGATGTCGGGTCCGGTAAGGGCCACCGTGGTGCTCATGTCGGCCACTCCCTCTTCGGCCAGACGGCCTATGCGGGCTGCAGTGACGGCGTCGAGAGTCCAGACGGTCTCTCCTTTGTTCACCGGTTTGATGGCCGCGATCTGCGTTCCCACGTTGCCCGCGGGATGCGGTCCCTCGAATTCCACCACCTCGGCGGCCTGCGATGTCACGCCGCTGCCTGCCGGCACGGAAAGATACACCTTCCCGTCGGTGAGCGAGGCGAGCACCTTGAGTCCGGCCTCGAGATGTTTCTTCACATCGGCGGTGAGAAGCTCGGGGGCGAGCGGGGCGGTGTCGAACGCCGTCACGAAGATGTCGCGGGGATTGTCGTTGATCGGCACGATGTCAAACGGACGCTGACGCATGCAGGCGTAGAGGCCGCTTTTCTTCAGCGTCTCTATACGCGACTCGCGGTCGGCTCCGAGCGTGAACTTCACCTGCTCGTCGCTTCCCTCTTTCTTCACGGAGACAAACATGATCTTGCGGCGCTCTCCGCGGTTGATCTCCTCCACCGTGCCCGTCACGGGCGACACGAGGCTCAACTCCATCGCTTCCTTCGCCGAGAGCAGGGGCTCGCCTGCCTTGACCTTGTCGCCAGCTTTCACCACCACCTTCCAGGTGTAGCCCGGAAAGTCGTCGGGGGTTATGGCGAAACGGTCGGTCAACTTGTCGGGTTGCGGATTCCCCACGGCCGGTCCGGCCAAAGGAATGTTGAGACCTTTCTTAATCTTGATTGGTTTAGCCATCATTGATAGTTTATATTGATGAACTGCGTTTATACCGCTGCTTATAGTGTGTTCCCATACGTGTCGCACAGGACATGGCCTATATAGTGGCATTCTGAGGTGCAAAAATACAAAAAAATGTAAAATAACCCAAAAAATCCCTTAACAATTGCAGAAATTTTTCCATAATCGGCCAACACATTGTCACTGAACGGGAATATGCGCCAAATACGCGTGAAATATGCAGTGAAAAGAAGAATCCCCGAACAGCGTGGCTGTCCGGGGATCCATTCACCATTAATTAACTTTTCGTCTTTCTTTATTTCATCTGCATGGCCTTGTTGGAGTATTCCTGGGCCAGGGAGGCGTTGCCCTTGTTGGCGTAGTAGTTGGCCATGTAGGCATACATCTCGGCTGCGTCCTTCTTGGCTGCCGCGCTGGGAGCCTCGATTGCCTCGAACTCCTCGATTGCCTTCGAGTAGTAGGGGAATGCTGCTGTCTCCACATCGCTCTTCTCCGCCTTCTGGATGGCGATCTCGCCGCGCATCTTGTTGGGCTTGTAGAATCCGGGATAGGCGGCGGCTGCCTTGTTGAGGATCTCCTCCTCCTCGGCGTAGTACTGGTTGGCCTTGGCTTTGTTCTCCTTGTTCTGGGCTCCGGCGTAGAAGAGGAAGAGGGCCTGCTGGATGTAGTCGTTGTAAGTGGGCTCCTCGGTCTTCTCCAGATATCCCTTGTAGGCGTCGGCTGCGCTGGCCAGATCGTTCTTGTCTACGTAGATGATGGCGAGCTGCTTGTTGAACTGCGGAGCCTTCGGGTTCTCTTTCATGGCGTCCTTGAGCACGTCGATTGCCTCGTCCACGAGCTTGGCGCGGTCGAACTCATCGGCAACGAGAGTATAGTCGATCGGGGCCATCTTGTTGACAGTCGGATTGGCCTTGTGTGCCTGATAGAGGGCCTGGGCCATCGGGAGAAGCTGGCTCTCCATATCCTTGATCTGGGCGGCGTTCATGAACTGGAAACGGCGTGCGGTGAAGTTGTCGGGGTTGGCCGCAAGCAGCTTCGTAGCGTAGTCGTAACCCTTCTTGTAGTCGCCTCCGTAGAAGAGCAGGAAGGCGTAGCGGTCTTCGTCGCTCTTGAAGTGGCTGGGGTTGTTCACGTATTTGCCGTATTCCTCGGCTGCCTCCTTGAACATGTTGTTGTTGTAGTAGGCGTTGGCGAGCTCGCGCTGGCCCAGAGCCGAGTTGGGGTTCACCTCGAGCAGTTTCTTCAGCAGACGGATGGCCTCCGAAGGCTTGACCATGGTGAAGAGGTTGGCGTATTTCACATATGCTGCCGTGGCGGTGGGGTCGAACGAGGTTGCCATCTCGTACATCGATCCGGCCTTGCCGATATCCTTGTTGTCCTTGGCCACATCGCCGTCGAACACGTAGATCTCGGGGCTCTTCATATTGTACTTGCGGGCCTTCTCCTCTGCCTTGGTTATCTGCTTGGCGTAGAGGGCCGGGTCGGCCTCATAGTATGCGCGGGCGATGGCTATCTCCAGTCCGGCGTCCTTCTTGGCGAGCTTCTCGGCCTGCTTGAACTGGGCCTCGGCTCCCTTCACGTCCTTGTTGAGCAGGGCGATGTAGCCCTTGCCTACATAGTTGTAGCCGTTGTCGGGATCGGCCTGGATACCGGCGTTGAAATACTGGGCGGCCTCCGCGGGCTTGTTCTCGTCCATGGCGATCATGCCCAGATAGTAGTTGCTCACGGCCTTGTCGGTCTGAGAATTGTTCAGACTGCGGAGCAAGAGCTCCTTGGCGTTGTCGAGCTGGTCGGCCTTGTAGTACTCGCGGCCTTCAACGTGGGTCTGAGCGTTGGCCGCGAACAGGGCGGCGCTGGCCAGACAGATTGTGAATAGTCCTTTGAATTTCATATTGCGTAGATATTATGTTCGGGTTAGTCCTCTCTTTTTTCTTTTCTTTGACAACGTTCCGGCCTCAAAGTTTATTCCTTCAAGGCCTCGAAATGTTTCACTATTTCCCCTTGTCGGGCTGCGTGAGCTCCACCACGCGCGGATTCACGTTGTAGGGGAGTATTCCGGTCTTCGATATGATCTTCTGGCCGGCGAATCCGGTGATGAACGAGTAGAAGCTGTTAAGCACGCTGTGCTTCGTGGCCGTCGTGATCATATACACCTTTCTGAATAACGGATATTCTCCCGAATTGATATATACCTGATAGGGTAAATATGCCATGGGGTTGAAATCGTTCTCCTGCGTGGGGTTGGCCACCTTCAGGATTCCCACCTCCGTAGTGAGAGGAGTGGCTATTGTGTCGTTCTGGTTCTGATACTCCTCGTAGCGCTTCTCCACGGGGACGTTCTTGGCGTTCTGCAGCTCGTCGCCGAGCCAGCTCACGCTGATGATGCCCAGAGCGTCCTTGTCCTTCTTAACGATGTCGAACACGGCGGCGTTGTTCTTCTGCCCGTAGGCGTTCGGATTGTCGCTGATCTTCTTGCCGGCGGGAAGGAACTTGTCGCGCATGTAGCTCACGGTCGACGAACCGGCGTTGTCGAACACCAGCTTGATCGTCGTCGTGTCGTTGCCGGCGAGCTGGGTCCACTTCGTGATCTTGCCGTTCATTATCTCGCCCACCTGGTCCATGGTCAGCTCCTTGACGTTGTTGTCCTTGTTGACGATCAGGGCCACGGCGTCGACGGCGATGCAGTGCGAGCGCACTATCCTCTTGAATTTCTTCTTCAGATATTCGCGCTGCTCCTTGGTGAGCTCCTTGCATACGATGATGCCCTGGGTGCCGTCGGCCATAAGCGTGTCGAGGGCCTCCTGCTCGCTCACGTAGAAGGGGATGATCGACGAACCGGGATAGGAGTATTCGAACACCTCTATCTCTTCCTGCAGCACGTTGCGGAAACCGTCGTCGCAGAACATTGTGGCGCTACCCTTGGCGTATTCGCCCCGCTTCACCTCGCCACATGATGAAACTCCCAGTCCTATCATCAGGGCTGAGAGCAACAGCGCGGAATATTTCTTTATCTTCACGATTCTGAGATTTTAAGTGTATGTTTTTCCTTAGTTCATACCCCTGTAGAGCCTGTAGCCGCGCCATACGCCGTAGGCGCAGAGAAGAGCGCCGATTACGATGCTCACCGTCTTGTTGTCGATGTTGAACACATCGAAGATGAACAGCAGTCCTACTCCGAGATAAACGAGGACCATCAGGATTCCGAATGCCAGACGTCCTGCCTTGGGGGTCTGGGGAGTATTGTCAGAACTTTTCATAACTTGAATGTTTTTTGGGTTATATAATTTTAACAATTCTCATGGCGCGATGTTCAACGCTTTCAGTATGAAAAGCGGGCCAGACCTTTCGATCTGCCCCGCTTCGATATGGAATCTAATCAATTATTGATTCTGGAGTTTGAAGGTCACAGGGAGGTTGAAGTAGCTTCGTACGGCAACACCGTTGTTCTTACCCGGCTGCCAGTGCGGCATCTTCTTAACCACGCGCAGTGCCTCGCGGTCGAGGTCCTTGTCGACACCCTTCACGATGTTGGCGGCGCCGATCGAACCGTCTTTCTCAACCACAAACCTTACGATCACACGACCCTGGATGTCGTTCTGCTGTGCCGACTCCGGATAGCGGATGTTGTTGCTGAGCCATTTCATCAGGGCGGCCTGACCGCCGGGGAACTCAGCCTGCTGCTCTACGGCGACGAAGATCTCGTCTTCCTTCGGCTTCGGCTTCTCCACCGGTTCCGGTTCCTTAACCACTACCTGCTCCTGTACTGCCTTGAACTTGTCGGCGTCGTTCGAACCCTCCTGGTTAACAACACCACGGGCGGTGTTGTCTTCCTTCTGGGTGTCCATGTCCATCACCTCGTTCTTCACCTTGTCGGCGTCGACGATGGCGATCTGGGTCACCTGCACCGTGGCAAGCACCTCCTGGGGCACCTCTACCTCGGGCTGTTCGAATTTCTGCTCCTCGGGCTGCTCTTCCTCTGCCTCCTCGTTAGCCTGCTCAGCGAGGGCTGCCGCCATCATCTGCTCACGCTGCTCCTGGAGGGCCAGACGCTCCTGCTCGGCACGATAGTCCGACCATTTGCTGAGTCCGTATACCAAGGCTCCGATCACTACAAGTCCGATCAGCATATACAGCATCGCCATGTTGTGACGCTTGTCGCTGTTCTTGCGAAGCTGATATGCACCGAATTCTTTATTCTTGTCGGCGAAGATAAGGTCGCGCCATTCCGCCGATGTCAGATCTACATTTCTTTTAGCCATTGCTTTCTGTCTGCTTTAAGGTTAATAAATCCGACATTACTTGTGGTGACGGTTCTGATAGTCGATCACCATAGTTGAATCCGCCTTGGTCATGTTGTCGATCTGATACTTCGAAATCGAGTTGATCTGCATCTCGTCGAGCACCTGCACCAGCGAACCGAAGCTTGCCTGCGGTGTGGACTTGATGATGATAACCGGTTTCTTGAGTGTCTCGTCTTTTCTGACTTTCGACGCGGCCTCGTCATAAGCTGCCTGAGCTTTCTCACGGCCTTCCTTCGTCTCAAGAGAGCCGAAGCCGCCGTTGGCGTATTTCTCTTTCAGCTTGTTGACCTGCTCAAGTACATCCTTGTTGCGCTTCTGGATAATCTCACGGATACCCTGGGCTTTTCCCGACTTTTCGTCGTTGGCAAGGAATGAGGATTCCTGGAGGTTGTTGTTGGCTGCAACGCTCTCGGCTGTCGTGCCGAGACCTGCGTCGCCGCCGGGTTTACCGAAGTAGTAGTAAACCACCGGTACAACGTGTCCGTTAACAGTATCCACGTCCAGCGAGCCAACCTTGCGCTTGGCGTCCAGAATGATGGTCACGGCGTCGTCGGCCGAAGCCTGCGACATGTTCTCCTCGTTCTGTACCTTCTCGTTGGAGGGGAGTGCTATTGTCAGTGTCTGAGATTTGATCATTGTCGTACAGAGCATGAAGAACGTGATAAGCAACATGTTCATGTCGACCATCGGCGTGAAATCCACGCGGATCTGCATCTTTTTCTGGTGGTTCTTGCCTTTGCCGTTGCCACCGCTTTGTTGAACTTCTGCCATAACTTTATTCTTCCGCTCCCTTCAGAGCTGTCAATAACGTAAATTTATTCATGTGGATGGTCTGGAGATTGTCCATCACCATATGTACGATGTCGAACGACGTGTTCTGGTCGGCCTTGATGGCCACGCCCGTTCCGTCCTTGATCTTGTCGGCAAGGTTGGAGTTGTCGGTCTGACGCATCGCTTTCATCCACATCTGGAATTCTGTCGGGTTAGCCTCGTTCTGGTTCCAGGAGATTGGAATTCCGGTAACGTGGTTGGGATTGCCGTCCGTACCCTCGAGCCACTTGTCCATCTTGGTCTGGCCCTCAGGCTCGTCGGCGAGGTTCAGGAAGGCGCCCATCTGGCTGAGGGGCACACCGAACGACCCGAGCTTGCTGAATGTGTATTTCTGCTTGTCGTTGAAGCTTATCTTGTTCTTATGAGTCTCATTGTAGATCTCGCTCACGCGGTCGAGAAGCGCGATTCGCATCTTCTCGTTACTCCAGTTGGCTGAAGTATCGTTGTTCATCGTAAGCCAGACCTTGCCCTCGGGATTCACAAGCACCTGCACGTAGTTGGTTTCCTGCACCTTCTCGGTCGATACCGAGGGAGGCGTGATCACCGTGGCAGGCTCTTTGCTGAGGAAGGTTGAGGTCAACATGAAGAAGGTAAGCAGAAGCACGGTCACATCACTCATCGCCGTCATGTCGATGAATGTGCTTTTCTTTGCTATTTTTACTCTTCCCATATTAGCTATTAACTTTAATCGGTTGGTATTTTGTTACAGGATTCAGCCTCACGATTACTTGTGGGTTGCTGCGAATGTAGCTACGATGCTGAAACCGATTTCGTCGATAGCGTAGGTAAGGTTGTCGATCTTATTGGTGAAGAAGTTATAGGAGATAACGGCGAATGCACCAGTTGCGATACCGAATGCGGTGTTCACAAGGGCCTCCGAGATACCGGTGGACAGCTCTGTGGAGTCGGGCGAACCGGAGGATGCGAGGGCCTGGAACGACTTGATCATACCCATTACGGTTCCGAGAAGTCCGACCAGTGTACCGAGAGTGGTAAGGGTAGCGATGATGGGGAGGTTCTGCGAAAGGCTCGGCATCTCGAGTGCTGTGGCCTCCTCTACCTCGTTGCGGAGCGTTGTGAGCTTCTGCTCTTTGCTCAGAGTGGTGTTGGCGTCCATCTCTTTGTAGCGTACCAGAGTGTTGTAAACTACGGATGCCACGGAGCCTCTCTGCTGCTTGCAGCGCTGCATTGCCTTGTCGATGTTGTTGTCGGCCAGGTCAGCCTTGATGTCGGCTACGAACTTGGTGGTGTTGCCCTTGCCCGATGCGGAGCTGATGGCGATCCAACGCTCGATCGAAAGAACGATTACCGTGAGAAGAAGAGTCATAAGGATAGGCACGATGAAGCCGCCCTTGTAGACTGTTCCGAGAAGGTTGATGGGGTGGCCCGAAGGATCGTCGCCCTCGAAGTTGCCGGGTGCTCCCATTACGAAAAGGAAGATGCAGACACCTGCGACTGCACATGCGAGGATCACGAGGAATGCGTTGCGGATGCCGCGCACGTTGCTGATTTTTTCCTCTTTTTTAACTTTGGCGGCTGCGGTAGTCTTTGCTGCGGGAGCTGCCGTAGGCTTGGGAGCCATGGGTTTCTGAGATTCCATACTCGTTCTGATTTTTTTGGTTTAGATGATTATTAATTTGAGTTTCTTAGTATCCTGTTTTGATTCTTTTTTTCCGCTACGTCTCATCTTGCGATTCTTCATGGCGGTTGCGATTTTGGGCGTTTTCCTGATGTGCTTTAGGTTGTCTCTTCTTTCGGGTCTCAACTTGGAGTCTGCATCCGTTTCGATGCTCTTTCACGGTTGAATCAGTAGACTTGGAAAGTCACTCTTGCTTATGCATTGCAAAATTACTATTTTTTTTAAACAATGCAATAGCTCATTGTGAATTTTTAAGTATATACGCGCATTTTTTCTTTTTCTTTGCTAAAAAAGTATGCGCTTTTTGTGTTTTACAACATATTTTTGACATTTTGACACCCTTTTCTGAGCTTTTTCCACTGAAAGGGCGCCCAGCCGACGGTGTCGGTCAGGCGCCCTGTATCGTGGAAAGAAGCCCCTGGTCAAGGGGTGCTCTCAATGCCTCTTATTCCTCGATGGCAGCAACGCCGGGAAGGGTCTTGCCCTCGATGGCCTCGAGAAGTGCGCCGCCTCCGGTGGAGACGTAGCTCACCTTGTCGGCCAGACCGAACTTGTTGATGCATGCCACGGAGTCACCGCCGCCCACAAGCGAGAAGGCGCCGTTGTCGGTGGCCTCTACGATGGCGTCGGCTATCGCGCGCGAGCCCTTGGTGAAGTTGTCGAACTCGAACACGCCGGCGGGTCCGTTCCAGAGAATGGTCTTGGCCGGAACGATCACCTTGCGGAACTCGATGTCGGAGTCGGGACCTGCGTCGAGTCCCTCCCAGCCGTCGGGAATGTTCATCACCGAGCAGATCTGGGTGTTGGCGTCGTTGCTGAAGGCGTCGGCGGCCACGCAGTCGGTGCCCAGCACGAGGTTGACGCCTTTCTCTTTGGCCTTCTTCATGATGTCGAGGGCCAGGTCGAGCTTGTCGTTCTCGCAGATGGAGTTGCCGATCTTGCCGCCCATGGCCTTGGCGAAGGTGTAGGTCATGCCGCCGCAGAGAATCAGGTTGTCCACCTTGTCCATCAGGTTCTCGATGATGCCGATCTTGGTGGATACCTTCGAACCTCCCATGATGGCGGTGAACGGACGCTTGATGTTGTTGATGATGTTGTCGACGGCCTTCACCTCTTTCTCCATGAGGTAGCCGAGCATCTTGTGGTCTTTGTCGAAGTAGTCGGCCACTACGGCTGTCGAGGCGTGGCGGCGGTGGGCCGTACCGAACGCGTCGTTCACGTATACGTCGCCGTAGCTTGCCAGAGTCTTGGCGAAGTCTTTCTGGCGCTCCTTCATGTCTTTCTTGGCTGCCTCGTAGCCGGGATCGTTCTTGTCGATGCCTACGGGCTTGCCCTCCTCCTCGGGATAGAAGCGTAGGTTCTCGAGCAGAAGCACCTCACCGGGCTTGAGCTCCTTGGCGGCCTCCTGGGCCTTGGCGCAGTCGGGGGCGAACTTCACGTCGACGCCGAGGGCCTTCGACACGGCCTCGCGGATCTGCGAAAGCGAAAGCTTCGGATTCACCTTTCCCTTGGGCTTGCCCATGTGCGACATCAGGATCACCGATCCTCCGTCGTTCAGGATCTTCTTGATCGTGGGGAGAGCACCGCGGATGCGGGTGTCGTCGGTGATGTTGCCGTTCTCGTCGAGGGGCACGTTGAAGTCTACCCTTACAAGGGCTTTGTGTCCTTTGAAATTGAAATCTTCGATTTTAGCCATTTCTTTATCTTTTGGGTTTTTACTTTTTTACCTTCTTTATGATGTGTTTCGCGTTATGCTCGGGGTTGGCACAGGGGCGCACCGCCCCCTTCAACCGCAAAATTACTAAAAATTTTCCGGATTTGCCCACTTCCCGCCTCATTTATCTGTTTTATCAATGAAATTTCCTTTTTTTGAGTTAATTTTGCATAGAATTATAACAAATTTATCGCATGGCTATGTCGCAGGTTAACAAACTTTCAGATTTGACCAGTCTCTATGAATCGCATTTCAACCGGCCCCCGGTTTCGTTGGAGAAACTCCCCGGCGGCGGCGGCGACCGCGTCTATTACCGCCTCCGGGGCTCCGACGGCGCGACGGTCATAGGGGTGGTGTGCGACACTCCCCGCGACGCCTCGGCTTTCGTCGCGCTCGCCAAGGTGTTCGGCCACGAGGGCATCCACGTTCCTTATATTATATGTGAGTCGGCCGACCGCATCTGCTACATCCAGCAGGACCTCGGCGACGAGTCGCTCTTCTCTCTCATCCAGAAGGGAAAGCGCAAGGAGATGGGGGCGGCTGCCGACGGCGGGGCTCCCGACCGCTCTTTCTCGCTGATGGCCGAGGAGTATGTGGAGAAGTCGATGCGTGAACTGGCCCGGATGCAGACGGTCGCCGCGGGCGAGTACGAGGAGGCCATCGAGTATCCGGAGTTCTCTCGCCGTCAGATCCTCTGGGACCTCAACTATTTCAAATATGAGTTTCTCAAACCGATGGCCCTCGACTTCAACGAGTCGCTGCTCGAGGATGATTTCGACGCCTTCGCCGACGCGCTGCTGAAGGTTGACCGCAGCCGCTGGGGATTCATGTACCGCGACTTCCAGAGCCGCAACGTGATGATCCACGACGCCCACCCCTATTTCATCGATTTCCAGGGGGGCATGATCGGTCCGTCGGTCTACGACGCCGTCTCGTTCCTCTGGCAGGCGAAGGCTGGTTTCTCTGCTGAATTCCGCGACCGCATGCTGTGCATATACGCCGACACTTACGCCGAGATACGCAGCGGCGCTGTGACGGCGGAGGATATGCTGGCCGACGTTCCGCAATACGCACTCTTCCGCACGCTGCAGGTGCTCGGAGCCTACGGTTTCCGGGGACTCGTGGAGAAGCGCGCCCATTTCATCGAGAGCATCCCCGCGGCGCTGGAGAATCTCCGCAGTCTCATCGGCGGGGGAGTGGCCGACCGCTACACGGAGCTGAAGCGCGTCTGCGAGTCGATTCTCGCCGACGGCCGATTCGAGCCCGACGGTCACGAGGGACTGCTGATAAAGGTGTTCAGCTTCTCGTATAAGAAGGGATATCCCGTCGACCTTACGGGCAACGGCGGCGGATTCATGTTCGACTGCCGCGGCATGCACAATCCCGGACGCTATGAGGAGTTCAAGCATCTCACCGGACTCGACCAACCCGTGATCGACTTCCTGAAGGAGCGCGGCGAGATAGATCCTTTCTGCGAACGTGCGGCCCAGCTTGTCGCTCCGACTGTGGAGTGCTTTCTCCGACGCGGCTTCCGCGACCTGCAGATAGGTTTCGGCTGCACAGGCGGCCAGCACCGCTCGGTATATTCCGCCGAAAAGGTGGGCCGTCTCCTGAAATCCCGCTTCCCCGACGCCCATATCCAAATCATCCACCGCGAACAATCCTAAAGCAACCTGGAGCAGACTTTCCGATAACTTGGAGCTGACTTTGCTTGCAAAGTCAGCAGGGGGAAAATACCTTAAATTTAACTAAATCCACCCGATTGTGTTAAATATTCGAATATTCGTTGCGGGGAGCAATCAATTGCACTCTTCCCGTTGTTATATAGGCAAGTAAGGGAGATAAGATCAGTTCGGAAAGCCCTTACCATAACCCCAAGTTTCATCAATACTCTTATAATTATGAAAACACTCTCGATTTTATTTTATATCATCGGCTCCATCCTCCTCATCATCTCCTGCTTCACCACCGGTGTGACTGTAACCTGGATTCTCGGCGGACTCTCAATTCTGTTCCTCATCGCGGGATGCATCTGCCAGTACAACACCAGCAAGCACAACGACATACACCGTCGGCACGTGCCCCATCACACCCACGGATAACCGCTTGCGCCGGCCCGAAAGGCTGAAACCTTGGACTAACTCGAAAATGGGGCCGCGGAGCCACGAGTAAGTGCTGTAATGGCTCCCTCGGCTTTGAACGGAATATAATCTTTTAACCTTAAAATCTATAGGAGAACTTAAACAACCGGACAGTTATTGAAAAAGACATATTGAAAGGAGAGCCTGTCGAATCGATAGAGGAGACAGCCTACGACACCCGGGAACCATCCAACAAGCTGTCAGCCTTTGAGAGGGTTTCCGGGCGCCCTATGTCTATGAGGTTGAGCTGCGGAAGGTAATGCCTGCCGATCCTGACGGCGGGCTGGGCGGCCTCGTCGATCTGCGCGGCGTTATCCATGAAATAATCCATTATCGGGAATTTCCTTTCTCCCTTTTCGCGTCCGTAGCGGCAGATGTCGGCGAGAGCCTTGCCGCTCACCACGTAGATGCCGCTGAAAGCCTCCTCGGAGTCGCCTGGCTGGGGAAGAAAGCCCTCGGGGCGGTATTCCTCCGTCCCTACCTTGTGCCAGCCGCAGAGACGGTTTTCCGGGGTGAAGATGAGTTTGCGGCTCGACTCCCGACCGCTTGTGAGCAGGAGGATGTCGCGGCCGGATTCCGGCTGGAGCTCCATCAGTCGGGCGAGGGGTGCGTCGCTGAGTATGTCGACGTTGTGCACGAGGAAGGGCTCCTGGTCTACGCTCAGCAGGGGAGCGGCGTTGGCGATGGCCCCACCGGTGTCGAGCAGGAGGTCCGACTCGTCGCTGATGGCTATCTTCACACCGATGTCGTGCGCTGCGAGGAATTCCTTTATCTGGTCGGCGAAATGGTAGACGTTCACCACTATATAGTCGAATCCCTGGTCGCGGAGACGGCATATCACTCTCTCGAGCATCGGCACACCTCCCACCGGCACCAGAGCCTTGGGATGATGAAGTGTCCAGGGCCGGAGGCGAGTGCCCAGACCGGCCGCCATAATCATCGCTTTCATATCATTCGGTTTAATATTACCCTTGACGCAGTTTCATTCCAAGTCGCTGAAACTGATTACTCTTTAACTCCGCACCTCTCTAACCTCTCACCTTTAACCTCTAAACCTACAATTCGGAGGCTTTCAGCTTTTCGGCGTTTTCGGCTACCGTGAGGCGGTCGATGCATTCCTGGATGTCGCCGTTCACGAAGGCCTGCAGGTTGTAGATTGTGTAGTTGATGCGGTGGTCGGTGATGCGTCCCTGAGGATAGTTGTAGGTGCGTATCTTCGCCGAGCGGTCGCCTGTCGACACCATCGTCTTGCGCTTCGAAGCGATGTCGTCGAGATATTTCTGGTGCTCCTTGTCGTAGATGAAGGTGCGCAGACGCGACAGCGCCCGCTCCTTGTTCTTCGGCTGGTCGCGGGTCTCGGTGCACTCTATGAGTATCTCCTCCACCACGCCGGTGTTGGGATTCTTCCAGTTGTAGCGCAGACGCACGCCCGATTCCACCTTGTTGACGTTCTGACCTCCCGCGCCGCCTGAGCGGAAGGTGTCCCAGCGGATCTCGCCCTCGTGGATCTCCACGTCGAACTCCTCGGCCTCGGGGAGCACGGCCACCGTCGCCGCGGAGGTGTGGACGCGTCCCTGGGTCTCCGTGGCCGGTACGCGCTGCACGCGGTGAACGCCGCTCTCGTATTTCATCGTGCCGTAGACGTTCTCGCCGGTAAGGGTGAACACAATCTCCTTGTAGCCGCCCGCCGCACCTTCCGAGACCGACGAAACGGCCAGCGCCCAACCCTTCGTCTCGGCATATTTCTGGTACATGCGGAAGAGGTCGCCGGCGAAGAGGGCCGCCTCGTCGCCGCCCGTACCGCCGCGTATCTCCACGATGGCGTTCTTCGAGTCGTCGGGATCCGCCGGTATCAGCAGTATCTTGATGCGCTCCTCGAGTTTGGGCAGCGACTCGCTGGCCTGCTCGAGTTCCTCGCGGGCCAGCTCGCGCATCTCCTCGTCCTGCTCGGAGGAGAGCAGCTCCTTCGACTCGTCGATCGAGCGCAGCGCCTGCTCGTACTGGCGCTTCACTTTCAGTATCTCCTCCAGGTCGTGATATTCCTTGGTGAGCTTCACATATCTTTTCTGGTCGGCTATCACGCTCGGGTCAGTGATGAGCGTCGACACTTCCTCGAAGCGGCCGTCGAGTCCGTCGAGTCGCGATAACAGCATGTTTTCTGCCATATTTTCTTAATTTGGGCTGTGACGGGGGTGTCTTACCCCCTTTCCGCTTGCAAAATTACAAAAAACATCAAAATAAAAATGAATATATTTTGTGATTTGTGGAAATAGCATTAACTTTGCATCCGGATTTCGCCGCAACGGCGCTTTCCAAGCAAAATATTCACTAAATTCAATAACAAAAACCGGCAAGTTTTATGGCAACAAAAATCAGATTACAGCGTCATGGCCGCAAGGGCTACGCTTATTATCCTATTGTAGTCGCCGATAGCAGGGCACCACGTGATGGTA
>X378_Fat_Sand_Rat__coassemble_53_pt1 | contig 22005 bp, 22 predicted proteins | sample X378_Fat_Sand_Rat__metabat2_low_PE_004 | metagenome-assembled genome bin X378_Fat_Sand_Rat
CGTTGGTCTCCATCTCCGGATTCGACTCGGCGTATTTATAGCCGTTCTTGATGTAGAAGCGCAGAAGATCCTGGAAGAAGAGGGCGTTCACCCCCTTGTTCTGGTAGTCGGGATGAACGGCCACCAGCAGGAGGTCAACCCGGTCGTTCTTCCCCTTGAGTCCTTTAAGCAGATGATACCAGCCGAAAGGCAGGAACTTGCCGTGCGACTTCTGCAGACCGCGGCTCAGCGAAGGCATCGAGATGCCGAGGCCCACAAGCCGGCCGTCCTTGTCGGTCACCAGCGAGAGCAGGTCGAGGTCGAGCAGGTCGAGATAGAGCTTGATGTAATAGTCTATCTGGCGATCGGTAAGTTCGGAATACTGGTAGAGGTCGCGGTAGGCGTCGTTCACCAGGTCGAAGATGGCGTGGCCGTACTGCTCCTTGAGCTTCTTGCGCGATTTGAACTTCACGATCTGCAGACCGTATTTCTTCTTCACCAGGTCGGCGATGCGGTTGAAACGCTCCGGAATCTCCTCGGGCACAGTCATCTGGAACTCCAGCCAGTCCGACTCCTTCTCATATCCCAGCCGGGCCATATGCTCCTGGTAGTAGGGATAGTTGTAGATGGTGGCCATGGTGGAGAGTTCCTCGAATCCCTCCACAAGCATTCCCTCGTGGTCGAGATCGGTGAAACCCAGCGGACCCACCATCTTCTCCATCCCCTGCTCGCGGGCCCACTCCTCGGCGGCCTTCATCAGCGCGGCCGACACCTCGGGGTCGTCGACGAAGTCGATCCAGCCGAAGCGGCAGTTCTTCTCGCCGCATTTCTCATTGACCTGGCGGTTGACCATCGCGGCGATGCGCCCCACGGGTTTCCCGTCGCGGTAGGCCATGAAGTAGGCGGCGTCGCAGAAGTCGAAGGCCGGATTCGCCTCGGGCAGCAGCGTGTTGACGTCGTCGATCACCAGCGGCGGCACATAGTAGGGATTCCCCTTGTAGAGGTCGATCTGGAACTTGGTGAATTTCCGCAGTTCTTTCTTAGTAGGATTTATCCTTCTGATTTCAAGCATTGTTCATTAAGTTAGCGATTAACGCAGTGTGAGCCATACGAGCAAGGCCACCATTATCGCGATGAATACGCAGAGGAAGATATAGAGCGGAGTGCTGTTGCGCTTCTCCATGTCGAGCTGAAGGTCGGTCACGGAGTTGTAGCCTCCCCCCTCGCACTTGCGGGCTATGCGGCGCAGGCGCGGCAGAGAGGTGGGCAGATGGTCGAGCACTTCGTTCAGAATCTTGCCGTAGTTGCGCAGGTCTTCGTCGGTGTCCGATTTCGAGAGCGAGTCCTGGCGGGCGTAGCCCACGTTGATCAGTTTCAGGTTCTCGGTGTATTCGGTGAAGATTATCGTCTCCGGAGTGATCGGATCGTGAACCAGATGCTCCTCCTGCAGATACTGGAGGGCGTCGAGCAGCTGGGTCTGGAGGCGGTAGACGATCTTGGGCGTCAGCCGCTTCTCGTCGATGAGCCGGCGCAGCGAGTAGCCGTACACGTCGTCGGTGATGATCGAGAGTCCCAGTCCGGGCACATCCTCGAGGTCGTTCACCATCACCACGTTGGGATGCGCCAGATTGTAGCGGGTGTCGAACTCCTGCTCCAGCATCTTGCGGCATTCCGGCTGGTCGGCATATTCCTTCTTCAGGGCCTTGAGCATTACCCATTTCCCGTGTTTCTTCACGGTGTAGACGTCGTAATACTCCTCGCCCCACTCGGGGAGAAGCGTAAGATCCGACCATTTCCCCGTCGGGTCGTCGATCGGGATCTTCTTCTCTTCGAGGCTGACATATGCCAGTCCCTGCTCTTTCTTCTGGTTTTCCAATTCCTATATGTTTAGTCGATTATGTCGAAGCCTGTGTATTTGCGCAGACACTCGGGAACCACGATTCCTTCCGGAGTCTGATTGTTCTCGAGGATGGCGGCCACGATGCGGGGAAGGGCCAGCGCCGAACCGTTGAGCGTGTGGCAGAGATGCATCTTCTTGTCCTTGCCGCGGTAACGGCATTTCAGGCGGTTGGCCTGATAGGTCTCGAAGTTGGATACCGACGACACCTCCAGCCAGCGCTTCTGGGCCGCCGACCACACCTCGAAGTCGAAAGTGATGGCCGAGGTGAAGCTCATGTCGCCGCCGCAGAGACGCAGGATGTGCCAGGGAAGTCCGAGCTGCTCGAGCAGACCCTGCACATGGTCTTTCATCTCCTCCAGAGCGGCGTAGGAATCCTCGGGACGCTCTATGCGCACAATCTCCACCTTGTCGAACTGATGCAGACGGTTGAGTCCGCGCACATCCTTGCCGTAGCTGCCGGCCTCGCGGCGCCAGCAGGGGGAGTAGGCGCAGTTCTTCTTCGGAAGCTCGTCTTCGGCCAGGATCACGTCGCGGTAGATGTTGGTCACGGGCACTTCGGCCGTCGGGATCAGGTAGAGGTTGTCGAGCGTGACGTGATACATCTGGCCCTCCTTGTCGGGAAGCTGACCCGTGCCGTAGCCCGAAGCCTCGTTCACCACGAAGGGAGGCTCCACCTCGATGTATCCTGCCTTCCAGGCCTGGTCGAGGAAGAACTGTATCAGCGCGCGCTGCAGGCGGGCGCCCTTGCCAACGTAGAACGGGAAACCGGCGCCTGTAACCTTCACGCCCAGCTCGAAGTCGATGATGTTGTATTTCTTGGCCAGCTCCCAGTGGGGAAGGGCGTCTTCGGGGAGGTCGGGCATCGGTCCGCCGCTCTTCTCCACCACGTTGTCCTCGGCCGTGAGGCCCTCGGGCACTGCGTCGCAGGGGAGGTTGGGCACGGTGAGAAGAAGGTTGGTCATCTTCACCTCGCATTCCTCCAGACGGTCCTGAAGCCCCTTGGTGGCACCCTTGATGTCGGCCACTTTCTGCTTGGCCTCCTCGGCCTCCTCTTTCTTTCCCTCCTTCATCAGCTTGCCGATGGAGGCGGCGAGTTTCTTGAGCTCCGACGCGTCGGAGTCGGTTTTCTGCTGCAGGCGGCGACGCTCGGCGTCGACCTCGAGTATTTCGGTGATTACGCCGCGGCCATCGAAGCCCTTCACGGCGAGACGCTTGATCACAAATTCCGGATCAGCCTTTATAGTCTGTAGTGTAAGCATTCTCTCTTGCTTATTGTTTGTTTAGTGTTTAGAGGTTAGTGTTTGGTGATTCCCTTACATCGCGGCCAGAAGGCGCTTAACGCTTTCCGATATCGCGCGACCTTCGGCACGGCCGGCAAGCCGCTTCGATGCCACGCCCATCACTTTCCCCATCTCGCGGGGAGAGGTGGCGCCCACCTCGGCGATGATTCCCTTGAGCTCGGCGTCGAGTTCCTCCGCACTCAACTGCTTCGGGAGATACTCCTCGAGCACCGCGGCCTCGGCAAGCTCGCCCTCGGCAAGCTCCGGACGGTTGTTCTCCTTGTAGATCCCGGCGCTCTCCTTGCGCTGCTTCACCATCTTCACTATGATCTTGGTGGCCGTCTCGTCGCTCAGTTCGCCGTTGGCGCCCTTGGCGGTCTTGGCCTCCAGAAATTCCTTCTTCGCGCCCCGGAGTGCCTCCAGACGCACTTTGTCGCGGGCGAGCATCGCCTTCTTGATGTCTTCGCTCACTCTCTCGAAAAGATCCATTTCCGTTTCTCTTTTATGTCGATTTTCACGCGGATTAGGGAGATTCTCGATATCGCTTCTCCTTATATATCCGCTTTAATCTGCAAAAATAATCAAATTTTCCCATTTCCGGAAAATTTTGATTAATTTTGCACTCTACATTAGCTCATTCCATTATCCAAGCGGACACTCCGCCGACAATATGAAGGAACTTTTCAACTTCTTACGCCGTTACGCAGCCCCATACAAGGGGAAGATAGCCCTGAGCATCCTCTTCAACCTGCTCACAGCCTTCTTCACCCTCTTCTCCTTCGCGTTCATCATGCCCATCCTGCAGATGCTCTTCGGCATCTCCACCGAGCATTACGCCTTTATGGATTGGGGCTCGGCCTCGCTCAAGACAGTGGCGGTCAACAACTTCTACTATTTTGTGGACCATATGATCTCCACCCGCGGCGCCTCAATGACGCTGGCCCTGCTCTGCGTGATCCTGGTGGTGATGACGTTCCTAAAGGTGATAACGGCCTATCTGTCGGAGTTCTTCACCATCCCGATGCAGAACGGCGTGATGCGCGACATCCGCGAGGAGATGTACGACAAGATCGTGTCGCTCCCCATCGGCTTCTTCACCAATGAGCGCAAGGGCGACATCATGGCACGCCTCTCGGGCGACGTGCAGGAAGTGCAGACCTCTGTGATGGCCTCGCTCTTCTCTCTGGTGAAATATCCCATCATGATCATCGCCTGCCTGGGCATGATGATCGTGATAAGCTGGCAGCTCACTCTCTTCGTCTTCCTCCTGCTCCCGATCTTCGGCTACTGCATGGGGCGCATCGGCAAGAAACTGCGCCAGAAGTCGTTTGCCGCCCAGAACAAATGGGGCGAGATCCTGGCCAACACCGAGGAGACCATCGGCGGCCTGCGCATCGTCAAGGCCTTCAACGCCGAGAAGAAGATGGAGCGGAGGTTCGCCTCCCAGTGCGACGACCTCTTCCGCATCCAGAACAGCGTGAGCCGCCGCCATGTGCTCGCCCACCCCATGAGCGAGTTCCTCGGCACGTTCGCCATCGCCGTGATCCTCTGGTTCGGAGGCTCGCTCATCCTCTCGGGCGAGTCGACCATCGACGCCGCGGAGTTCATCTACTACATGGTGATCTTCTACTCGCTCATCAACCCCGCCAAGGAGCTCTCCAAGACTTCCTACACCATCAAGAAGGGTATGGCGGCCAAAGACCGCATCGACAAGATCCTCGACGCCGTCAACCCCATCACCGACCCCGAGCATCCCGTTCCGCTCCCCGCCGACCGCGGCAAGAGCAGCGTGGTTTTCAAAGACGTCTCCTTCGCCTACAACGAGGACGACCGCGATGTGCTCCGCCACATCAACCTCCGCGTGAATCCGGGCGAGACGGTGGCCATCGTGGGCCAGTCGGGCTCCGGGAAGTCTACGCTGGTCGACCTCATCCCCCGCTTCTGGGACATCGAGGAGGGGGAGATAGCGGTAGACGGCATCAACATCAAGCAGCTCCGCGTGCACGACTTGCGCTCGCTGATGGGCAATGTAAACCAGGAGGCGATCCTCTTCAACGACACCATTTTCAACAACATAGCATTCGGCGTCAAGGGCGCCACCCGCAGCCAGGTGGAGGAGGCGGCCCGCGTGGCCAACGCCCACGACTTCATCATGGCCACCGAGCAGGGCTACGACACCGTGATCGGCGACCGCGGCTGCCGACTCTCCGGAGGCCAGCGCCAGCGCATCAGCATCGCCCGCGCAATCCTCAAGAATCCCTCGATACTCATCCTCGACGAGGCCACATCGGCTCTCGACACGGAGAGCGAGCGACTCGTGCAGGAAGCCCTCGAGACGCTGATGAAAGACCGGACAACCATCGTGATAGCCCACCGGCTCTCCACCATCGTCAACGCCGACCGCATCTGCGTGCTCCATCAAGGCGAGATAGCCGAGGAAGGCACCCACGCCCAACTCATCGCCAAGGGCGGCCTCTACAAGCATCTGGTCGACATGCAGCAAGTCTGAAACTCTCTAACCCCCTTTCCCTATGGAAGATAACACCGACAAGAAACTCCCCGACCTTCCCGAGCTCCCGAAGTCTGAAAAGCCCGAGCCCGAGAAACCGGAAATCCCGACGCCCGAGCCCGAGAAACCTGAGACGCCCGAGCCCGAAAAGAGCAACGACGACCTCTGGGCCGAGACCCTCGGCATCGACTTCGACGAGTCGAAGATCCCGACGCCCCCGCCGGCTCCCGAGCAGAACCAGCCCGCGCCGCCTCCCTTCGCCGCGCAGCCGCAGCCCTATTACCAGCAGGCTCCCGCCCAGGCGCCGCAGGGCCCAGTGCGCGACGAAGACAAGGTGATGCCCCCTTCCTATCTGCTCTGGGCCATCCTCTCATGCATCGTCTGCTGCGTTCCCACCGGCATCGTGGCCATCATCTACAGCTCGTCGGTGTCGACGAAATATTTCTCCCGCGACTATGAAGGCGCCCGCCGCGCCTCCCGCCTTGCCCAGATCTGGATCATCGTCTCCATCGTGGCCGGAATCATCTTCGGCGCCCTCTACGTTCCTCTCGCCATCCTCACCCAGTAAATGACAAAGGCCCTCAAAATAGCGGGCATCGTGGTTGCGGCCATCATCGGCGCCTCGATCACGGTGGCATATTACTTCATCGACCCGATGGAGACCAGCTATATGCCCCGCTGCATCTTCAAGACGCTCACCGGCTGGGAATGCCCCGGCTGCGGAAGCCAGCGCATGCTCCACGCCCTGCTCAACGGCGAATGGGCCGCCGCCTGGCACGCCAACCCCTTCCTGCTGGCCTTCACCCCCTTCCTCCTGCTCCTCCTCTACGCCAGCGCCAACCGCCGGCGCCACCCACGCTTCTATGCCGTGGCCAACTCGCGCCCGGTGATTATCCTTTTCCTCGCAGCCCTCGTCGGCTGGTTTATCTTAAGAAACCTCCTATGACTATCTTCATCGTCGGATACATGGCCAGCGGCAAGACCACTTTCGGCCGCGCTCTCGCCCGGGAAACCGGCATGCAGTTCATCGACCTCGATTTCTACATCGAGCAGCGGTTCCGCGCCTCGGTGCGCCAGATCTTCGCCGAGAAAGGGGAAGAGGAGTTCCGCCGCATCGAGCGCGAGATGCTCCGCGAGGCCGGCGAGTTCGAAGACACCGTGGTGAGCTGCGGCGGGGGCACTCCCTGCTTCTTCGACAATATGGACTATATGCTGCAGCGGGGCAAGACCGTATGGCTCACGGCCTCGCCCGAGTGCATCGTGCGCCGCCTCGTGGCCAACAACTCGAAGCGTCCGCTGATGGCCGGCAAGAGTCCGGAGGAGATAGCCGCCGAGGTGGAGCGAGGTCTCGCCGCCCGACATCCCCACTATTCCCGCGCCGAAATCCATTTCTCGGGCGAAGACCTCGAGTCGACACGCCAGATTTCCACCTCCGTGGCCCGATTCCTCCCCCTCCTCAAGCCTTGAATCAGAACTAATTCCCCAATAATATTGCAAATTAACAGGATTTATGTTAATTTTGCTTGTTAACACAACCTTCTGAGCTATGACATCACATAAGAAATCCGTCCCCGCCGATTCGGCAAACCCGACTCGCGACGTGGCTACCGATATCCCCGAGATCGCCGTTAAGGAAGAGATTGAAATCATAGAGAAACATCCCCAGGGCATCCACATCGGTCTGCTCGGCAACTACGCCGACACGGCCGAGACGCGCATGCTCCTCACTCCCGAGGCCTGCGGAATGCTCACCTCGGCCGGCATCAAGGTGTCGATGGAGGAGGGGGCGGGCGTCGACATCAGCTTCTCCGACGAGACCTACGCCGAATACGGCGTCCGCATCGTCTCCCGCGACGAGGCCCTCAAGTGCAACACCGTGCTTTCCTACTCCCCCCTCCGCCACAAGGACATCGAGAAGATGACACCCGGCGCCAACCTCCTCTGCATGATGGGGAGCACGCTGTTCGAGAAGAAAACCATCAAGGCGCTGCTCGACCGCAAGATTGCCTGCGGATGCCTCGACAATATGTATTCCTCGCAGGATGTGACCATCTTCGCCGACATCGTGGCGGAGATCGACGGCCGCGGCGCCGTGCTCTACGCCCAGGAGTCGCTCTCCTATCTCGGAGGCGGTAAGGGGGTGCTCCTGGCCGGAGTGGCCGGGCTCAACCCCTGCGAGGTGCTGATCATCGGCAACGGCCCGGAGGTGATAGCCGCCGCCAACGCCGCCGCGGCAGCCGGCACGCGCGTGGTGCTCATGGACAACGACGTCAGCTCAATCCAGATAATGCGCCAGAGCTGCGACCAGCGCGTCGAACTCGTGGCCATCCATCCCCGCGTGCTCACCAACCGCGTCAAGTCGGCCGACGTGATCATCACCTCCTCCACATCGCGCCCCTTCAAGTTCCCGAAGAGCCTATCGTCGTCGATAAAGGACTCCGTATATGTGATCGACCTCAACGAGACCCACCCCTCGGTATCCGTGCCCCGCACGGTGGCCATGGCGCTCTCCAACGTGCTCGTCTATTTCTTCGACGAGATGGCGCTCAAGCAGAATTTCCACGGTATGATCATCACCAACCCCGGAGTGCAGAACGGCATCGTGACGTATGAGGGAAAACTCACCGACAAACTCATCGGATCCTACACCGGCATGCCCAGCATCGACATCCGCGTGATGATCTCCAGCACCAATTAAGGCCGGGAAGCGAATCCAATTATTAATTATAATTCTTTGATTATCAATTATTCATTATTAATTATTAATTGCTAATTGTCGGTGGGCCGCCATCATTTGATACATCTCGTGTCGTCGAGCAGCTGGGGGAGTTCCCAGAAATACGCCTGCGACATCTGCCGCCACTTCCTCGAGAAGGGTTGGGAGGTGACCGCCGTCACCCGCGACGCCCGCGTGGTCGACGAGCGCTTCCGCCGGGCCGGCATCCCGCTGCGCCACGCCCCGCTCCGCGGACTGTTCGACCCCGCGTCGGCCCTCAAGCTCACCCGCCTCTTCCGTAAGATCCCGCCCCGCGACGGCGTGATCCACGTGCACCGCTACCGCGACGCCTTCACCGCACTGCTGGCCAAAAAACTGGCCAAGCGCCCCGACATCACGGTGATCTGCACCCAGCACCGCGTGCAGCCGGCCCGCAATTCCCGACTCCTGCGCCTCATCTACAGCAAGATCGACGCCCACATATTCGTGAGCAAGGCTGCCCACTCGGAGTTCTTCTCCACATGGAAGGATAGCGGCGACTCCCCCATCCCGGAGAAACGCGTGCATTTCATATCCAACTCTCTCAACGACGACTTCCCCGAACCGCCGGCTCCCCCCTCACGCGGTCCGATCATCGCCCTCTGCCACGGAGCGGTGGTGGGCGGGAAAGGGCTGGAGACGGCCATCGACGCCCTCCAGTATCTGGAGGGGAGAAAGATCCGCCTGCGCGTGGCGGGTCCCGGAAATCCGGACTATCTCGACACTCTCCGCCGCCGCGCAATGCGCCTGGGCGTCATGGAGATGATCGACTGGAAAATCACCCCCGACATCGACAACTCCCTCATCTACGACTCCCACTTCGCCCTCCATCCTTCGATAGAGAGCGAGGGATTCGGCATGCCCAACCTCCGCACAATGGCCTGCGGCCGACCGCAGATATGCACCACCGGAGGAGCCCAGAAAGAGTATCTCGCCGACGGCCGCACCGCTCTCTTCATCCCCGCCGCCGACCCCAAGGCCACGGCCGAGGCAATGATCCGCCTGGCCGACGACCCCGACCTGCGCGACCGTATCGGACGCCAGGCCTACGGGGAATATACCCGCCTCCTCAGCTGGCCCGTATTCATCGACCGCATCGAACACCTTTACGATTAACCTTTTAGAACATCATACTGCAATGGAGAAAGATTCCAAGATATATGTAGCCGGCCACCGCGGAATGGTGGGTTCGGCAATCGTGCGCCGTCTCAAGGCGCTCGGTTACAACAACATCATCACCCGCACCCACGCCGAGCTCGACCTCACCCGCCAGGACGCCGTGGAGCGCTTCTTCGCCGAGGAAAAGCCTGAATACGTGTTCCTCGCCGCCGCCAAGGTGGGAGGCATCGAGGCCAACGACAAGGCCCCGGCCGATTTCCTCTATCAGAACATGACGCTGGAGATGAACGTGATCCATTCGGCATGGCAGAACGGCTGCAAGAAACTCGAGTTCCTCGGCTCGAGCTGCATCTATCCCCGGCTCGCCCCGCAGCCGATGCCGGAGTCGTGCCTGCTCACATCCTCGCTCGAGAAGACCAACGAGGCATACGCCCTGGCAAAAATCTCGGGGCTGAAATACTGCGAGTATCTCAACCGCCAGTACGGCACGGACTATATCTCGGTGATGCCCACCAACCTCTACGGCCCCAACGACAACTACCATCCCACCCACTCCCACGTGCTGCCGGCCCTGATCCGCCGCTTCCACGAGGCGAAGGAGTCGGGAGCCTCGGAGGTGACATGCTGGGGCGACGGCTCGCCGCTGCGCGAGTTCCTCTATGTCGACGACCTCGCCGACCTCTGCGTCTTCCTGATGAACAACTATTCGGGCAACGAGACCGTCAACGCCGGCACGGGCAAGGAGGTAACCATCAAGCAGCTCACGGAGATGGTGGCCGACACGGTGGGCTACAAGGGACGCATCCTCTGGAACACCGACATGCCCAACGGAACTCCCCGCAAACTCCTCGACGTGTCGAAGGCCACCGAACTCGGCTGGACCTACTCCACCGAACTCCCCGAGGGAATCCGCCTCGCCTACGAGGACTTCCTCTCCAACCCGATGCGCGCCGAAAGATAACCACGGCCGCGGAGCCGCACAGCCGCCTCCGCGCTCTTCAAACACCACAACCCAATGGCCTCGAGGTTCAGAAAGATCTACACCTATGTCCACCGTCTCGACCTGGCGGTGGCATGGGGCGTGTTCTTCATCCTCCTGGCCACCTACTGGCTCACCGCCGCTCCCACCGTAAGCTACTGGGACTGTCCGGAATATGTTGCTGCGGCACGGCTGCTCGAGATAGGTCACCCGCCGGGCAACCCCACCTGGATGCTGGCGGAGCGCATCGTGACGATGCTCGCCCCGGCGCCGCGGTATGTGGCGCTGGCGGTAAACCTCTCCAGCGGACTGCTCACGGCCTTCGCGGGCTTCTTCCTCTGCCGCATCATCTTCGCCTCGGCAGTGTTCGTCACCAAACGCCTGCGCCGGGTCAAGACACGCTGGCCACGCCGCTCCAACCGCGCCGTATACGCCGCCGGAGCAGCCCTCTGCGGCTCGCTCATCTTCGGCTGGGGCGACTCCGTATGGTATTCGGCCGTGGAGGCGGAGGTATACGCAATGTCGATCTTCATGACCTCGGTCTGCGTCTGGCTCATGGTGAAATGGGCCGGAATCCGCGACCGCGGAAAGGCCTGGCGATACCTCATCCTCATAGCCTACCTCTTCGGCCTCAGCGTCGGCATCCACCAGCTCAACCTCCTCTGCATCCCGGCTCTGGCTATGATCTGGGGCATCAAGCGCCGCCTGCGCAAACCCTCCTCCTTCATCATCATCTTCCTGCTCTCGCTGGGCGTCGTGGCCTGCGTGCTGGTGGGGATGATGCCCTCCACAATCGCCCTGGCCGCCCAGTTCGAGCTCTTCGCGGTCAACACGTGCCATCTCCCACGACTGGCGGGTGTGGCCTTCTACGTGCTGCTGCTCGGCGTGGCTCTGCTCACGGCTCTCGCCGTCACAGCCCGCAGCTCCAACCGCGGACTGATGGCGCTGGCTGTCTTCCCCGCCATCTTCCTCTCGGGCATCTTCATCGTGGGCCAGAATTTCCTCGCCGGAGCGGTGATATCGCTGCTCGTGGCCATCATATTCACCCGCATCGAGAACTTCTCGGCCCGGCGCCTCAACCTCTCGATGTGGATGCTGGCGATGCTCCTCACAGGCTACGCCTCCTACGCGCTCATCCCCATCCGCGGCGGCGTGCCCTCTCCCGCCAACGCCCAGATGCCCGACCAGCCCTTCTCCTTCGCCTCCTATCTGGCGCGCGAGCAGTATGGCGGTTCGCCGCTGCTCTACGGCGCCACTCCCTACAGCCGACCGATGTTCGTGGAGGAATTCGACGATGACGGCCGACCCGTCTACCGCCGCTACCAGCTCAAGGCGCTCCATCCGCTCTATTATTTCAACGACTCCACCGGCCGATACGACCGCCGCGGCGACTTCAACCGCCTCATTCAGACTCCGGAACTCGACATGTGGTTCCCACGCGTCACGGGCACCAACCCCTCCGACCTCGACTCCTACCGCTCGTGGCTCGGCATGGACTCGGCGAGCATGACGGAGGTGGAGATCTCGGAGGCCTACGACTCGCTGGGCAACGCCGTGGCCAGAATGGACGCCGACGGCCGCCGCGGACATCCCAAGTCGCTGCGCCCCACCTACTCGCAGCACGCCCAGTGGCTGCTCTCATACCAGATGGGATACATGTATTTCCGCTATCTCCTCTGGAATTTCTCCGGCCGCCAGAACGACATCCCCTCGCAGGGAGAGGTGCAGAACGGCAATTTCATCACCGGCTACCCGGTCATCGACCGCGCCATGCTCGGCGGCGAAAGCGAGATGCCGCGCGACGCCGGACCCGACAATCCGGGCCGCAACCGCTATTTCATGCTCCCGCTCGTGCTCGGAATCCTCGGCGCAGTCTGGCTCGCCCGGGCCCGACGCCGCGGCCAGCAGGTCGACGCCATCGTCACGGTGCTCTTCGTGATGACGGGTCTGGCCATCGTGGTCTATCTCAACCAGGGTCCCAACGAACCGCGCGAACGCGACTACTCCTTCCTCGGCTCATATTTCGCCTATTCTGTGTGGGTGGCCTTCGGATGCATGGCCCTCGCCCGCGCCTTCCGCTCTCCCGCCGCCTACCTGCTCCCGCTCGGATTGGCGGGTTGGATGCTCTGGCAGAACCATGACGACCACGACCGCTCGCAGCGATATGTGGCCCGCGAGGTAACGACAAACATCCTCAACTCGGCCGAAGAGCAGGCCGTGATCTTCGTCGACGGCGACAACTACACCTTCCCCCTCTGGTACGGCATCGAGGTGGAGGGCATCCGCCCCGACCTGCGCATCGCCAACCTCTCCTATCTCAACGGCGGCGACTACACCTACAACCTCATCCGCGGCTGGCGCGACTCCCGACCGCTCGCAACCATCCTCGACCCCGCCCGCGTCAAGGCCGGCCGCTTCCGCAGCATCCGCTTCGCCACTACGGCACGTGACACTGCCGACGCCATCGCAATCCTGCGCTTCATCTCCGACAATCCCGACAGCGTGGTCCCCTACCGCTACGCCCGCCTACGCCTCCCCGGCGACGAGGTGAAGACCATCCCGCTCGAAAGGCTCTCGGCAACAGGCACCGGTACGCTTCTCGACCACCGCCGGCTCATGATCTTCAACTTCGTGGCCGCCAACGCGCTCTCCCCCAACCCGAGGCAGTTCTACTGGCTGCGCACCGTCCCGTCGTCCTACTATTTCTTCCTCCCGCCCGAGGAGATGTCGCCGTGGATGTTCGGCGTGACGCTCGACACTCGCGGCGACGCCCACGCCGATTCGATGCTCATCCGCTCGCTCTCCATGATGCGCCCGGCAAATCCGCAGGGGAAGCACGCCTATATCGACGAGACTCCCGCCGGACAGATCAACAACCAGCGCGCCGCCCTCATCCGCGCCGCCCAACTCCTCAACCGCCGCGGCCATACCGACCAGGCCGTCCGCGCAATCAAGATGGCCGACCTCCCGCTCGGCGTCCACCCGCTCAGCTACTCGCTGGTGCGCTCCGACGACTCTCTGCTCCACACCCGCAAGGATCTCGGCCGAACCATGATCGGCATCGCCGACTCGCTCCAAAGCCAAGGCCGCGACTCGCTGCTCGCCCGCACCCTGCGCGAAAGAGGGGAGTGGTTCCTGCTCCAGGACACTCTCCGCGTACAGGCCTGGACGCGCTACCGCAACGCCCTCCCGCCACGCCTCCGCTCCAAGATGGCGCCCACACGCTGATGGCGTAACAACCGCAAGCTACGGCATAAACGCAAAAAAGGCGCCCCGGAGAGCGCCTTCATTCCTGAAGTTCAAATATTAAAGTTCCGTCCTGACGTCGAAGCAGGGACATGCCTTCGCCGCGAACTCGCGGTGACCGTGGACCGTCGCGCCGGGATACTGGCGCTGCAGACCCCTCACCAGTTCGCGGAGCATATACCGCTGCGCCGCGGTGCGCGTGTCTTTGGGCGTCTTCCCGTCGGCGTCGAGTCCGCCTACATAGCAGACGCCGATGGAGCGGGCGTTCTGACCCGTGCAGTGAGCGCCGACTTCCGAAACGGGTCGACCGTATTCCACCCGGCCGTCGAGATGCACGAGATAATGATAACCGATCGTTCGGAATCCCCGCGCCTTGTGCCAGGCGGTGACGTCGGCCACTGAATAGTCGCGGCCCTCGCGCGTGGCCGTGCAATGCAGAATAATCTTCTCAATCTTCCTCATAATAGCGATAATCTTTAACTCTTTAACTCTTTAACTCTTTAACTCTTTAATCTTTAATTCTTTAATCTTTAATTCCTTAACTCTTTAACTCCCCTTGGGCGCCGCTCCGGGCTTTAGCCCGCCCCAGCTCCACCCCGAAGACAGCCCCGACAAAAGTCAGAGCCTCTCCGAAAGCCACCAGCACGGAATTGTGGATCTCCCCGCGGGGAGGCACCACGAATCCCGCCACCAGCAGCCCCGCCCCCACAGCCACAAGCGCGCAGGCGCAAACCAACTTCGTTCTCATCCATTCCATATCTACCTAGTGATTACAAGATTTACCATCTCTGCGGTCTTCCTCACCACGTCGAACACGGTCGACTGCGGCAGGTCGATGACGCCGTTCTTTATCTCGGGCACCAGCAGGCATGTGGCCGAGGCCACGGTTGAGCGGCTGCCGGTGTTGAAGATCTCGAGGTAGCGGCGGCCTGCGTACCACACCACGGCCGCGGCCCCGGCGCGACGCCGCGCGTAGCGGATGCCGTCGCCTGGAAAACGCAGCGAATACTCCTCGCTGTCGAGCGCCAGCGTCGACACTATCCCCCGCTTCCAGTCGCTCATCCGGAAATAGACAAGCCGCAGAAACTTCTCCGGCAGCGGCAGCAACGCCCTGTTCCCTTCGGTATGCAGCAGTCCCGTGGCGGGTATCGTCTGGCTCTCGCTCAGCGACGCCGCCGGAGCCGACGCCAGCACTATACGCGCCGCGTCGGGAATCAGACTCCTTATCAGCGACATCAGCTCGGTCTCCGGATCGCCGTAGGCCATCCTCTCCTCGAGTATCTCCTCGTTTTCGTCGAGAAGCGCTATGACGCGCCTCTCGATCTCTGCTGTCTTCACTTTCATTCCAAACCTCCTTTCTCAACTTATCTGCACTATCCGGCCGCACTTATACCAGTGGCTGCGGCGAATCAGCGAATATACGGCCCGGTTGGTGGTGGTGTGCGTGGCCGGCGTCACTCCGTAGCCCGACATCGCGCCCCCGGTGAAGTGAACCCTCACCACGGTGCGGCCGGCCGGTATCAGCGCCACCCATTCCATCACGCCGTAGACTCCGAATGTCACGGGCCCCGGAAGCCGGTTGTTCTCCTGGCGCTCGTGCGCCTTTATCACTTTCCCCTGGAAAAGATCTCCCTGGGAAGAGGGAGAGGCGTTACCCTCCCCCTGTTCTTTCCTATTGTTCTGCATAATTGCTGTAAGTTAGCGGTTTATACTCCTGTCCGGCTCAGGCGGAAACCTCGCCGGTATATTCCGTCCATTCCACATACTCCTTCAGGTCGGCGCCGGTCTTGATGGCTGCCTGCCACATCTGGCCGGTGCGGGCGCGGTCGGAGATTCCGGGACAGTCTACGGTGAGATAGTAGATGTCGCCTGTGCTCACGCCTGTAGGCGCCGTCTCGAGTTCCCAGATCTTGAAGCTCAGGGTGTCGCTCACGCCTCCCTCGCCCTCGCCGTCGATCCAGATGTGACAGCTCCCCTTCAGGGCGAGGGCGTCCCAGATCAGGATACCGTTGCGGGTGGCCTCCTCGCCGTCGACGCGGTCGGAGAAGCTGTGCTCGGCGGAATAGATGTAGTGCACGAGGCGGTTCTCGCCGATCAGCGCTCCCGAATTGCTCCAGCCCAGGCGGTCGAGCGTCGGCTCGCGCTTGATCTCGATGTCGCCGAACACGGTGTGGAAGTTCGTCACCGACCATCCCAGCGCGTTGGTTTTCGTGGAGATCTGGATTTCGGGGTGCTTGCTGAAGTCGATGCACTGGATCTGCTCCAGCAGGTTCTTGCCGGCAAGCAGGAGTGCGGTCTTCGGAACGTCTTCCCCGGTGAAGAACATCTTGGCAAGGGCGATGATGCGCTCCACGGTCCATTTCCCCTGATGCTGCAGCTCGCGCTTGAACTGCCAGCGCAGACCCTCGGTGCAGTAGACATACTGCATTCCCATCTTGGGCACGGTCACCTTCATCTTGCCGGCGCGACCTGCCCAGAGGGTGCGGTTGCCGCGAACCTTGAAGTTGGCGATGGCCTGCTCGGCGATGATGGCCTTCGAGAAGGGAATGCGCTTCTTCTGACTCTCGAAGTAGTCGGACACCACCTGGTTCATGCCGCGCTTCTGGAGATACACCTTCGTGGGCTGCGGAACGATAAGGTCGGGATCCACCTCTTTCTGCGTCTCGTAGAGGGAGTTGGCCAGCACCACACACTCCGTTCCCTTCGGAATCTCGGGCACGGTGCAGAACTCGTCGCTCGTGGAGTTGCGCGGACCGTTCACGGCTCTCACCACGGGGTTGTTGGTGGTGGGGTCCACTCCGGTCACGAAGAGCATCAGCTCCTTGCCGTTGGTGCGGCCGCGGCCGTCTTCGGTATATCCGTCAACTCCCTTCACGAGCAGAGTGGTGTAGGGACGCGGAATCGCCTGGTCCTGTGCGCGCAGCGGGAGAACTCCCTGCATGGCGTTGACCGAATCCATCTTCGAGGCGAGATAGACGGAACTCTTCGGTTCGTCGATCATGTAGTGCTCCACCTCCGGAGAGTTCACCTTCACGCGCTTGGCGCGTAGCATCAGGTTCATCAGAGGAGTATCGTCGGAATTGAACCTGAACAGTTCCTCGTCGATATCGGTCTCGATGAAGTGGCCGGCCGCGATGCCGTCGGTGGCTTCGGCAGCCGCCGAGAATGTGGTGGGTTCGCCGGGAAGATGGCTTGCGATGTTTGCCGATCCCGCCATTGCTGCTTTCTTTTCTTCAGTCATTTCTCTTTCAGTTTTAAGTGATTGATTAAAAATAAGTGATTGATAAAAAATTTCCTCGTTATCGTAATCTACTGAAAACAATAAACTCCAATCTCCAAACCTCTCTAACCTCTAATCTCTAACCTCTAATCTCTAACCTCTAAACTCAGAGGAGCGCGACTAAGCCTCACGTGCCAGATCGAAGATCGAGCTCATCCGAGGTCGGCCGGCGTAATGGCCCACGGTGGGATGGGGCAGTCCGTCGTCGTCGAGCTGGATGGCGGTGAGTTCATCGATGTTGGCGTTGCGGCCGCGGAGTTCACCGGCGGCGTCGGCCTCGGCCACACCCCTGTCATAGCATACTCCCTTCAGGAGCAGCGTCTCGGTCTCGGTGGAGAACGCCCCCTCGGCCAACTCCTTCGCCACCTTCTCCGCCAGCGCCTGAGCCGCCTCATAGTCGGCATCGGTCAGCGCCGACACAAAGCCCGCCTCCCCCAAAGAGCGCGAAATCTTCGCCGCCTCCTTCGCTACAGCCTCCTTCTCGGCCTGGGAGCTCTCCTCCCCCTCGGAGTTCTCGGAGCCCTCGGAGTTCTCGGAACTCTCAGAGCTCTCGGAGTTCTCGGAGTTCTCAGAGTTTTCTTCCACAATCTCAACCACAGGCTCGAGCTCCTCGGAGAGCTCCGGGAAATCCTCCCTGTTTCTTTTTCTCTTGAACATAAGCATATTTTTAAATGGATAAAAAAAGAGTGCCATCCAAAAGAATGACACTGCAAAATTACCCCCATCCCTAGGGGGCCAATCCTTATCCATTTACAATTGCGCGAGGCCATCCCCTCCGCGCGCTAGCCTGTCGTTGTCACCGCAGCTTGCGCAAGGTTCGCGTAGCCTCCGGCTCCCCGATGCCGCTGAGCAGGATGAACTCCGGCTTCCCCGCCTGCGTGTTCTTCTTGTCGTGGCCCATCAGCTCCTCGAGCTCGGCCCGGTCGCTCTCCCTGAAGGGAATGGCGGGATAATAGCGCTCCAGAATCTTCCTCCGGTAATCCTCCACAATCGCGGCCGGGAACCCCAGCTCGTCGCGGCTCTTCTCCAAAGCCACCATCATCCCCCAGGCCACGGCCGTGCCGTGGCCGACGGGCGTCCCCCGCCGCGCGGCCAGACTCTCGAAAGCATGCCCCGCGGTATGCCCGAAGTTAAGAATCTTCCTAAGCCCCTTCTCCTTCGGGTCCAATCTCACCACTTCCCCCTTGAAGGCGGCGGCCTCCCCAACGGTCTCCCCGAGCAGATCCTCGCGGAAGGGGGCGTCGGGCTCGGTGACTTTCCTCCACATCTCCTCCGAAGAGATCAGGGCAGTCTTCACCACCTCGGCGAAACCGTCGACCACCTGCCCGCGCGAAAGCGTCGAGAACACCGCCGGCGCTATTACCACCGCCTCGGGCATCTTGAAAGCTCCGATCTCGTTCTTCAATCCGTCGAAGTCGATGCCGGTCTTTCCGCCGATGGCCGCGTCGGCGGCTCCGAGCACCGACGTCGGCAGGTTGACGGTGCGTATCCCCCGCTTGAAGCAGGCGGAGGCGAAACCCCCGAGATCGGTAATCACCCCGCCGCCGATGTTCACCATCACGCTGCGGCGCGTGGCCCCATGTTCGCAGAGATGCTTCCAGATTCCGGAAAGCCGCTCCAGCGACTTACTCTCCTCGCCGGCGGGAACCTCTATCACGGAGTCGGCCATCTTCACGAAAGCCCCGAGCTTGGGCAGCACGGCGCGGGCCACATTCGAGTCGGTGGTTATGAAATAGCGGTCGGGGCGCAGGGTCTCGACTATCGCGGTGAGGTCGATCTCGGCATCCTTGCTTCTCACTATCATATCCTCCTCCATCTCCCGGCTGCCGTTCCCGGCGAGCCAGTCGGCGAACTCGGGCATCGAGCCGAATATCATGTCGGCGCCCTCCTTCTCGAGGGCCTCGCGCGGAATGGGTCCGGTGGTCACGGCCACGGTGAAACATCCCGCGGCCTTACCTGCCCTCACTCCCAGCGGCGCGTTCTCCACCACGAGGCAATCCTCTGGCGCCACGCCGGCAATCTCGGCCCCCTTCAGATAGGGCTCGGGATCGGGTTTCCCTTTCTTCACATCGTGGGCGGTGACACGGTCGCCTTCGTTGAAAGCCCCGGGATAGTCGCGGTTCACGTTGTCGAGCAGCGACGCCTGACCGCTTCCCGTAACCAGCACGCGCCTCAGTCCGGCCTTCTCCAGCGCCTTCAGCATCCTGTCGGCGCCGGGCATGAGCTCTTTCTTGCCGAGCTCGCGGAAATTCCGGCTCTTTATCTCATACAGCCGCCGGGCCTCCTCGGAGCTGACTCCGTGGCCGAACGCACGGCGATAGAGCAGGTCGATCGTGGCCTCGCCGGTCATCCCCTCGTAGAGGTAGAACTCGTCGCGGGTGCATTCCACTCCCAGCGACTCCATCATCTTCTTCCAGGCGAGCGTGTGCCACTTCATGGAGTCGTAGAGAACTCCGTCCATATCGATCAGGACGGCCTTGAATCGTGTCAAAAAACTTCCCATAATATTATTGAAACCTTTAGCGAGGGTGATTGAATTCCATTTAAAACGCAAAATTACTTAAAATTCCCGATTTTTTGTTAATTTTGCGATAGAATGAGCTCACATCAACATTTCTGCATGGCCCTCGGGGCCTCCTTCATCATACTCCTCGCCTCCTCGGCATGCCACCGCAGCGACCCCTTCGCCGAGGTGGGCAGCGGTTCCTATGCCCCCGAAGCCCGTGAGCAGACGCGCACGGCCAAGGCAGAGCCGGCCCCCGTCCCGGCCCGCGAGAAGCACGCGGTGGAGAACACCGGCGCCGACCGCATCCGCGTCTACTCCATCGGCAGGCTCGCCGATGTCTTCAACGACTCCAACCGCTACCAGTACGAGGTGGCCGAGCAACTCGGCATCTCCCCCGTCAGCACCTTCGCCGACGCCTTCTACACCCGCCGCCCGCTGGTGAAGATAGAGAGCAACGACCTCTACGCCGTCGACGAACTCACCCACTCCCTCCCCTATCTCGTGCCGGAGGCCCAGCAGCTGCTCGCCACCATCGGCCGCAACTTCATCGACTCCCTCAAGAGCCGCGGCGCCGGAGGCTACCGCATCAAGGCCACCAGCCTGCTCCGCACTCCCGCCACCGTCAGGCAGTTGCGCCGCGTGAACAGGAACGCCACCGACTCCTCGACCCATCAGTTCGGAACAACTTTCGACCTCACATACGTCAACTTCCACAAGGCCGACCCCAAGGCCCGCGACATCAACGACGGCGACCTGAAGAACCTCCTCGCCGAGGTGCTCTACGACCTGCGCCGCCAGCAGAAATGCATGGTGAAGTTCGAGAAGAAATCCACTTGTTTCCACATCACCGCCACCGGCAAATGAGAGCAGAACCAACCGGCGGCGGCGCGTGTTATATTGTTACCGAAAACTAATGTTATATAACCCAAAGAATTATGGATAAATTAAGCTATGCATGGGGTCTCGCAATGGGACGCCAGCTTCAGGGAATGGGCGTGAAAGACATCCTCTTCGAGGACTTCGCCCAGGCAGTCAAGGACACTTTCGAGGGCAAAGACCCCCAGATTCCCGTAGAGGAGGCCCAGAAGGTGCTCAACGAGTATATGGAAGACCTCCAGAAGAAGGCCGAAGCCCAGGCCCGCGAGGCGGGCGAGAAGTTCCTCGCCGAGAACAAGAAGAACGCCGACGTGAAGGAGACTCCCTCCGGCCTGCAGTATATCGTGGAGAAAGAGGGCGAAGGCGCACAGCCCACGGCCGAAGACGAGGTGACAGTGCACTACACCGGCCGACTCCTCGACGGCACCGTGTTCGACTCCAGCGTGAACCGCGGCGAACCCGCCACCTTCCCCCTCAACCGCGTCATCCCCGGCTGGACCGAGGGCGTGCAGCTCATGAAGGAAGGCGCAAAGTATACCTTCTTCATCCCCTCCGACCTCGCTTACGGTCCGCAGGGAGTGCCCAACGCAATCCCGCCCCACTCCACCCTCATCTTCGAGGTTGAGCTTCTCAAAGTCGTAAAGAAATAACTGCAAGAGAATCATGAATAAAAATCTTTTCACATTGGCAGCCCTCGCCTTAGTGGCGGGCTCGCTCGCCTCCTGCTCTTCGAAGAAGGCGGAGAAGGCCGACACCGCCGTAGTGGTGGAGGAGGAGATCGTGGTGGAGAAAGACTCCATCGCCAAGATCTTCGACAATCCCGACCTCAAGTCGGATGTCGCCACCGACACCACCTACGCCGTCACCGACTCCGGTCTGCGCTACATGATCGTCAACGAAGGCAAGGGAAAATCGCCGAAGGCCACCGACGTCGTCACCGTGCACTACTCCGGCAAACTCCCCACAGGTTTTGAGTTCGACTCCAGCTATCAGCGCGGCGAACCCACCTCCTTCCCCCTCAACGGCGTAATCGCCGGCTGGACCGAGGGTCTGCAGCTCATGAAGGAGGGCGGAAAGGCCGTGTTCTACATCCCCGCCGCTCTCGCCTACGGCGCCGCCGGCGCTCCGCCGATGATCGGTCCCGACCAGGACCTCATCTTCACCGTCGAGCTCATCGAAGTGAACGCCCCGGAAAAGTAATCAGCTGTCAATCTGTATGAAATGAAAAAAACGCATATCCCGACAGTCGCCGCGGCTCTGGCCGCGACGATTGTCGTTTCCCTGCTCCTCTCGTCATGCCAGGGCCGCAAGATGAGCAACATGGAGCCTACAGGCGAAACGGTGGAAGTCGTGGTGAATCCCGACACCGTCCCCGCCGCCCCGGCCCGCTGACACGAACAAAACTCCACTATCTCTATGAAATCCAACACGCTTTCCCTTTTCGCCGCCGCCTGCCTGGCCGCCGCCCTTTTCCTCCCCTCCTGCAGCCGCGAGGAGGCTCGTCCGCTCTCCGACTTCAAGGAGGCTACAGCCGCCGATTCGCTCTACTTCATGCTCGGCGAACTCCGCGCCCACG
>X378_Fat_Sand_Rat__coassemble_57_pt1 | contig 21276 bp, 15 predicted proteins | sample X378_Fat_Sand_Rat__metabat2_low_PE_004 | metagenome-assembled genome bin X378_Fat_Sand_Rat
GCCAACCGCGAGCGCATACGATGCGACGAGTCCCGAAGACGCTATCGCATTGTTGTTGTTGATACGGGCACCGCGGCGGGGGTCTTTTGAATCCCTCTACCTAATCGATATCTGGGTTAATCAATCGGGCGCAAAATTAATAAATCATCTTGAATCTTGCAAACAAAAAAAAGGAGAGGGAGCCTTTGGCCTTGCGGCCAAATCTCCCTCTGACGCTTTTTTCGCGATTTTACCAGCGACGCTTTTTTCGCTTTATTCGGTATCTATCGCGGTCGTTCCTTCGAAGGCCAGACGACCACCGAAGCAATCGTAGTCTCCGCCCAAGTATACGCGCGCGCCAACCGCGAGCGCATACGATGCGACGAGTCCCGAAGACGCTATCGCATTGTTGCCGACGATACGGGCACCGCGGCGGGGGATGATGTTCTTGAGAGAACTCGAATAGGTGTAGAAGTCACCGTAGCGGGTGTTCCAAGAACCTCCAGCGGCTTGTGCCGACGGAATGATGTCGGCATAACGCCCGAACTTGACGCGGGTAACGGCGCGGTTGTAGGTAGAGTCCGCATAGACGAGCCCCTGAACGGTGCGCTCCGTCTGTGTCGCGTCATCCCAGATGTGCCAGACTCCGTCGCAGACAGCGCCCGAGTCATTGTAGCCAGAAACACGCAGAGCCTTGAAAGAGGTGGTGTTGATGGCGGCGTTGTCGTTGAACTCCATAAGGGCCGAGTACATTGAGATGATGCCGAACACCGTGGCCTTCGTATCGCTGCCGTGCGAGGTGGTGTTGCCCTGACCGTCGTTGATGCCGGTATCCACGTCATAGCGATGGAGCCCGCCAGTGTAATTGGAGGAGTCCTTCACGCCAGTGAGACCGAAGAAGATGTTCGCGACGTCTTTTGAATCCTCGTAGCTGACGCCTCGGTATCCCGTACCGCGCATTCTGGAGAGGTTGGCCATATTCTCCGCGTTCGGCTTCATATCGCTGGCCGAGGGTGTGGAGGCGTTGGTCACCTTGCCGTTGGCGTCATACGTCCAGCTGCCGTATTTCTGGTCGGCATTGACGGAGGACGTCGGCCGGAACGTGGCCACTCCGCTGATGGAGCGAGGCCGAACGGCAGAGTCAAGCGACATCGGGAAGATGCCGACGAGTCGGCGCCAGTCGGAGTCGCCTTTCTTGCCTATCCATACCCAGTCGGGCTCTATCGCCTCTACGTGCGAGGAGTCTACGGCTATCACCTCCTTGTCGTTGAATCCCGTCGGCGCGGTGAACCAGAACTGCTTGGCTCCAGCGGGAACGTCGCAGAAGATGTACTCGCCAGCAACGAAGTCGAAGCCGTCCGTGCCGACTACCATATTGTACGTGCTGATAACCGCTCCGTTCTCGTCGGTGAAGGCCGCGCCGATGGTGCCGCTGTTCACGCCTGGCCAGCGAACTTGCTTCATTCCCTCCACGTCTATCGTGCCGACTACATAGCTTGCGTCGGTGGAGAGTGCGACGGTCTTGCCTACCTCCTGACTGCCGACAAGAATCGATTTCTCGTTCTGCGGGGAGCAGTCGCGGAGCGCCTTGCGGGTCACCTTTCTCGCGGTGCTCTTCGGCTCGGCGGTCGGACCGTTGGAACTTACGATGTAGTACTTCTTCTGGTTCTTGAAGTCGTTGACTCCTTTGTACCACCAGCGGATCTCCTTGAAGAAGTCGTATCCGCTTCCAGCGGCGTCGGTCAGATCGCAAGTGCTTCCGTCATCGGCGAACTTGGTGTAGTCGGTATCGTCCAGCTGACGCAGATGCATCTTGCCGTCCGTTCCCAACTTGCCGCGGTACGCGTGGCACTGGGAGTTGATTTTGGTAAGATGTGCGCTCGGAACGTAGGTGGCGGTGTAGCCGCTTCCCGTTTGGTTGTCGGGGTTGGTGATGCCGCCCTGTCCGTCCGTCACGCTGTCGTCTATCACGAACATACCGAACTGCGAGTTGTAGAGGTCGAGGTTGGGGAAATAGGCGGCGAGCGAGTCGAAGCCGATGGCCTTGAGGTCGTTCAGCACCCACGTTCCCGTGATTCCAGAGCACTTGCCGCTCTCCGCGATGTCGCTTCCGTTGTCTCCGATGCCGACGGCTCCGCTGGCCTTGACGTTCTCAAGTGCGGTGGCGGCGCCCATTACGTCGAGGTCCGTCACCCTTACGGCGGTCAGGTTGCCGAGGTCGGCGCAAGAGGAAAGCAGCGAGACGGCGTCCACGTTGGGGCAGTTCTCGATCCTCAACCTTGCCATATTGGTGTAGCCCGCAAGGGTCAGGCCGCCGGGATAGGTCAGCTTGGGAAGGTTGACGAGCGACAGGCCCGTGATGGTGGCGGGCATCTGGAGGAAGTTGACAGGCGATGTCTCGGCTACGTCTATTGTCGCGAGGCTTGTGTTGGCGGCATAGACTTTCTCAAGACGCGGACACTGCGAAGCTCCGATGCTGGTCACCTCGGTCTGCCTTACGTCCAACTCCTTCAAGAAGGGAAGGTCTCCGAGCGAGAGGACGCTCACGGGGGCGTAGCTTCCGATGGTGGTCTTCCAATCGTTGTGGTCCTCGCCTCCGAGCAGTATCTTCTCAAGCAACGGCATCGCGCTGAAGAAGGCGGTGTCGACGCTCACTTGCGAGAGGTCTATCTCGCGCATAAGGTCGGCGTTGTAGAGGTAGAGCGCTACGTTGTCGCCGTGGGTAAAGGTGTCAAACGTTGCACTTTCTCCCGCCTGAAGGAAGAAGCCTTGCGTGGAGTTTCCGCTGTCGTTTCCGATGCCGAAGTAACCGGGCTTGGCGGCGGTTATCTTGATGACTGCGTCTTCCTTCGCGCCCATACGGCAGTTGACCATATGCTGCTGGCTCTTGAACGCGCCTGTCTGATAGTAGCCGTCGCGGATGCGCCAACGCTCTTCTATGAAGGCGGGGAGGCTCAAGCGGCCCGAGCCTTGCAGTGCGTAGTAGCTTGTTCCCGTGACGTTGGAGTAGTCGATGTACTTCTTCTCGCAGTCGTAGCTTGTGACCACTACAGGCCATTTCTCTATGCGCTCCTTGACGAAGTAGTAGGCCGCGCCTTCGGGCGAGAAGGGCGAGCCTCCTATGGCGTCCACGGAGGGAAGATTGCGCATTATGGCCACGATGCCTTTCAGCGTTACGGTGTTGCCGCTGGCGTCTACGGCCATAGTCTGGTCGGCACACTTGCGGATGTTGTTCCAGAGTATGCTCCCTCGGCCTGCATAGTAGCGGGTGTCGGTCTCGGGGTTGACGGAATAGGGAACGGTGTTGCCGCCCTCGTTGTCCTTGCCGTTGCAGGTGTCGCAGTCATACACTTTGTTGGGGTACATCCTTATCGGCTCTGCGTCGTTGCTGGAGGCGTAGACTCCGTTGGTGACGCTTCCGTTCTCGTCGAGGAACCACATCGGCTGCATATTCTTGGCCTGCTGGTCCACGGCGGCGAGGTAGTCGGTGAAGGCGTAGTAGGCGATGAGCGACTTGACGTTCATATGCTTCCACGCGCCGGCCTTCCAGATGCCGCTCCAAGTGTCGGCGAGGTCCTCGTCGGAGTAGTCGCACGAAGCACAGAACTTGAGCAGGCTGTAGAGCTCGTAGGGCACTTTCTTGCCGAGGGCCAAATCAACTTGGAGCTGGTCATCGTCAATCATACACTCGAAGTAAAGCGTCCACTTCGGGAATGATGTGGCCGTGAGTTTGCCGCTGTTCTTGAGTTTGGTGACCCAAGACGCCTCGGAGGTGGTGGCCTCCATCATATCGTCGATGCTTGCCACTCCCTGGAACCAGTCCATCTGGTTGTACTGAAGGAGCTCGAAACCGCATACAGGGTTGAGCACATCCCCGCTGATCACCCACTTGCCGTTCTCCTTCTTCATACTTCCGTTGCTTGACGCCCACTGCGTTCCGTTGTGGCGCATCACGCGGTAGTTGCGGCCGCAATACTGCGAGAGGATATAGACCTTGCTTGTGTCGACGCTTGTGTCGGCCTTGAAGCGGGTCTCTATCTGGTCTAACGTCTCTTGCGAAGAGAACTTGCCGTCGCTGTCGTCGGTACGCTGACCGAAGTATTCAACGAAATCGCCGTAGTTGAGGCAACCCTTGTTGTAGCCGGGGGTGTCTTGGAATCCCAGAGCGACCTGTTCTCCCTTGTCCTCCTTCCAGTTGCCGCGGGCGTGGAACCAAGCGTCTGTGAGACTCTCTTGCGTCGCACGGAATGCGGCCACGGGATGGTTGGCGGTGGAGTGGTTCATCTGAAGCCCCGTGACGGTGACGCCGCTCTTGACCCACGTGCCGTCAAAGGCTTTCTGGGCGGGAGTCATATAGTCGTCTCCCAAGGCGCGGTAGGTGGCGTTCATAAGGTCGCACACGCCGCAGTCGTTGGCCATCGTGGAATCGGACCAGTCTACCTTCACGGTCAGGATGCAGACAGGAATGGTGTTCTCCCCTACTTGAACGTATCCCTTCTCCATAAGGTCGTAGGCGCGTTGTGCCTCGGCGGTGGTGTAGTCGGGATTGAGAGGAGTCACGGCCCATCCTTCGTTCTTGCGGAGATAGAAGCGGTCGTTCTTGACGCTACGCTTCGCGGAGGTGGTTCCCTGACGGCGCCATCTTACGTGCTCGGCTTTGAACGATTTCCACGGCGACACGGGGTCGTAGTAGAAGAGGGTGCACTCGAAGTTCGTGCCGGTGTCTATGTCTCCGTCAAAGGCGTTGAAGGTGGTCTGCGGTGCTACGATGACGTAGTACGGCATTCCCATCTTCTTCACTCCCTCAATGGTCGGCACGCCCTGCTCGTTGAGCACGTCGTTGGCGTTGTACTCCTCCATCATCTTGGCGGTGGAGGGCAACTTGCAGACGTGGTTCTGGAAGGCCTGCACTCGCTCCATAGAGGTGTCGTAACCCATAGCGTAGTAGAGGTAGAGGTCTCCGTCGGTGCCGTCGAACTTGACGTCGCTGATCTGCGCGATGGCGTTGGCGATGTTGTAGCCGATGGTGCCGATTTCGTCTCCGTCCACGTACATCCTCAAGGTGGAGTACGTCACGTTGTCGTGGACGGTGTTGGAGGAGGAGGGCTCAACCACCACTGCCAGGGTGTGGCGTTCTCCGCACTGGAACTCACGCTCCACACTGCCGGGGGCGCCGCCGTTGCAGGTAAGCACAACCTTGTTGCCGCAGACGTAGAAGCCCGCACCCGTAGCGGAATCGTAACAGGAGCAGAGTTTGGCGTCGGGGTCCTTGATGTTCTTCGTGGCGAATACCATCTGGAAAGCGACGCCGTTGGCGGTCGGTGACTGGAACATCTTCCAAGGAATCGTGGCCTTCACGTTCTCCGCGATCCGCAGGCACTTCTCGCCGAGGAACTCCTTGAAGCCGTTCGTGGTCCAGTTCGCTCCCTCCACCGTCATCTCGTAGCCGTGGGAGGTGATGGTGTGGTCGCTCTCGTCGTTGCTCCTCGTGGAGAAATCGTAGCTGAAGAGTTCTCCGCTCTTGATGGCCGCGGCGATCGCCGAGCCCTCAATGGTGACGGAGATGGTGTTGGACTGCTTTACAACGCTGCCGACGGTTGCCTTGGCGTAGGCGCTGATGGTCTTCGTGCCGTCGGTGGGATAGCCGCTCAAGGCCTTGCTGACGGTGTAGGTCTCCCCCGCCTTGCATCCCAGAGAGCTCACCAGCGTTCCGTCTATGTAGACCTCGGCGGTGGTGGTCTCCTTGTCGGGGGTGTAGGCGGCCACTTCAAGCGAGAACGTCTCGTAGAGTTTTATCTTGCCGTTGTTCTTGTCATCGTAGCGCACGGCCACGATAGGCGTCGAACTGTCGGCGTCCACGCACATAACGGAGGTGTAGATGGTGTTACCCTTCACCCCGCTGGCTATGTCCTCGCCCTGAACGCGGATGGGATATGCTCCGTGGGCGAGTTCCTCGTCGCCGCCGAAGACGTTCATCGGGTCTATCGTCACCTGCTGGATGAAGGTGTTGGTGACGGTGGCCTCGCCCAACTTCTTCCACTCATCGTCATAGTACATCTCGACAACGGCCTTAATGCCTTGCTTGCTGACGTTGTTGGGGAAGCGGTACATCGAGATGAACTTGCTTGAGCCGCCCTTGACGAGCGCCGAGGTGGCTTTGTAGGTTATCTCGTTGCAGGCGACGCAAGTGGCGTCAACCGCCGTTACGGTGACGGTCTTGTTGCGGGTGTTGCCCTCGGAGTCTTTGGCTACGATGGTGAACTGCCGCACGCCGGCGCCGCTGAAGTAGGGCGTGAAGTCGAACTCAAAGGTGTAGTTCGTCGCGCTCGCGGAGGAAATCTTGTTGACGTCGTCGCTGAAGAGCGTCAGCCCCGTGACAGGGTCTACTATCTTGACGTTGACGATGGTGTTGAGAGAGGTGGCGCTTCCCTCGGTGGTCACCGAACGGATGGCGGCCTTCGCGATGAGCTCCGAGCCTACGGCGCCGGCCACGGCGGGATTCTCCAGATAGATGAACAGAGACGTTCCCGAGGCGGTGCCGCCTCCTCCCGACACCGGAACCTTGATGGGGTCTCCGAGCGCCTCGTCATATTTGTTGTAGGCCTGATAGTAGGTGTTGTCGGTATCGTCGGGATTCTCCAACTCCTCTATCTTCGCGACCACTCCTTTCAACGCGGTGTATGCGCCGCCGGTGGAAAGGGCGTCCGTGCCGTTCTCCACGATGTCGGAGGATGTCTGGACACTGCCGCCGGCACCGCCGAATTCCTTCCAGAGGTCGGCGTTGCTGAAGTCGGCCACGTCCGCTCCCTGGAACTGATATGCTTTCCATTCGTACTGCCCCGAGCGGAAGGTGATCACCAAGCCGCATTTCTTGTAGTCGATTCCCGACGTGGTGCAGAACGTCATCACGGCATTGACAGCGGTGCTCTTGTCATAGTAGCCGGCGGTGGTTCTCGGAACGAGAAGGTCCACGTTGAGCATCGGCTCCTTGCCGGCGCTCTGCCCCGCGAGGTCTACCCAGTTGTCGGTGTCGGTGAACTCCGTCTCCTCTTCCACGTTGGCTCCGACGTACTGATAGATTTTCCACGTCGAGGCGTTGATGGCGAAGGTAATCTGCATACCGAGCGTAGCCATTCCCGCGGCCCAGACGGCGGCGAGGGCGTCGTAGGTCTGCGTCTCGTCGTTGATGTCGTTGTAGTACTTGCCGCTTGCCAGGGGGCGCTCGTTGGTGACGTTGTAGACGTTGCCGATGGCGTTGCCGCCGACCTTGATCAGCTTGCCGTCAACCACCTTGTAGAGTTCCGTCCCTTTGCGGAAGACTACGTCCGTCCTCGCGCCATCATCGGTGTTGTAGGCGCTCTCCTTGAAGCCGTGCCAATCGGTGGTGCCGTAGGTGGCGAACTTTGCGTTGTCCGTATCCGTAGCGGCCTTGAGGTAGACTCCGCTTGAATGCGCGGTGCTCCCCGCCTCTCCCTCTATCGGGAAGATGCCGACGCCCGCGAACCTTCCCGCGGTGGCGGTCTTCTCGGAGTTGAGGGCGGTCTCCACCGAGTCTGCCTTCGCCTGGGCGGTGGCTGCGTTGGTCTTGGCCAAATCAGCCGTGGTCTGTGCGGTGGCCGCGTTGGCCTTCGCCAGATTCGCCGTTGTCTGGGCGGCGGTGGCGGCGGCTTGTGCCGTCTCGGCCGCGGTCTTGGCGGTATTGGCCGTGGCGTTTGCCGTGGCGGACACGTTCTGCGCGGTGACGGCGGTGGCTTGCGCGACGGAGGCTTTCGTGCTGGCCGCCTCGGCGGTTGTCTTGGCAGTGTCGGCGGCGTCTTTCGCGGCTTGGATCTTCACCTTGTCGGCGGCGGTGATCAATCCCGCCTTGGAGTCGGTGGCGATCGGAACGCTCGCGCTGACGGTGTGGCCGTTCTGCTGGATGGTGAGCGTCGCCGTGCTTTCGCCTACGTCAAAGGACACGCTCTTCAACACGTTCTTCGTTATCTGCGACTGCAAGCCTGACGTCGACGAGGAGGACAGACCGGCTATCAGCGTCGAGAGAACGGAGTACGAAACTTTCTTGCCGCCCCCTATCTCAAAGTAATCGGTGTCGCTCAACGTCGTGACAGGCGTCAGGTCTGCGATTGTCTTTGAGTTGGTGGCAAGCGAGGAAAGCACAGAGTTGACGATACTCTGGATTTCGTCTGATGTTAATGCCATACGCTAATAAATTATACGGTTATTATTATTGTCATCTACTGCTCGGTAATCGGTATCGTCCACGCGACGCATAACGAGATGGTTCTCGGCCTCTATCTTCGGGTCGAGGTTGACGCTCTCCTGCAAGGTCTGGGTGAAGACGAAACTGTTCACGCCTTCCATCACGGGCGAGGACTCGGGCACGTTGCTCTCCTTGCGGGTGTATTTCACTCCGTCAAAGTAGACGTGACTGCACACGAGGATGCGGTTGAGCATCGCCCCGAACCATACGGGACAGCCTTGGGAATTGCCCAAAGTGAATTTCTTCTGCGTGGACTCAAGGCCGTAAAGTTGCGCGATGTCGGAGGTGGGTGTCACGAACTGCTCGGACTCGCAGCCGAAGCTCCAGCCGCTGTCCTTGAAGCCCCCGGGAACACGCCAGTCGAAGAAGTAATGCATCTTGTTGATGAAGAACACGGCGTCCTTGCGCTGGCGGTTGTTCTTCATACTGTACTGGATGAGCGTGGTCTTGGCGAGTTCCCTGGCATCGTCGGTGACGCGGAACAGTTCGGAGTCGCCGAGACCCTCCATCGACATCTGATAAATGCCGGGACCCAGAGATATCTCCGCGAAGAAGAGGCGGTCGGTAAGATTGATGTCCCACGTCTTTAAATTGACGTCAAACGCAAATTTTCCGTTTCCGTCGAACACCGAGCAGTCGGGTACGACGTCCGATGTCGTGCCTATCACCTCAATCAGAATCTTGTCCGTCGTGGCGAAGGTCTGCATATAGTCGCTGTCCCTTCCGTCGGCCTTGCGGTTGAGGAAGAACAACGGCGTGAATGGTGATATTATCATAGTTCAATCTCTTTTACGATGACTTTGTATTTCGCCGCCTCGGCCTTGGCGTATTTGATGTCCACCTCCTTGAGCCAGCCGCGGTAGGTCGTTCCGTTGTGCGCGAACTCTATCAGCTCGTTGACGTCGGCGGGATCGTCCACCTCGTCGGTGCTGAACTCCACCACTCCGGTTGTAGCTATAGGCGTGTCGAGGGTGATGTCGGAGTTGATTGCGGTGCCGCCTATCACGGCCGCGGTGTTGCCCGTACCGCTGGCGAACTTGAGGGTAAGCGGGTCTGCTTGCAGTCCGATGTAGCCCGCGTTGGCCTTCACGCACTCCATAGGATTGTACTTGGCGTTGAACATATCGCTCGGAGCTCCGCTGACGGTGGTGTCGCGGTCGGGTATCATCTGGCCGTCGCTGTCCTTGTAGTTGACGAAGAACACGTCCTTGTCGGATGTGGTGTCGGTGGTGTCCTTGCCCCGCTTCTGCACGGCGAACTCAAGACCGTAGCAGTCGGCACGGAACTTGGAGATGAGCGATAGCTTCTTGTCGCTGACCGAACAGCCGGTGCTGTAGGTGATGTTGAGGTTGAATTCGTTTCGGCCGTTGGTGTTGTCATACTCCTTCTTCTCGTAGCCGATTTCAACCGAGGAATAGATGGAGGCCGAATCAATGGAGAATTTCACGTCCCTCACCCCGTCGAAGGTCTTGACGTCGGCGTCTTCTCCCATCAGTTCGGAGCGGTGGAGGAAGGTGACGGCCTGACTCGGCAGTCCGGGAATCTCCTCGGGGTCGCGGTAATGCATAGAGGCGTCGTTCTCGAACGCCACGCAGGTCGGAATGGTGTCGGTAGTCAGGAACAGAGTGTCGGTGCGGGGAATCTCGCTCGTGCCGTTCTGCATATAGTCGAGCCAGCCGTCCCAATATGTGTACGTCTTGTCGCCTACGATAACCACGAAACGCTTCGTCGCGGTGTTGTAGGTGATCATAGAGGGCGTGACATCTCCGCCGTAGTGGCCGGCGCTTGTGTACTCGTGGCCCACGAAGCCGTTGAAGGTCCGCTTGGCGGTGAAGCGGCTGCTCTTCGTCTCCCCTATGGTGTAGACGTAGCCGAACACGGCCGACATCCAGTCGCAGAACTGATTGAAGGAAGCGTAAAGTTTAGCTTGAGCTAAACCTCGTGCCGATTCGGCGGCGAGGACAAGCGTCTTGGCGAGTCGTGCATCGTGGCTGCTGATGGTTACGGGCACGTTGAGTTTGCCGTCCGCCATCTTGCGGAGCAGAGCCCCCGCAACCTGCTCGGGGGTGAAGGCGGGTATGCTTACGTTGTCCCCTTTCGCGTTCCAGCTGAACGTCATCTTGCTCTCGCACACACGCACATCGCAGTCGGCGCCGACGCTGTGCGTTATCGCTATCTTGTCTCCCTTGACGCAGTCTATGGTCACTTTAGACGTGCTCGCCTGAACGAAGGCGGCGTCCACTCCCTTGCCGGTGCTGTACCAGCGGTAGGCGGCCGTGCCGTCATCCATATACTCCTCGGTCCTCCAGACTATGCCGTTCACAAGCGCCCAATCGCCTTTGGACGGCGTCTTGTAGGCGCTCCACAACGCGCTTGCGGAGGTGTAGGTGCCGCGGTCGGTGAGGTAGGCGTCCTTGCCGATTGTGCCGATATGCTGGGATACCTTCGTGCTTCCGTCTGCGGGGATGCGGGTGACGTAGAGCGCCGCCGAGCCTGTCCCTTTGTCCTCCCTCCACTTGAACGAGGAGGCGAGCGTTACGGTGCACGCCTTCACGATTTCAAGAACGTAGGTGTCGGTGCCGGTGTCCTGGTCGTCTATGAAGTAGACGGTCTGGTTGACAACAACCTCGCTGTTGATGAGCCCCACGAAGGGATGCTTGTCCTTCTCAAAGGTAACGACTATGTCAGCGGAGTTGTCGATGCTCTCCCCTTGGGTGAGTTCGTACATCGCGCTCTCGGTCATATAGAGGCGGTCGTAGAGGAGGCTCTTGTCGGTCTTGATGTCGGTGCCGACTTTGTACTCGTAGGTGGTGCTCTTCTTGGACTTGATCATCGCGGCCAGCGAGTTGTCCACGCTGTTTATCTTGATGGTCTCGTTCTCCCAGCTGATGGTGGAGAAGTCGAGCGGAGCCTCGAACTGCTTGACAAAGCCCCAGGACTCGGAGAGGGTGAGCACCGAGACGGTGGCCGAGGCGTTGAAACGGTCTGCCAGGTACGCCCGCATCAGCAATTCGTAGGCGCGGTTGACGAACTCGAACTGCGAGGTGAACGAGCGCACCACTCCGTCATAGCTTGAGCGCTTGTAGGAGCACTTGATATCGCTCCAATTGCGGAGGTCGTCCTGCTGGAGTTCATATGCGGAGCCGTTGATGGTGAGGATGTATTTTGTCAGCATTTGCCTTATGCCGCTAATGGCTAAAGCAAAAATAAGCCCAATTGCCCCCGAGTCAGCCGTTTGGCTCAAATTCCGATTTTCAGAGAGGGCGCTTAATCCTCTCTAAATATTTGATTTAGCGGATTTTGCGCCCTCTCTTCCATCAAAATCGGACTTATGCGGTCACGCTGACAAGGTTCTCTACCCTGAAGCAGCGGAACGAGTTCTTCTCGGTGTCCCAGTAGGCGAGTGTCTTGTAACTCGGCTTGGTCATCTTCTTGCCGTTGAAGGTGACTCCCGCGGGAAGGTCGCGGAGGGTGCCGCTGGCTCGGCGAAGGGTGCCGTCGCTCTTGCGGTAGGTGAAACTGATTGTGCCCGCTCTCATCGCTTTGGCGAGTCGGTAGAGCGCCCAGGCTCTCTTCATACACTCGCTCCAACTTGCTTTGGTGTTGAGCCAGATTTGATACGCGTATTTGCACACTCTCGAACGGAAGGTTGTTTTCTTCTCCATAGTTTTGGTTGTTTGTGGTTTGACTTGTTTGTTTTTGATACTGTAAAATTAGGGCAGAAAATCAAGATTTGCAATCAGATTGACCACCATTTTTACACCATTTTTCATAGGTCTTCAGCGCACTGGCAGATGTAGTCGACGGTGTCTTCCTCAAAGGCGCGGAGAGACTGAAGGCTCTCTATGGCGGCCTCCAGGTTCTTGCGGATCTGGATATACTCCTCCACCTCTCCGAACGGATCGGCGGGGTTCTTGAAATAGTGTCTGTCCACAACTGCCAGCTGGGCCTCAAGGACGGCTATGCACTTTCTGACGCTCTTGGCGTTCTCGCTCACTTCTTCTCCGGTTCTCATAACTGATTCTGGTTTTAATAATACAATATCACTTTGTCACCGGGTATCACCCAGATGCGGTATTCTCCGTACACGAGCCCCATCTCCTCCTCGGCTATCTTCTTCAGTTTTCTCTCTATGGAGAGGAAGGTGATGTAGCTGTCGTCGGTGGGCATCTCTATCTTGTGCTTGTAGTTGCTGAAATCTACTTTGAGGGTGTATCTCTTTCTCATTTTCTCAAGGTTTAAAGGGCGTCTTCGCCGTATTTGATGTAATCAATGGTGTCTATCTCAAAGTGCTGGAGGATGTTGAGTGCTTGATTTGCTTGCTCAAGTTTCTCTTGAATATCGCTGTAGGAATCGCATCGCTCTCCAGATATCTCTATTGCATTTTTCTGATACTCATTCTCAAGTAACTCTATTTGTGCTTTGAGAGCGGCACGGATGGAAGCAATTGTGTTGATGTTGTTGTTGATGGTGTTGATTGTTCTCATTGTCTTTCTGTTTTTTATTATACTGTAAAATTAGGGCAGATAAGCAAGAAATGCAATCAGAATGAACACCATTTTTCCACCTTAACGTTTGTCAATATTTGTCAAGACAGAGCCTCCCGGAGCATCCTTCGGCCGTTGGCGATACGGCTCTTGACCGTCCCGATGCCGACGCCGATCATCATCGAGATTTCCTCGTAGCTGTACCCCTCGGCATAGAGCAGGACGCACTCTATGTTGCACGAGCGCCTTGCCGTCTGGCGCACCACGGAGACCACGGAACGCCAGCGAGCCAATTGGTCCGACTCCACCGAACCGCAAGGGTCGCATCCCTCCAGGGCGGTGAACAGAACGCACCTTCGGCGGTTGTACTCCGTGATGTAGGTGTTGGCCATAATAGTAAGCGCCCACGGACGGAAGGCGCGGGCGGTATCGAATCGGCGTGCTTGGGACAGACACTTGTAGATGGTCTCGCTGGCAAGGTCGTCGGCGTCGGTCGGGTCTTCGCAGTAACGCCGCGCCTTCAACGCTATCCATTCGGCGTTAGAGACGACAAGGTCAGCGACGTCCATCACATAGTCGGTTTGCGGTGAACGACCTCCGCTCTTCACGAGCGGCCAGTCTCAACTTGCGTGCGGCGGCGTGCATCTTGTCTATGGCGGAATCAGTATCGGAGCGCCGCAACGTCTGCCGAAGCACCAGAAGCTCCGACAATATCCTATCACATTTATCCTCGACTCTCTCAAGCCGCGTGCGGCGGGGGTAATGATTATTTCGTTTCCTCATAACAAATCTGTTTTGCTATGGGTTACTATCCTGCCCCTCAAAAGTGCACTTTCGGACAAAAAAAGCGAACCTATCGGAATTTCCGACAGGCTCGCGCATATATAGAAGTCAGGACCCTTACTGCGTCTGACGCTTCATCCGCTTCACGTCCTCGTTGAACCGCGCCACGTGGTGGGCATAGACGGTCGCCGACATCGTGCGGCGGTCTATCTGATACTTGAAATGCATCATCAAGGCGGCGGTCTGGGAGTCGAAGAGGGAACGGAGACGGCCGGTCTCCTCCTCCCGCTCCTGCTCGCTCTCTATGTCGGACACCTCCCGCTCCGCTCTGGCCAGACGGCTGGAAACCTCCGCATCCAGACGCGCACCGCTCATTCGGCCGGCATTGATGCCGTACTCCTCAAGGATTTCCCGCACACGCGCCTCCTCCTTCAGTACGAGCAGGTTCTTGCAGATGGTGAAGATGATCACGCTGATGCGGCCCTTGACGAGGTCCTCCACGGTGGAGAGGTACGCGCCCACGCCCGCCGTGTCGGCGATCTCCTTGAACTCGAACACGATGTTGCGGGTTACGACCGCAATCCGCTCGGGCTTCACCACCTCGTGCGGTCCGAGAAGAACACTCTCGTCACCGCATACGAGGTCGATGAATTCCTCCGCCATCAGTTGGTCAAGCCGCTCCTTCATATCTTGGACTTGAAGAGTTCGTATTCCAGAGCGTACTTGTCGAGATGCTGCTGGCGGGTCTGCTGACGTATCAGCGAGCTGACGGTGCGCATCTCACGCTCAAGGCTCTTGTTGTCGGTGTTCACGATGACAGGAGTCTTGGAGTCCGCGCTTCCCGAAACCATAGCGGTGAGGCTTCCCTCAAAGTCCTCTATGCTCGGAAGCACTTGCGAGCCTCGCGGCATATCCACCAGAGTCGGCGTGTCGGGCGTAATCCAAGCCTTGTTGCCGATGAGCACCACCTCCTCGCGGCCACCGTCGCCGACCACTGCAAGACCGCCGGGGTGGTAGTCCGTACCCTTGGCGTATTTGGCGAGCGGAGTGGCGAGAATCGTAGCTATCTGCACGGCTCCCATAGCGCCGACAACCGCGGCCAGAGCGATGCCGAGCCAAGCGGGTTCGGTCTTCAACGCGTTCATAATGGCGAGGGCGGTGGAGATTCCCGCCTGGGCGATGGCAGCGGCCTTGTCGTACTTGGCCTGCTTCTCCTTGAGTTTGGCCTTCTTCTTCTCCAACTCCTCGTTCTGCTGGGAGGTCTTCTTCTCGGCCGCACGTTTGCGGGCCTCGCCCTCCTCCTCGGTGATCACCTTCTTGGACACCATATCGGTGATGCGGGTGGTCTCCTTCTCAAGCGCGGCGGTGTTGGCCTCCTCCTCCTTCTCTATCTTGGACGTCTTGTTCTCGTAGAGCTGGTCGACGAGGCTCGTTATCTGGCTGATGCTGTCTGCCGTGGCCTGAAGGATGGCGGCGGCCACCTTTTTGCGTCTGTCGCCGGAGGCCTCGTCGGCGGCGGCGGCTTTCTCCGCGCCTTCAACGGCGGCGTCTGCCATCTGCTTCTCCAACTCGGCCTTCTTCTTCGCGAGTTCGGCGGCATACTTGGCGCGGTCCTCGTCGGAGAGTTCCTCCGTCTGCAAAACCTCCTCAAGCATCTTGATGGAGTTGCGGGATGTCGCGAGCGCATACTGCCGTTCAAGAGCGGCGAGGTCCTGCTCAAGTTTCTCCTTCAGCGCGACGCGTTTCTCCGCGTTGCCTCCGACGAGGGCGAGCTCCGCGGCATACCGCATCTGGAGAGCGGCTACAGCGGACAGCTGGGCGTTGTCGGCTTCGGTCTGCTCCTCCGCATAACGCTCCTGTACGGCCTGTGCTTGCGAAGAGGCGTAGGCCTCGGTCACCTCCGCACGCTTCTGGGCGTATTTCTCTTCAATCAGCTGCAGATCGTAGCCTTTCTGCTCGGCAAGTTTCTTCTCCTCCTCGTACTGCATAAGCAGTTTGGCGAGTTTGAGGTCGCGCTCTTCCTTACTCCCCTTCTCTACAATCTCAAGACGGTTGTCGAGGTTGGTCTTGGAGAGTTGGGTGAGATACTTGTACTCGCAGTCGGCGAGGGCGCGGTTCATCTGCTCAACAAGTTGCAGACGGAGCTGAATCTCGTTGTCGGAGTTGCCCTTGACGGCCTCGATCTTCTTCTTGTACTGTAGCTTTATCTTGAGCATCTCCTTCTCGTGGCCTTCTGCCATAAGTTCAAGTTTGGACTCCTCCAACTGCTCAAGAATCTTCATCTGTTGCTCGGCGGCTTTCTTCGCCGCTGCGGCCGCGGCCTTGTCGGTCTTGCCGCCACCACCGCCGCCTGAAGACGCCCCGCCTCCACCGCCGGCGGCTGACTTGTTGCCGCTGGCCTCGCCCGAGAAGGCGTTCTCGTCAATCGGTTTCATTCGGTTGTTGACGGTCTCGTTCCAAGCGTCGGTGAAGCCGCCCGCTATGTTCTGGGCGTAGGCCTTGGCGTTCTTGCCGAGAGCCGCGACTCCTTCTTTCCATCCACGAGCGACCTTGTCGGGGTCGAAGGTGAGGATACCGTCAATGACAGTTCCAAGACTCTTGAAGGCGTCTATGATTTGACTGACCACGAACTTGGCCGTCTGCCATACGATGTTGAAGCCGTTCTTGATGGACGCCACCGCCCCGCGTAAAGCTATGGAGCGGTTGTAGAGGTCTATGAACCAGTTGCAGACTCCTATCAGCCCCTTGATGATTTTGGTGAGCCCTTCGTAGACATAGGCCTTGGCGTTGGCCATCATCGTCTCGAAGGTGGTGCCGTTCATCTTGAACAGAGCCATTGTGGCTTCTTGCAGTTTCTCTTGAGCGTCGGCCTGACGTCGGTTGGCTTCTCCGAGCTCGCCCATCTTCTCCATCTGCTCGTCGAGATTGGTATTGATGTCGGCGATGGACTGAATCAGGAGAGCACCGCCCTCCGACGCCGTGCGGCCGAAGACTTGCTTCATCAGCGTTCCCGCCTCTTGCGAGTTCTCGGGCAACTCCTTCAGTTTGTTCGCTACCTGCTGTACGGCCTCCAGCATCGTGATGGTGCCGTCGTTGAGGTCTTTCTGCATCTTGGAGGAGGAAATGCCGACATCGTCCAGAGCCGCGGCTATGTTCTTGGTCATAGCGCGGAGGCGCGTGCCGCCCTTGAGGATGTCGTCGACACCCTTCTCGTTGAAGATGCCGTTGCGGGTCTCGGCGAGGATGGCAACGAACTGACGGGCGTCCACTCCCGCGTCACGCAGCGCGGGACCGAAACGCTCTATGTTGGCCACGAAGTTGCCGTTCATATCCGCGCCCGCTTGCAGTCCGTCTTTCATCAAATCTATCGCCTCCTGCCAGGAGATGCCGAACTGCTGGACGAGGGTGTTGGCGGCCGATATTGTCTCGTTGTAGCCTTTGTCCATCGTGTCGGCCAACGCGGACATCTTGGCGGTGACTACGTCAGCGGCGCGGCCTGTCTCGCCCGTGAAGTTCTCCGTAAGTCGGGACGCTTCAATAAGGCCTTTGTTGTAGTCGTAGAGCCCCTTGAACGCGGCCACTGCGGCTCCGATGCCGGCTATTGCCAAGAACCAGGGATTGGACATAAGCGCCATTCCCGCCTGACCGAGGGCCTTCATCTTGGTGGTGAGTCCCGTGGTCCCTTGTCCGAGGACCATCAGCGAGTTGGACATCTTGCCGTTGATGCCGAGGAAGGAGAGCCACTTGCCGGCCATTCCTTCGGCGGCTTTGGCGTTGTCCTGCAAAGCGGGGGTGTTGTCCTTGATCAGCTTTGTGTTCTGCGCGATCTTCTCGTTGAACTCCTTGACGCGCTCCTTCGCCCCGTCGCTGGAAAGGTCTACGTGCTTCAACGCCTCTTGCAGACGCTTGTTCTGCTCTTCCGCCTCTGCGACACTTGTAGCGTCTTTGTGCAGGATGTCGGAGACGTCGGTCAACTTGGCTTTGTTCTCCTCTATCTTGGCGTTGACGCTGGCGAGAGTGGCGGCGTAGTTCTGGTCGTTCTGGTCGAGCCGAACCTTGCCCTCCTCAAGTATCTTGGTCTGATCGATAAGGTCTTGGGTGGTGTTGGCCTCTTGGCTCATAGCCGCGACAAGGCTCTCGGTGCTGACCACGCCCGCCTGACCGGCGATGGCGTAGTTGCCGACGTTGCGCTGGAACTCGCCCATATCGGCGGCCATATCCTTCAGTTTGGCGTCAAGGTTCTGGATGCTGGCCTCCATCTCCTTGCCGATATCGGAATTGCGGCCTTCCTCGCTCAAGTCCTTGTAGGCTTTCTTCAGCAGTTCCAGTTCTTGCGACATCTGGTTGTAGCTGCCTTCGGTGGCCAGCATCGCCTTCTCCTCGGCGGTCAGCACTTGGTTGAGGGTCCTCTTCTCTTGGGCGAGGGTGCGGCTCTCCTTGACCAGTTCCGTCTGACGCTTGATGTAGTCGGCGTGGGTCTTGGCGCCTTTCTTGTAGGCCTCCTCGTTTTCCTTCTGCGCCTTCTTGTTCTTGTCAATCTGGTTGGTGACCTTGACAAGAGACTCTATCTGGTTGGCGTAGGTATCGTGGTAGTGGTCGAGGAGGTTCTTGACCTTCTCCTGCTCGGTGTAGCTTTCCCGCGTCGCTTTGTTCACCCGCTCCTGCTCCATCAGCTGGCGCTGGATGGTGTTGGTGGTGTTGGCGATTACGGTCTGCTGCTCGGTCAGAACGCTGGTCAACTGCTTGTTGGCGTCGGCGGCGTCCTTGCTCCCCTTCACCAGCACTTCGTTGAGCTTGTCGATGTCTCCCACTACCTTCACGTTGAGGTCTATGCCCTTGGCCATATCCTTGGCAACGGTCGTGTAGGTGGAGAGCACCGTCTGCATCGTGGTGTCGAGTTCCTTCAAGCGGTCTATGGTGGACTGCTCGACGAGATCGGTTATTTTTACTTCAGCCATCAGTATGGTGTTATATATTCTACAATATCCTTGTCATTAGCTTCGCTTTCGGTACAGAAGCCGTAGGTGCCGTCCTCGTTGCGGTAGACGACGGCCACGGCTTCCTCCATTCTGGCCAGCGCCTTGGCGAGTCGTCTCACCCGATCCGCCTCGGTGGCCATTCTCTTGTGTTCACACTCGCAACTCATCGGTATCCGCAGTCTTGGAAAAATCGGTCGATGCTCGGAAGCATATGTGCTTCGTTGAAATGCGCCACGGCTATCGGTCCGAGGGTCAGTATCTGCTGACCCCACTTGCTCACGATATCGGGTCCGTGGCCGGTGCCGGGGTCTATCTCCAAGCCGTCGGAGAGGCTCTTGGCGTTGATGTCGCCGTAAAACGTTCCGTCGATGAAGAGGTTCGGGATATGGTCGGGGCGCATCGGCAGGGCGAGCTCGGGCATAAAGTTCGGCACCGGGATGGTGCGTTTCCAAGCCTTGTAGTCGGCGCCGCGGTTATGCCAAAACCCCTCCTCCTTGAAGAAGGGATCGTTGTCATAGTTCGGCTCAAGCGCCTCGCCCTTGCCGTCCTGACCGGCCTTCAACTGCTCAAGGATGCTCGCAAGCACTACGCCTTGCTTCTCTTGAAGGGTCTTGGCGCAGTTCTCCTCAAACCCCGCCGCTATCTTGCCGATGATCACGGTCACTTCCTCTATTCCCATTGGCTTCTACGATTAAGGGGCAGGGCGCGAACCCTACCCCTTGGTGATTTACTTGCCTTTCTTCGCGGGCTTCACGATGAGGCTGTAGACTTTGTCAAGCATCTTCAGGCGCTTGTCTTCGTCAAGGTGCTTCCAGAAGGCTTCGAGATGCGCAGTCTCGAACTCCTCTTTCGTCATCTTCGATACAGCGACTTCGTTGAAGTAGACTCCCTCAAATATCATCAGGCTTCCTCGATACCCTTGATGTCGTTGGCGTAAAGAACGCCAGCCGACTTGAGGTGAGGCTCTGCGCCGCCGGTGACTGTGATGGTGAGTGTCTGCTCGTCCGTGTTGTAGGTGACGGCCGAAGGTGTGCCTGTGATGACGCTTGTGCCGGCGGTGCCGACCAGCGGCCCGTAGATGCTTGTCACGTCATAGCCGCCTACTTTCTCCAGAATCTTGTACGTCGTTCCGGTGTCGCTTGTCTTGGCCAGAACCACGGGGGTGAGGCCGAGGGTCAGCTTGAGGAACTTCACGTCTGCCTGGTAGTAGTCCCAGTTGATGATGGCGTCCTCTGCATCGTCATAGGCGAAGGAGACGGTCATCGACGTTGCGGCGCTCGATGTGGGATGGTCCACCGAACCAGCATAGATGAGGGCCATCTGGATGCCGGCGAGAACGTCCGTGCCGTCGTTCTGTCCGATAAGCATATTCTGCTTGTCGAAGAAGTAGACGTCGAAGGGTTTGTTCTTGCATTTGGCGATGCTGGCGCGGATGCTCGGGTCGAACTTTGCCATCGTGAATGTGTCGGTGCGGGTGGAGACGCCGGTCTGCTGGGGACCGCCGTAGCCGTTGTCGGCTACCTGAACCTCGCCGCCGTTGTTGGCGTACTCAACGAAGGGAAGGATGCCGAAGATGCGCGTGTTGTCATCTGCGTGGGCCAGCTCCTCAAGCTTGTCGGCTGTCAGGTCGGCGGGCAGTTTGTAACCGCGCTGAACGATGATGGCACCCTTCACTTTCTTGAAATCGGGGGGACATTTGGATGCCCCGGTGTACAGTTTGGAACCTGCACAAGTTCTTGATTTCTTCATATTGATCTACAATTTTTATTGATGATTTTGATTTCCAGATTGGTGAGGTTTATGGCGTCAATGGACTCACTCACGGCGTCCCCGGTACCGGTGTGGGCGCCATATCGGCCATAAGAGTAGTTCTCGGAGTATTCGTGCGGGATGTTGGTGCGGTAGCCTGTCTCTATCCTTTCATCCGCCTCAAGCTCGTCGAGAAACCGACGGTAGATCGGGCGCAGTTTGTTCTGAAAGGATTTCACCAGACGCTCCTCGTTGGAGTACTGCTGGAGGGTGGAGACGGCTATCAGCACGTTGACCTTGGCCTGCGTGTAGTAATCGGGGTTGTTGCGGTTCTCCTTCAACGGCACGAACAACGCGATCAGGGGGAACTTCATCTCGTTGCCCTTCGGTGTCTGGCTCAATTCGTCAAGACGTTCCTTGACATAAAGGGCCGAACCGAATGTGTAGTTGATGGTCGGACAGTTCATTTCTTTGCCGTCCTCCACAACGATGGTGCAGTTCTCGGCGGTGGCTTTCACCACGTCGGCAAGCACCTCTATTATTTCCCGACTCTTCCCGCTCATAGGTTGAAGTAATTTACCTTCGTCAACATCTCGTTCGTGATGCAGATGCCCTTCAAGGGGCAGTTGTCAGACAGTGTCCATTGCATAAAGTCGCGGTTGCGCTCCACCATACGGTTCCACGTCCGCGTCTGCTTCGCCAGCGGGGTGATGTACTCGTTGGCGCATTTCAGACGGACAAGGCCCGTGACGGTGGCCGTGGTCTGCGTCTCCCTCAAGATATCGAAGAAGACGTAGTCGGCGAAGGACTCCTTCAGCTGGTCGCAGACGGCCTCGTAGGTGTCAACCTTCGGAGTGCTCTCATCCTCGTCCTTGCAGACAAGGTAACAGTGCACCTTGTTGCCCACCTCGGCACCGAGCATCAGCCGCAGATACTCTTCCTGGAGCTCTGCCACAAACGACTCTATGGCCGCGTTGACCTCGGCGGCGGCAGTGGGCATCGAGTCGGCGGGGGCGGCTTCAGCCATGGGCTCGGCGAG
>X378_Fat_Sand_Rat__coassemble_59_pt1 | contig 21003 bp, 16 predicted proteins | sample X378_Fat_Sand_Rat__metabat2_low_PE_004 | metagenome-assembled genome bin X378_Fat_Sand_Rat
CGGTAGGCCACGGCCTGCTTCGAGAGGTCGTCGTAGATGATGAGGGCGTCGCGGCCCGAGTCGCGGAAATACTCGCCGATGGCCACACCCGCGAAGGGGGCGTAGTAGCGCATCGAGGCCGAGTCGGCGGCGTTGGCGGCGATCACCACGGTGTAGGGAAGAGCGCCGTATTTCTCGAGCGTGTTGACGATCGAGGCCACAGTAGAGGCCTTCTGACCGATGGCCACGTAGATGCAGTATACGGGTTTGCCCTTTTCGTAGTTCTCCCTCTGGTTGATGATGGTGTCGATGGCGATGGCGGTCTTACCTGTCTGACGGTCGCCGATGATGAGCTCGCGCTGTCCGCGGCCGATGGGAATCATGGCGTCGACGGCCTTGATACCGGTCTGCAGCGGCTGGTTCACCGGCTGACGGAAGATTACGCCCGGGGCCTTGCGCTCCAGGGGCAGGTCGATGCGCTTGCCCTCGATGGGGCCGCGCCCGTCGATGGGTTCGCCGAGCATGTTGATGACGCGGCCGAGCATGCCCTCGCCCACCGGAATGGACGCTACCATACCGGTGCGCTTCACCGACATGTTCTCCGTTACGGAGTTCACCTTGTCGAGCAGCACGACTCCGACATTGCTTTCCTCAAGGTTGAGGGCCACGCCCTTGGCGCCGTTCTCGAATTCCACGAGCTCGTTGCTCCTGACGTTGTCCAGACCGTAGACGTGAGCCACGCAGTCGCCCACGTTGAGCACTGTGCCCACCTCCTCGAATTTAACTTTCGAATTGATGTTCTCGAGCTCTTGCTTCAAGACATCAGATATTTCGCTGGGATTAAGCATCTTTGATAATGATCCTGATTTTGTTGAGTGTTTGAAATTTTACTAAGGAAACAGTGTTTCTTTTCTCGCGCCGGGGCGAAAATCAAACACTCTCCAAGAGATTTAGACGTAACTGTTCGAGTTCGTTGCTTATCGAGGCGTCCATCCGGGTGGAATCGACGTCGATCACGAAGCCCCCGATCAGATCGGGTTCGATGGCGTACTCATACTCGAACTTCGAATTCTTGAACGCATTCTCCACCACGTTGCGGAGCTTGGCGATCTCGCTTTCGGGGAGTTTCACCGCCGTGGTGATCTTCACCTGCGAGATGCGGTTCTGCTTGCGGTAGATGTCGCGGTAGGCGTAGGCCATGAGAAGAGCGTAGTCTTCCCGGTTGTGGTCGAGGATGAGATTGACGAAACGGGTGTAATCCTCTCCGGGCTTACCCGCGGCGGCCAGAAGAAGCTTGCGCTTGTCGTCAGGCTTTGCAAAAGGATTGGAAAGCACCCGGCAGAGCTCGGGGTTCTGCTGGAAGGAGGCTATCACCTGCTTCATCTCCCCGTAGACCTTGTCGGTGCTCTTGTTTTCGAGGGCGAACTTATAGAGCGCCTTCGCGTATCTGTGTGGAATAAGTCCGGATATCATCTGTCAATCAGTTTTTCTCAATTTCGTCCAACAGTTTGTCGACAAGTTCCGTCTGGGCCTTGTCATTTTTCATGCGGGTGCGCACCATTTTCTCGGCGATGTCGATCGAGAAGCGGCCCACCTCGTTGCGGAACTGGAGCTCAGCCTCCTTGCGGGCCTGGTCGATGGCCATCTTGGCCTGATCCATCTCGCGCTTGGCGGCCATCTGAGCCTCGTGGCGTGCCTCCTCGATGATGTCTGATTTCATCTTGGCGGCCTCGCGGAGCATATCCGACTGCTTGGCCTGGGCCTCGCGGATATACTTCTGCGCTTCCTCGCGGGCGTTGTCGAGCTGTTCGCGTGCCTTCCGGGCGTCTTCCACACCCTGGTCGATGGTGTCGGCGCGCTTGTCCATCATCTTGATGATCACGGGCCAGCCCCATTTCGCAAGGACTATGAAGAGGATGATGAACGCGACGAACATCCAGAACACCAGGCCTATTTCGGGCGTGAATAATTCCATACGCTAAATTTTAAGAATTTTGGTCGTTGCCGGGAGTCGCGGGGGGCCGACACGCCCTGGGGCATGCCGCCGCCTCCGTTCTCCCTGCCGATGTGTTGTGAAGTCTTTTTATTTGAGGAAGATTGCCAGAGCAGACACGATCACTGCGAAGAGGGCAACACCCTCGATAAGGGCTGCGATCACGATCATGTTGCTTCGGATGTCGCCTGCGCACTCCGGCTGACGGGCGATTGCCTCCATGGCGGAAGCACCGATCTTACCGATACCGAGACCGGCACCGATTGCTGTGATACCTGCTCCGAGAGCTGCACCGAGAGAAGCCAGGGGCTGGAGGTTCATTACCTCGTTCAAGATTGTCGATAACATAATTCAGTTGTTTAAGTGTTATTTGATTTTGTTTGTTATTTCTCTTTTATTCCACGATCCCTTTTCCACGCAATCCCTTTTCCCGTTATTTCATGTCCACGTCTACCTTGGCGGCCTGCTTGTGGAGAAGTTCCTTCTCCTTGGCGAGCTCGGCCTTGTCCTTGGCTTCGAGTTCGGGGTTCCCCTTGTCTTCCTCCACGGCGTGCTCCTCCTCATGGACGGTCGACATCGCGATGAAGAGAGCCGAGAGCAGGGTGAACACATAAGCCTGGATGAAGCTCACCAGCACGTCGAGCAGCAGCATGAACACCGAGAAGAGGATCGAGACCACGGCGGCTCCGCCGGCCACGGCCGCGCCGAAGAGCGAGCCGAAGATGAAGATGATCAGCACCAGCGTGATCACGATCATGTGTCCGCCCATCATGTTGGCGAAGAGACGGACGCAGAGGGCCGCGGGCTTGGTGAAGATTCCGAAAATCTCGATCAGCTGCATGATGGGCAGCGGGCACTTCAGCCAGATGGGCACGTCGGGCCAGAAGATCTCCTTCCAGTAATGCTTCGAACCGTTGATGTTGGTCACCACGAACGTGCATACGGCCAGCACCAGGGTGATGGCGATGTTGCCCGTGAGGTTGGCGCCGCCGGGGAAGATCACGATCAGGCCCACGAGGTTCATCACCAGGATGAAGAAGAAGGCCGTGAGCAGATAGGGAGCGAACTTCTTGGTGCGGTCGCCCAGCGTGGCCTTGATGGTGTCGTAATATACAAAGCCCACCAGCATCTCGAAGAATCCCATCCCCTTGCGCGTGGCGCGGAGGGAGTTCTTCGAATAGTAGCGCACCAGACCCATCACCATCGCGATCACGAGGATCACCGTGATGAAAAGTGCCAGAACGTTCTTAGTGATCGAGAAGTCGAGCGGGCGGTATTCCTTGTAATACTGGCCGTCTACCTCGCAATAGCCGTCGATCACCGGGAAGCCCTCGGCGTCCGGCTCGTTGCGGTATTTTGCCAGTTCTGTGTCCACCGTCTTCTGGTCGGCGGCCGACAGGGGGAATATCTCCACCACCTTGTCTTTGTGGCTGCTCACCTTGGCCAGCACAAACCGATAGGTCTTGCCGTCTTTGTCAATGCTCTTCACCACGGGAACGGCGTGTTTCTCCACCTTTCCGTCTACTGTGTCCTTATGGATCTCGGTGAGCCACTTCGAGGAGAAGCAGAACCAGTGTCCGTCTTGCGAGCGGACAATCACCGGAAGAGGGATACGTTCGGTGTGGCTGAAGGGAACCTCCCAGCCATAGCCGTCGCCGAGATGCTCGAAAATGATTTCCTTCACATCAAGGTCTTTCTCCCCCTTCTCCTTGCCGCCCGACGCGAACATCTGCGCGGGGACTGCAACGAGGAGCGCCAGCAGGAATGCAAGTATCGATATTCTTTTCGACATCTTTCAGCTTATTAGTAGACGCACACGGAAATCTTGTTGTCGTTCACGTCGGCGAGACCGCCGGCTATCTCGAGCTCGCGGGTCTCCTCCTGGGGAGTGAGGTATTTCACCTTCCCCTTCACCAGCACCGAGATGAGCGGAGCGTGGTCCTTGAGGACGGTGAACTGGCCCATCTCTCCGGGCAGGGTGACCGATGTCACCTCGCCGGTGAAGTCAATCTCATGGGCAGAGATAATTTCGAGTGTCATCTTCTTTTCTTTTATGATGCCCGGGGCCGTGCCGAAACGCGGCCCGCGGGATTATTTCACATTCTTGAGCATTTCCTCACCCTTCTTGATGGCCTCGTCGATAGTGCCGACATTGAGGAAGGCCTGCTCGGGGAGATGGTCGAGTTCGCCGCTGAGGATCATCTTGAAACCGCGGATAGTCTCGGCCAGGGGCACCATCACGCCGGGGAGACCGGTGAACTGCTCTGCCACGAAGAAGGGCTGGGAGAGGTAGCGCTGCGCGCGGCGGGCGCGGGCCACGACCTCCTTGTCCTCGTCGGAAAGCTCGTCGACACCGAGGATGGCGATGATATCCTGAAGCTCGTTGTATTTCTGCAGAAGCTGCTTCACGGCCTGGGCCGTGTTGTAGTGGTCCTCGCCCACGATGTTGGGATCGAGGATTCGCGAAGTGGAGTCGAGGGGATCCACGGCGGGGTAGATGCCGAGCTCCGAGATCTTACGCGAAAGCACCGTAGTGGCGTCGAGGAAGCTGAAGGTGGTGGCGGGAGCCGGGTCGGTGAGGTCGTCGGCAGGCACGTAGATGGCCTGTACCGATGTGATCGAACCCTGCTTCGTCGATGTGATTCGCTCCTGGAGCGCACCCATCTCCGAGGAGAGGGTAGGCTGGTAACCCACGGCCGAAGGCATACGGCCGAGAAGGGCGGAAACCTCCGAACCCGCCTGGGTGAAACGGAAGATGTTGTCGATGAAGAGGAGGATCTCCTTGCCGCCGCCGTCATTGTCGCGGAACTGCTCGGCAACCGTCAGACCCGAGAGGGCCACGCGCAGACGTGCGCCCGGCGGCTCGTTCATCTGGCCGAACACCAGCGTCGACTGGGAGTTGGCGAGTTCCTTGTGGTCGACATCCGAGATGTTCCACTCCCCTTTCTCCATGCCTTCCTCGAATTTCTTGCCGTATTTGATCACACCGCTCTCGATCATCTCGCGGAGAAGGTCGTTACCCTCGCGGGTGCGCTCTCCTACTCCGGTGAACACCGAGAATCCGTTGTGGCCCTTTGCGATGTTGTTGATGAGCTCCATGATGAGCACGGTCTTGCCCACACCGGCACCGCCGAACAGACCGATCTTACCACCCTTGGAATAGGGCTCCAGAAGGTCGATCACCTTGATTCCGGTGAAGAGCACCTCCTGCGAGATGGCCAGGTCGTCGAACGGAGGAGCGGGCTGGTGGATGGGACGCAGATGGTCGCGGTTGAGCTCGCCCAGCATGTCGATCGGTTCGCCGATCACATTCAGCAGGCGTCCCTTTACCTGGTTTCCTGTCGGAACCGAGATGGGGCGGCCGAGGTTACGCACTTTCACACCGCGGCGCACGCCGTCGGTGCTCTCCATTGCCACACACCTCACGATATCCTCCCCGATATGCTGCTCCACCTCGAGGATTAGTTCCTCGCCGTTGTCGCGTTCCACTTTGAGGGCCGAATAGATGGGAGGGATAGTGTTATCTCCATCAAACGAGACGTCGATTACAGGACCGATAATCTGGGTCACCGTACCAAATACTTCGCTCATATCTTAAATTTTACTGATTTTCTTTTTTGATATTGGATTTTCACTGCTTTTCAAGGCTCTTTTTTAGAAGTGCCACCCTAATGCTACAAACACCGCCATGAGGATAAGGTTTGCAAGAGAGAAGGGCATTAAGTATTTCCACTCGAAGGAAAGCATCTGGTCGATGCGCACGCGCGGGAAGGTCCACTTGAACCAGATGATCACGAACGAGATGAAGAAAGCCTTGAGAATGAACCAGATAGGAGAGGGAATATAGTCCATCACCATATTGAAACCGTCCCATCCGGGGATGTGCAGGGGCATCCAGCCTCCCAGGAACATCAGGGATGCGATTCCCGACACGATGAAGAGGTTGAGATACTCCGCCAGATAGAAGAATCCGAAGTGGATTCCGGAATACTCCGTGTGGTAGCCGGCAGTGAGCTCATGCTCTGCCTCGGGAAGGTCGAAGGGGCCGCGGTTGGTCTCCGCCGTGGCTGCGATCACATAGATGATGAAGGCGATGATGGCGGGGATGTGGCCCTTGAAGATGAACCAGGCGTCTTTCTGCGCCCATACGATCTCGCTGATGTTCATCGTGCCGCAGAGCACGATGACGGTCATGATGGCCAGACCGAGCGATATCTCGTAGCTTATCATCTGGGCGCCGCTTCGCATGGCGCCGATAAGGGTATACTTGTTGTTGGAGGCCCAGCCTGCGAGCAGGATACCGAGCACGCCCACCGAACTGACGGCCAGCACGAAGAAGATGCCTATGTTCCAGTCGATGATCTGCAGGCCGTTGCCCCAGGGGAGGCAGGCGAGCATCACCACCGAGGAGGTGATCACCAGATAGGGTGCCAGCTTGAAGAGGAAGCGGTCGGTGCCCTTGAGGCAGATGAGCTCCTTGATGAGGATCTTGAACATATCGGCAAACACCTGGAGCACACCCCATTTTCCGACACGCATCGGGCCGAGGCGGCACTGGAACCAGGCGCACAGCTTGCGCTCGTAAAGGATATAGAAAAGTGCGAGCACTGTGTAGACACCGAGAATCAGAACTCCGATTATCACGCATTCAATCAGAATGGCGAGCCAGTCGGCCATCCCGAGGGAGAGCAACCAGTCGTTGAATGCCGAAGTCCATTTTCCGAAATCAAACATGATGTTTTAGCTTTGTTGTGTTGTTGTCTTGAATGAAAATCTTTGGGTTAACGGTCGATGTCGGGAATCACGAAGTCGAGGGCCGCACCGATAGTGATCAGGTCGGCGATCATATATCCCGAGCATGTGAGGTCCATCACTCCCACCAGGTTGAAGCAGGGGCTCTGGAAGTGGATGCGGAAGGGGGTCTTCTCGCCTGTCGACTCGATGTAGACGCCGAATGTGCCTCGGCTTGCCTCCACCTGCTGATACCAGCGGCCGGCGGGGAGCTTGATGATCTTCGGCACCTGGGCGCGGATGTCGCCCTCGGGGATGTTGTCCACGAGCTGGGCCAGAATCCTGCAGCTCTGCTCTATCTCCTTCATCCTCACCATGTAGCGGGCGAAGGAGTCGCAGCCGTCGAGAAGCACCTCGTCGAATTCCACCTCGCTGTAGCAGGCGTAGGGATGCTTCTTGCGGCAGTCGCAGCTCCAGTTGGAACCGCGTCCGCTGGGGCCGGTGATGTCGTAGTTGATGGCGTCTTCCTTCTTGAGCATACCGACGCCCACGAGGCGGTTGCGGGCTATGAGGTTGTTGCTGAACACGTTGTGATACTCCTTGAGGCGGTCGGGCATGATCTCGAGCAGATGCTTCACATCCTTCACGAAGTCGGGATGGAGGTCGGCTATGACGCCGCCGATCACGTTGTAGTTCATCGACATGCGTGCGCCGCAGGTCTTCTCGAAGATGTCGAGCACGAGCTCGCGCTCGCGGAAGCCGTAGAAGAACGCCGTGGTGGCGCCGAGGTCCATGGCGGTGCAGCCGAAGGAGAGCAGGTGGGAAGAGATTCGCATCAGCTCGTCCATCATGGTGCGGATCACCTGGGCGCGGCGGGGCACCTCGACGCCGAGAGCCTTCTCGATGCACATGCAGAGGCAGTGGCGGTTCTGATGGGCCGACATGTAGTCCATGCGGTCGGTGAAGTGGAGAGCCTGCGGATATGTGAGGCCCTCGGTGAGTTTCTCGATTCCGCGGTGGATGTAGCCCGACACAACGTCGACCTTCTTGACGATCTCGCCGTCGAGCGAGGCGCGGAAGCGCATCACGCCGTGGGTCGAAGGGTGCTGCGGACCGATGTTGACCACATATTCGTCTTCGTCGAACACCTTGCCGGGATTCTCCTTCACCTCTCCCTTGTCGTCGAGGGTGTAGGTGCGGGTGTCGTCCTCGTTCTGCTCGTCTTCCATGCGGATGGGGTTGAGCTCGGGGTTGGCGTCGTAGTCCTTGCGCAGGGGGTGTCCCACCCAGTCGTTGCGGAGGAAGAAGCGGCGCATGTCGGGATGGTTGATGAACTTGATTCCGAACATGTCGAACACCTCGCGCTCCTGGAAGTTGGCCACTTTCCAGAGGTCGCTCACCGTGTGGATATAGGCGTTGTCGCGGTCGCCCTCGGCGATCACCTTCACCGAGATCACTTCCCACTGGCGGGAGGTGGCGGTGAGATAATATATCACTCCGAGACTCTCTTTCCAGTCCATGCCCACCACTGCGGAGAGCACGTCGAAACCGAGTTTGTCGCGGAGGTCGCTGGCCACGGAGTGCCAGTCTTTCTCGGCCACGTTCACCAGGAGGGTGTCGCCCTCCTCGAAGGTGGCGGCCGGATATATCTTCAGGATTTCTTCTTTAATATCGCTCATTTCAGATATGTTCGGGTTGTGTTAGCCTATCTGACCCCTCTCTTCGGGATGCTGGGCAAAAAATTCCTCGATTTTCTCTTTTCTGTTGGCGCCTCCGAAGAACTTCTGCACCTTGATCTTGCGCTGAAGCTGCATGAGGCCGTAGAACATTGCCTCGGGGCGGGGAGGACATCCGGGCACGAACACGTCGACCGGAAGAATCTGGTCAACGCCGGGCACCACGCAGTAGGAGTTCTTGAACGGACCTCCCGACACGGCGCAGCCGCCGCAGGCTATTACGTATTTCGGCTCGGCCAGCTGCTCGTAGAGGCGGCGGAGGGCTGGAGCCATGCGGTGGACTATCGTTCCCTGCACCATGATGTAGTCGGCCTGGCGGGGCGAGTTGCGGGCCACCTCGAAGCCGAAGCGGGCCATATCGTAGCGGGCGGCTCCCAGGCTCATGAACTCGATGGCGCAGCAGCTCGTGCCGAAGCAGAGCGGCCACAGAGAGTTGGAGATACCCCAGTTGATGAGTTCGTCCATTTTCCCGACCACCACGTTGGCGCCGGTGGCGTTGAGTTCTTCAACGAGCTTGTCGATATAGTCGTTGTTCTTGAAGTCCTCACGCTTCATGCTTTTGATATTGTCTAATCCCATTTGAGCGCTCCTTTCTTCCAGGCGTATGCCAGACCTAATACGAGAACAAACATAAAGATGCCGATGCAGAGCAGGCCCTGCGGACCCAGCTGCTTCATCACTACCGCCCAAGGGTAGAGAAACACCACCTCCACGTCGAACAGAAGGAAGAGGATGGCGAAAATATAATAGCCGGCCTTAAACTGAATCATGGACTCCCCTCGCGTGGGGATTCCGCACTCATAAGGCTCGGCTTTCTTTACCGAGAACGATCTCGGGGAAATCAATTTGGCTATAAGCAGGGCCGCAAAAACTAAGCCCAGGCCGGTGATCACTGCCGTGATCGACAACACGCCATTGCTTATTTCGCACAATAGATTCATATCGTGTTACTATTTAATAAGTTAGTATGTCTTTATTCATGGTTAGAGTGCACACTCACCCTTGGCGGCTAACGCTTCGCCCGGGGTGACTGTCTTTCAGTCTACCCGACTTTTGTGCAAATTTAGCTAAAATTTCCCAAAAAACAATAATTTGCCCGATGTTTCTGCACACTTTTCGAAACATCGGGCAATTTTCAACTTTGTTCGGGATTTGATTTCAACCTTAATTTTTCTTCTTTAAAGCCTCTTTGCGGTAGGTCTATTCTGTAACTCCCTGCATGTTGCAGCTTCCTTCGGTGAATGTGGCCGAGAAGCGGCCTCCCACGGAGTAGCTTCCCTTGGCTGCGGCGAGGAAACCGTTGCGGTCGCTCTGCACCTCGAAGTTGATGCTGTCGAAGGTGTAGGATGGCTGCGGGGTGATGGCGCTGCCCTCAACCATACCGGCGGCCACGTTGGTGCCGCTGATGGTGTAGCCGGCGTTGGTGAACTTAAGGTCGAGGCCCTTGAGGGCGATGGTGATCTTGGGCATGCCCGTGGCGAGCTGGGCGTTCACAAGATAGAGGTCGGCCTTGTAGGCGCTGGCGTCGGAGAGATCCATCACCACGCGGTAGACCATATCGGTGTTGGGCTCCTGCTCCTGACCGTGGGCTATGGCTACGGTCTTCCCCTTGAAGCAGACGTCGGAGCGGAAGGAACGGGCGTAATATCCGTCGATGTTGAACACGATGTTGGGATAGGGAGAGTAATACTGCACGCCCTGCAGACCCGGGATCACCACGCCTGAAGGCATCTCGTAGAAGCCGGAGGTGAGGAAGCACTTCACGTTGGAGATCTGGCTTCCGGATGTCATCGCGGGCTTCACCGACTGGAACTCATACACGGCGAAACCGGTCTGGTCGGCTGTCTGGTAGATGGAGTTCATGAAGGGGATGTCGCTGGCCACGAAGTCGCCCGACTTTCCGTCGGGAAGCTGGAGGTTGGAAGAGAACTCAGCCTTCGCCGATACGGCTTCGAAGGAGAAGCCGTAGGTGGTCTGCGTCACGAACGGAGCGGTCTGTCCGTCGGTGGAGGTGACCAAAGTGTAGCATTTCAGACTGTAGGAGTAGGTGTTCACGGTCTGGGTCTTCGAGCAGGATGCAAGCGCGAGCATTGCCGCTCCGGCTCCGAGAAGTATCGTTTTATTCATTTCTATAATATGTTTTTTCTTTCCTGTTTGAGATATGCGGATAAGGTTTTTCTTTCCTTTAAACGATAAGGGGGTTGGGTTAGTATATCAGATCTCGATTCTGAGGGTGGCGCCGGCCTGTATCGGTCGGCCCCGCTGCAGGAACTCGTTGCCCATCGACATGAAGTAGAAGGTGTGGTAGCGGTGGTTGGAGAGGTTGGTTCCCCACACCTGCAGACTCCATCCCTTCCCCTCTGCTGTGACGGAGGCGCCGGGGAGGATGTAGAAATTCTGGGAGAGGGTGTTGCTCTCGTTCCAGTAGATCTTTCCCACTCCGCGGGCGTTGGCCTCGAGGGCGATGGCGCGCACTGGCCGCTCCCCTATCCTGAAGGTGTAGCTGGCCTGGAGGAAGAGGGTGTTCTGCGGGGCATAGGGCACGAACTTCCCTTTGAAGTCGTTGATGCCGTTGTTGTAGCGCAGGAACCGGGCGTTGGTGTAGCCGTAGTTGGCCATCAGCCTCAGGGCCTCCAGGGGTTGCCAGCTCACCGACAGCTCTCCTCCGCAACTGCGCGTGCGGCCGGCGTTGGTCATGATGCGGCCTGTGGTGGTGCCGTCGGGGAAGGTGGTGAGCTGCTGGTCGCGGCAGTCGATATAGAAGAGCGACACGTCGACTCCCAGCCTTGCCTTCGGGAAGGAGAGGTGGGCGCCGAGTTCGTAGTTCCAGCTGTATTCGGGCTTGTAGCCCACGATGTCGTCCACGTCGTAGCTGGCCCCGATTCCCATGATTCCCATGAGCCGCTGCTGCAGCACGTCGGAAAACATCTGGGTGTTGAAGCCTCCCGCCTTGTAGCCCTTGGCCACGGAGGCGTAAAGGTTGTTCTCGCCGTCGAGCGGCAGGTCGTAGAGCACGCTCAGTTTGGGCAACCAGTTGAAATAGCTGCGTTTCAGTTTGCCGCGGTCGTCGATGTCGATGTCCACGTGGCGGTAGGGCGTGAGGGTGTTGTCGTCCGTGCGGTGTAAGATCTCGTATCCGGTGTCGCAACGGCTGGTGTAGTCGAGGCGGGTGGCTTCGTAGTCGAGCCTGATACCGGCGGTGAGGTGCCAGTTGCCGAGGTTGAACTTCGATTCGTGATAGAGCGCCGCACCGGCCGTGGGGATTGTGAAGTCGCTGTTCAGCGGGAACTGGCGGGTGTCCCAGGCTATCGGGTAGCTGGGATTGGCGGAGTTGCGGTGGTCTTCTATCAGCGTCGCGATGCCCATATCCTTGAACGTGACGGGGGCATGCATGCGGTTGTGGCGGTAGACGAGGAAGAGACCGCCGAGCCAGTCCCAGAATCCCCCGCGTTTCGTGCCGCGGAAGAGGATGTCTTCCGTCAGCGACACCTCGCGCTGCTTCTGCGTGAGCGTGAAATATGGCAGGGGGAGGAAGTCCTGGTCGAGGGTCATGTTGTCGTCGAGATACTGCACGCTCGTCACCGAGGTCATGGTGAAGAGATCGTGGCGGTAGCGGAGCGTCAGGCCGTCGTTCACCACGGCGCGGCGGTAGAAGCAGGTATCGTCATGGTCGATCTGACCGGTCTTCACGTATTCGTAGGGGTATCCTCCCTGACGCAGTATTGAGCCGGAGAGGGTGTTCTGCAGATATACTCGCGGGGATATGCGCCAGTCGGCCTTCCAGCGCAGCGAACCGGAGATCTCGCGGTCGACCTTCTTGCCGTCGTGGAGGTTGCGGAAGAAGCCGCCGAGGTATGAGAACTGCCCCACTATCGCTGTGGCGAAGCGCGGGGAGGTCTTGCCGTACCATCCCGCCGAGGCCTTCCACTCGTTGCCCGAGCCTCCCTGGGCCGAGATGCGCCAGCCTTGCCAGAGCATAGGCGAGAGGGTGGTGATGTTGATGAGTCCGCCGATGGTGTTGCGGCCGTAGAGCGTCGACTGCGGACCGCGCAGCATTTCCACCGATGCGATGTCGGCCAAATCGAAGTCGAAAGCGTTCTTATTGAGATAGGGGACGTTGTCGACGTTCAGACCGACGGCCGGCTGGTCCATGCGTGCGCCGATTCCGCGCACATAGATGGAGCTGGTGATGCGCGAGCCGTAGTCGGGGATGTAGAAATTCGGCACCACGTCGGAGATCCCTTTCAGCGCCACGGCGTTGAGGTCTTCGAGCGTGACGCGGCCCACAACGGTCGAGGCCAGCGCCGACTCCCTGAGAAGGTCGCGCTGCTTCACGGCCACCACGTTCACCTCCTGGAGACTGACGGTGTCGGCGGCCGTACGCACCCTCCCGGCACCGGCTTCCGTAGCCGACGCAGCGAATGAAGGCAATAAAAGGATTGCCGCCACCGATATTATAAAAGAGGGAAGCCGAAAGCGTTTCACGCCGCAAAGTTACCTCAATTTTAATTCTCCGCAAAATCCCCGCCCAAAAAGAGCAGTAAAAAGAGAAAAAGATGTCTACTTTCATCATCAACACCCTCGGGTGCGGTTCGGCGAAACCGACACTGCGCCACAATCCCTCGAGCACGGTGATCGACTACCGGCGCAACCTCTTCATGGTGGATTGCGGAGAGGGCTCGCAGCTTGCCTTCATGCGCCAGCGGCTCAACTTCTCGCGCCTGAGCCATATCTTCATCACGCATGCCCACGGCGACCACGTGCTGGGTCTGCCGGGTCTGCTCTCCACCCTCGGCCTGGGGGGCACGGGGGGCGAGATCACCATCCATACCCTCGAACCCGGCTACCGCTTCCTCACCTCGACGATGGCGAATTTCGCCGACGACCTCTCGTTCAAGGTGAACTACGACGTGATCCGCCCCGAGGAGGCCGTTATCTGGGAGACGCCGTCGCTGACCGTGCGCACCGTCCCTCTCGACCACCGCGTTCCCACCGTGGGCTATATCTTCGAGGAGAAACCGAAACCGCGCCATCTCCGCGGCGACATGCTGGAGTTCCACAAGGTGCCGGTGGCCGTCCGACCGCTGCTCAAGCTCGGCCATGACTTCGTGAAACCCGACGGCACTGTTATTCCCAACTCCATGCTCACCACCGACGCCGATCCCTCGCTGAGCTACGCCCACATCTCCGACACGCGCTACATCCCGGGGCTGGCGGAGAAGATCGGACCGGTGGACCTGCTTTTCCACGAAACCACCTATCTCGACGACCATCTCGGACTGGCGAACAAGTATTACCACTCCACAGCCCGTCAGGCCGCTACCGTGGCGCGCGACGCCGGCGCGAAGGCGCTGCTCACGGGTCACTATTCCGCCAGATACGACGATGAGGAAGAATTCCGGCGCGAGGCGCAGGAAATCTTCCCCAACGTGATTCTCAACCGCGAGGGACTCGTCATCCCTCTCGATTAATCTCTTATTTTACGATTATCTCGGCTCCCGCGGAGTGCGCCACTATCACGGGGGCGTACTGCGACTGCGCCGTCGCGATTCCGAGCGAGTACTCCCCGTCGCGGTCGGCGAAGCAGTCGTAGGTCACCACGTGCGTTCCCTTCGCCAGGAAGGGTATGAAGAGGTTGGTGGCGTCGTTGCGCACCTCGCGGTAGAACCACATTCCGTCGCTCGCGGTGTAACCGGAGAGCTGCTCGGCGGGTTCGAGGCAGGCGGCGCGGGAATCGGTCACGGCCACATAGTCCATATCCTTGTCGGCCACGATGGTGAGGGTCACGCGGATGCGGTCGCCTTTCTTTATCCTGCCCGCCGTAGCCTTTCCGTCGGCGTTGACCGCGTAGACGGCTTTCGTCACCTTCAGTTCCGGCACCGACGCCTCCTTGACGGAAAGGATCGGAGCCACATACTGCTGGATCACACCGCCCCACGACGGCCCCTCCGATTTCTTCTCTATCACGAGCTTGCGACCCGACGCCTTCGATGCGTCGAGGGTCACTGTGAAGCTGCCGGTGAGTTTGGCGATATGTCCGGGCTCGATTCTTTCGCCGGCCAGCGTAACCACCGGCGGCTCGGACGGTACGTTCCATTTCGTGCCTGTGGTGAGGATGGCGTGGATCACTTCGCAGGTGTTGCGGTTGTCGCCCCATTCCTCGGTCTGCTTGGAGAGAACGAGCCACTGGCGCAGGCCGTCGACGGCGGGAGCGTTGGGTTCGACCTCCGCGAATGCCTCGAGCGCCTGGGCGGTGGTGATGAGCTTGTTGAAGCCTCCCCAGCCGGAGTTCAGGTTGTCGAACCACATTCCTTTTTCCGGATCGGTGAGCGCCAGCTGGCGCAGCGACTCGAGTATCAGCGTCGCCAGGCTGGTGTCGCCCTTGCGGAAGAGGAGCGTGGCGCGGGTGGCCTTGTCATATATCGAGCAGGATTTCCAGTTCTTCTTTATCGCGCTCATCGCCTCTTTCTCGAGGGCTCCGAATCCGTTGGTGGCCTTCATCGAGGGGAAGGCGCTCTTCACATAGAGATAGTTCTGGAGCTCGGTCTCGCTGAAGTGGCGCTTGCCCGAGCGGCGTCCCGACTCTATCCAGGCCTCGGTGAGCTGCTTGTCGCAGAATGCGAACGCCTTCTTCGCCATCTCTTCGGCTCCGTCGGGGAGATAGCCCATCTTCTTCAGCATCGAGAAGTAGAGGAGCACGCGGCCGGTGATGTAGGTGGAGGATTTCATTTCGGGGCACCAGCTCCAGCCGCCGTCGCCGAGCTGCGTCTTGCGCAGGTTCTCCATTATGCGCTTCACGGCCGTCTGGGCTTTCTCGGAGTCGGTGTATTCCACGAGCCTGCTCATGCGCATCGTCTCGGCCGCCGCGTTGTTCACCCACGGGGTGTTGTTGAGCAGGACGGTCTTCAGCTGCTGGTTTTTCTCCAGATTTGACACGAGCGTGGAGTCGGCGGCGTTCTCGGGCGACGCCATCTCGCGGATCGCCTCGGCCACGTCGGGATAGTCGCGGCAGATACCGGCCGCCACGGCGTTGCCGTAGAGGGCGTAGATCTGGGCGAGCGTGTTCACCGACTTAGGCTCAAGGATGTCGGGAAGTGCCGTGACGCATTCCCAAACGGGATTGTCGCAATACTGCAGCGTCACCTGCGCCTCCTTGCCGTATTTCGGAAGTGTCACGCTCTTCTCCGCGGCTCCCGGAGCGAGGTAGAAGGTGGTGGATTCGGTCACGGGTGTCGAGGAGGGATATACGGGTATCACGGTCTGCTCGCCGTCGCTGGCGCCGTCGGTCATGGCGTAGGCGCGGATACCGAGCGCGGAACTCTCCGCAGTTACGTCGTATTCTATAGTCACCACCCTGCTGCCGGAGGCCTGCACCTGCTCGGCTGCGAACTCGCGGGAGGCGACGATGCTGCCGGTGGCGGGATCGAAGAAGTCTATGCGGCCGGAGACGGGGGCGGCGGCGTCGCTGTTGTTATAGAGCGTGGCGGAAACGGATGCCTTGTCGCCGGTGCGCAGGAAGCGGGGGGCGTTGAGCTGAGCCATAACCTTCTTGGCGGAGACGGCGTCGAGCACCGACACCGCGCCCTTCATATCTTTGCTGTAGCCCGCTATCTGGAACTGCCAGGTGCCCACAAACTGCGGAGCGTCGAACTCCACTGTGGCCACGCCCTGCCGGTCGGTCACGAGTTTCGGCATGAAGAATGCGAGGGGCTGGTCGGTCTCGCGGAGCTGTATGTCGGGGGCGGCGGGCTGATCTCCTGCGTCGGTACCTGCCGCCGGTGTCTCGGCCGCTGCTTCGGTGTGTTCCTCTTCCAGCATCGCCATGTCGGAGACAGCGGCGTTCGTCATCGCAGCCATCTTCATCGACCGCGTCACCTTGGGCGCCGCGCCGACACTCATGCATTCAAGCATAACGCCGTAGTCCGTGCCGGAATAGAAGGGGTAGCCGTAGGTGTCGAAGGCGGGGAACATGAACTCTTTCTCGTTCCTGCTCCGCGTCCATTCGGAGATGGAGTTGGAGTAAGTCACTTTGGAGGTGTTGAGCGACTGGCGGCGGTAGAAATGGCTCCAGCCGATTTTTTCCTCGGGATTCAGGCTCCAGCGGAAGGGGTTGATGGAATTGAGCGCCTTGTCGCTCATCACGGCCAGAACCGGAATACCGGCCATCGGTCGTCCCTCTATCTCGAAGCGGAATTTCCACGTCTCGCGAGCGCCGGGCTCTATGCGGTCGCGGAAGGTCTCGGTCTCTATCTTGAGTTGCTCGGTCTGCACTTTCGGCACGAGCGTCACCTCCTGGAATTTCTGCTTGAAGTCGCGCATGGCGAAGAGCTCCACATACACGCGCTCGTCCTCTTTCGGAGCGGGCACGGCGAGTTCGGTGAAGCCGCGGTAGAGCTTGACCCAGCGGGTTTCCAGAAGTTTGCTGTCGCGCATGATCTCGGCCAGCACGTAATTGTCGGGATAGGAACCGCCCACGCTGATCTTGACCGTCTTCTCCCCTGCCGGCACCACGACGCGGTCAGCGCTGACCCACAGCGGGGTCTCGACGGGAGGCTCCTTGTCGGCGGCGCGGAAGATCACCACCTTTTTCTTATTCGATGGCATCTCGTCGGTGGCCTTGAAGTCGGGCAAGAGGGATAATTCCATCTCGTACGTTCCCGAGGGGAGCTGCGAGAGGTCGATATCGAGTTTCGGGGAGGTGAACTCGCCCGACGCCACGCTCTTGCCGTCGCGCAGGATGCGGTAATACACCTGCTTCACGGCCGGACGCCCCGAAGCGTCTGAGACGTTCACGCTGAAGGAGGCGTTGCCGTCGGCTGCTACCTCGTATTCGGCCGGGATATTGGAACGGATGGAGTAGGCCTCGCGGGTGGAGAACCACACCTCTGGGGCTTTGCGGGTCTCTCCGGCGGCGTCGGTCACGGTGACGGCTATCGTGAAACTGCCGTCTTCGAACGTGGTTCCCTGCAGACCGGCCGTCTCCAGCCGGATGTCGAAGCTGCCGTCGGCCCCGGTCACTGTCTCGCCGCCGTAGGTGGCGTTGTCGTTGTAGCTCCAGCGCCACCAGGGGCGGCGGTAGCTCACCAGATAGCTCACCTTGGCGTCGGCAACGGGCATGCCTGAGTATGTCATGGCTTTCCCCTTGACGGTGACGGTGTCGCCGGGGTTGACGCTGCCGTCTACGCCTGAGGTCTCCACATAGAAGGTCGGCGCCTTGTATTCGGCCACTTCGAAGTGTTCCGAACCGATCGTCTTGCCGTCGGCCCAGAACAGTATGGAGTAGTTGCCGAGGAGTCCGTCGGTGGGGATGGTGAATTTCCCCACGGCGCGACCGAATTCGTCGGTCTTCCCTTCCCATGTCTTTATCTGCTTGTAGTTGGCGTCGCGCAAGGTGGCCTTGACGGAGTCGCCGGCGAGGGGCGAGAGCACGCGGCGCCTGTTCTTATAGCAGACGGCGGTGAATTCCACCTCCTGACCGGGGCGGTAGAGCGACAGGTCGGTAAGCACTTCGGCAAACTTGTGGTCGTTCACCCTTTCCTCCTCATGCCTTACGGTGTAGAAGCTCCCTTTCAGGAGGTTGCCGTCGCGCTCGGCCTCGAACTCATAATCGCGGTAGCTCGGGCTCGCATCGGCCACATCGCAGGCGCCGTCGGAGTCGGTACGGGCCGTACCGGTCAACTTGCGGTCCCTCCCGACTCTTTTGTAGAACTTCACCTCGAGGTTTTTCACCGGTGCGCCGTTGCTGGCGTCGGCCACATAGAGCCGCATTCCTTCGCCGTCCTTGCGCTCGAGAGCGGTCCAGTCGAGGTTGCTGACGAGCATCACCGGTTTCCAGCTATCCTTGTCGTAATCAAAGATACCCGATGCGGAGGGACGGGTGGAATTCAAGATGATGTACGCACCTGGCGCCAGACCCTCCAGCATGAGGGTGGTGTCTACCTTCGCGGGCGACACTCCGTTGACTTTCACCGGAATACTCCTTACGAGTTTTGCGCTCTTCTGGAGATTCTTCAGCACGAAGCGGCCGTTGCTTACAAGAGAGTATGGCACGCTGTAAAGCAGCGCGTAAAAATCGTAGAGGTTTGTGGCCGAGACCTTTGCCTCGATCTCCTTGTTCGGCAGCGTTATGTTGGGCAGTGTCACACTGATATTCTTCGTCAGTATGCGCTCTCGGGCGTTCTTGAGCATGTCGATGTTCTCGCCGTTGGGATAGCGGGCGATGTAGTCGTCGTAGATGGCGAGGCAGCGGCGCTTTACGTCGTCGCTGACGTCCTCGCCGTTCCTATCCGCGCTTATCCGGTCGCAATAGTTGATGATGAAGCGTACGCAGTAGGGGGTGTCGCTGAAGCGCTTCATCGCCTTCTCCCAGTAGCTTTCCTGGGCATAGGAGGGAAGTCTCTGGCCGCGAACGAGATAGAGGTATGCCAGACCGCGCGGGTCCGCATCGTTCTCATGGCGGGCTATTGCGCGGTCGATCGCCTCTGCAGCCATGTCGGAGAGGGAGTTGAGGTTGCGCGTGGACACGGTGTCGGCGGGACCGAAGGGGATGGTTTCCCGGTCGCCGCTCTGGCTGATGTCTTGCAGCAGCTCGAACGCACGGCCGTCGATGAAGTCGGCAACGGTGAACCCGGCCTTTACGGCATCCTCATAGTCGGTGATTATCGGCTTGATATCGGCGAGGGATGTCGACACACCGGCCGTCGGATCGGCCAGAGTCTTGGCCACGAGGCTCTTGATTTTCGCGCGGAACATGGCGCCGTCCCATGCCATCGGCGATTCGGGTACGGAGTCGGCCGGCAGGGTGCGGCGGTCGTAGGTCCACTTGTCGGCGTTGTAAGCCTGTGTGTAGACCGTTGCCTCCAGCAGGTAAGCCAGTTGCGAATATGGAGCGGGCAACGTGTTTCCGAGCGAGTCGAAGAGTGCCGTGCCGCGGGTGAAGTCGGCGTTGCTGCGCAGATCGCGTGCGATGGTGATCTGCATTGCGGCGCGGAGCTGGGCGGCATGGTCGCCGGCGGCGGCGGCCGTCTTCATGGCCTTCTCTGCGTTCTGTTCCACCTTCTGCGGGAATGCGAAGTCGGGACTCTGGAATGTGTTCACGTTTTTCTTGCTTAAAGATTCAGCCGCAATCCCTGTGGCGACTGTTGTCATCAGGATTGCGGCTGTAATAAGGTTACGTATGTTCATAGCGGCCTATGTTTAGACCCCATTCTACAAATGTTATATGGAACAGGGGTTTACTTTTTCTGCTTGTTGCGCCACATCTCTTGGATCTTCTTGCCGAATGTCTCTTCGGCCTCTTTCATCTTGAAGATCTGGCGTTGGGTGAGGAAGGTGGCGAATTTCGCGTCGTAGTCCTTGTCGATGCGGGCGTCTTTCTCCTTGGCCAGTGTCAGGGCCTTGCTCACCGCCTCGTATTCTTTCTCCGAAGGATTCTTCTGGTTCCTCAGTCGCTTCTCGAGCGAGCGGGTCTCGCGGAACACTTTCCGCTTTGCCTCGGATTTCTCGGTGTAGAGATCCACGAATTGCTTCTGCTGGTCGGCCTTGAGGTCGATCTCCTGGGCCACATATTTTATCTTGAACTCCAGGAATTCCTTCCACTTCTCCTCTTTGCTCTTCCCGCCTTTGGTGTCCACCTTGACCATGTCTCCGCCTTTGCGCACTTTCGAGACGCGCTCCACGGGAGAGGAGGCCGTCACCTTACGGTCGATTCGCTGGGAGATTCCCGGCAGGGCGAGCGAGAGGGATATCGTTATGATGAGTAAAAGTCTTTTCATAAGGCCATATTCTCGTATTCAGGTTCGAAATCATATCCGAAGTCTTCTTCGAAGTCATCCATGTCGCTGTAGGATTCGATGGCCTGCTCTTCCAGGTCATAGTCCGTCAGAGAAGTGGGGATATAGTAGTTCTCCTTCATCTCGGGCTCTTCGATGAGGGCCGCGATCTGGGCGGGAGGATTCTCGAGACTCACGCCGTCAACGTTCGAGAGGCGGTGGAACATCTGCATCATGCACCAGATGCCGGCGAACATCGCGGCGAGGTAGACATAGGGCTTCACGCGCTGCCACTTGGTGAGGGGAGAGCGGCGCTCCACTTCGGGATATGCCGGAAGAGAGTCGGCTATCTGCTTGAAGGCAGAGTCGAAATAGCCCACCGGGACTCTCATTCCGGAGTCCTGACCGAACCTTTCCATCAGTTTCTGTTCTTCCGTCATATTGCTATTCGTTAATGTTTATTTGATTGACAAGACAAACGGCGGGAAGTTTAATAATTACCGCAATTTTTCCACATATGAACTGATGAAAATGACCGATGAAAAAATTTTTTCAAAATAAATCAACCAATGTAGAACTTTTTCCGGGCGGTGGTGTTTTAGAGGTATAAGAAATCGTTTCATGATGTTAGGTTAGTTCGAAAAAAGTATTATGGAAAACACTTGAAAGAGGCTGGTTGTGAAACCAGCCTCTTTCGCGTCATAGCCGCGACAAGCCGCGGAGCGGCGTAAGAATGTAGCCGGATGGCAAGCCGCGGAGCGGCGTAAGATTTGAGCCACGGGTGGAGCAAAAC
>X378_Fat_Sand_Rat__coassemble_61_pt1 | contig 20708 bp, 13 predicted proteins | sample X378_Fat_Sand_Rat__metabat2_low_PE_004 | metagenome-assembled genome bin X378_Fat_Sand_Rat
ACTGACACAGCTTTCCGCGAGGCAGTTGACCGCCTCGGAATTCTTGATATAGAAAACGCCACCATCCGCCAGATCTGCTCGCTCGCCGCAGAATGCGAGCGCGCTGCCGGCGAGGAGATGGTGCATCTCGAGATCGGCAATCCCGGATTGCCGGCCGAGCAGGTAGGCGTCGAGGCCGAGATTGCGGCCCTCCGCACCGGAATCGCCAACAAATATCCCGCCATCCAGGGCATCCCCCAGGTTAAGGAGGCAGGCTCGCGCTTCATCAAGGCTTTCCTCGATGTTGACATCCCGCCGAAATACATCATCCCCACCGTCGGCTCCATGCAGGGCTGCTTCACTCTCCAGATCGCCCTCTCCCAGCGCCTCGAGGAGAAGGACACCATCCTCTTCATCAATCCCGGTTTTCCGGCAAACCGCAACCAGGCTCAGGTGCTCGGAATCAACTTCACCCAGTTCGACATCTACAAGCACCGCGGCAGCCGTCTTGAGGCAAAACTCGAGAGCATTCTCTCAAAAGGGAATATTACTGCACTTCTTTACAGCAATCCCAACAATCCCGCCTGGACCAACCTCACCGAGGAGGAACTGGAGATCATCGGACGTCTGGCCACTAAATACGACTGCATCGTGATGGAAGACCTCGCCTATTTCGGCATGGACTTCCGCACGGACATCAGTCGCCCGTTCGAGCCGCCGTTCGGATCGACCGTGGCGCGCTACACCGACAACTACATCATGCTCTTCTCCGGTTCGAAGATCTTCAGCTACGCCGGCCAGCGCATCGCCCTGGTATGCATGAGTCCGTCGGTCTATGAGCGCAAATACGAGAAGTTCGAGAAATTCTACGAGATGCCCCGCTTCGGCGACTCCTATATATATGGAGTGCTCTATGTGGCTTCGTCGGGTACGGCACATTCGGCCCAGTTCGGACTGGCCGCCATGCTCAACGCCGCCGTCGACGGCAAGCTCGACTTCATCGACCACTGCCGCGACTACGGACGCCGCGCCGAGGTGGTGAAGCGCATCTTCATTGAGAACGGTTTCCATATCGTCTACGACATGGACGGCGACCAACCCATCGCCGACGGTTTCTTCTTCACCATCGGTTATCCGGGTCTCTCGGGCGAGCGGCTCCAGCAGGAGCTCCTCAAATACGGCGTCAGCTCGATAGCGCTGCGTCCCACGGGCAGCAAGCAACCCGGTATCCGCGCCTGCGTCTCCAACATCTCCGACGAGGCGAAATTCCGTCAGCTCGAGCGCTTCCTGAGCCGCTTCCGCGCCGACCATCCCGTAGCCGTAGAAGCCGAGGCAACCCTAACCCCCGCCTTAGCCGATTAACCCCAACCGGGTAAGACTCAAGAATGCGCGTAGCCTTTACTAAACACGATAAACTTTAAACTAAAAACCTCTCTAACCTCTAACCTCTAACCTCTAACCTCTAACCAGTATGAAATACGTCTCTGCCGCCGAAGCGGTGAAACTCATAGAGAGCGGCGATCATGTCTATCTCCAGGCGTCGACCTCCATCCCGATGGCCCTCACCCAGGCGCTCGCCGACCGGGGCCACGAACTGCGCGACGTAACCGTCTATTTCGGCTTCGGCGTCGGTCGCGGTCCGCTGCCCCTCTGCCGTCCGGAATTCAAGGATACCTTCCTCATCAACTCCTTCTTCGTCAACAACACCGTGCGCCGCTGGATCGACGAGGGTTACGGCACGATGACTCCCCGCTTCCTCGGGGAGGTGCCCCAGCTGATCCGCGACGGCACGTGGCGCGTCGACGTGGCGGTGCTCAACTGCTCCCTTCCCAACGAGGAGGGAATGGTGAGCTTCGGTGTCTCGGGCGACGTGGCCTGCTCCGCCGTGGAGTGCGCCGACCGCATCATAGCCCAGATCAATCCGCATATGCCCTTCTCTTACGGCGATCCTACGATCCATATCTCCAAGATCGACGCCTGCGTGGAGGTCGACGAACCCCTCGTGGAGGTTCCCACGGCCGATCCCACGCCCGGGGAGATAAGGATAGGGGAGGAGATAGCCAAAAGGATTCCCGACGGCGCCACGCTGCAGATAGGGGTGGGCGGCATACCCAACGCCGTGATCCGCGCACTGGCCGACCACAAGCATCTCGGCCTGCACACGGAGGCGATGACCGACGGCGTGCTGCCGCTGCTCGAGCGCGGCGTGATCGACAACTCCGAGAAGCGCGTTCTCCCCGGCAAGTCGGTGGCGTCGCTCGCGCTGGGTTCACGCCGGCTTTACGACTATATGGACGGCAATCCCGACATCATCTTCCGCGATGTGGCCTGGACCAACAATCCCTATGTCATAGCGCAGAATCCGAAGGTGATGTCGATCAATTCCTGTCTGGAGATCGACCTCACGGGGCAGGTGTGCGCCGACTCCATCGGTAGGAAGATCTTCTCCGGCGTCGGTGGCCAGCACGATTTCGTCTACGGTTCGTCGCTCAGCGAGGGGGGCGTCTCCTTCCTGGCGATGCTCTCCACCACCAACAAGGGCCTGAACAAGATCAAACCGGTGCTCACCGAAGGCGCCGGGGTGGTCACCACCCGTTTCCAGACCAATTACGTGGTCACCGAGCATGGAGCGGTCAACCTCCGCGGCAAGAGTCTGGCCGAGCGGGCGCGACTGATGATATCGGTGGCGGCTCCGCAGTTCCGCGAGGAACTCGAGCGCGAGGCAGCCGAGCGCTTCGGATACTCATTCCTGAGACTGAAATAAACCGGGGCCTGAAATAAAACATTTCGTGTCTGGTCTGCGTTCCTTATGCAGTATGTCAAACCACGCTCATAACCACGCATTCCGTCACGACCATTCCCACCAGCACGGTCTGTCGACCGTGCTGGCGGCATCCTCCACATCGGCCCAGGCCCGGCGCATACGCCATGTGGTCATCATAGGCTGTATCGTCAATTTTGTGCTGATGGCGCTGAAGCTTACGGTCGGCAAACTCGGCCACAGCGACGCCCTCTTCGCCGACGGCTTCCACTCGCTCAACGATGTGGCGGCCGACCTGATAATGCTCGTCTTCGTGGGCATCTCCTACAAGGCGGCCGACGAGAAGTATGCCTACGGCTACGGCAAGTTCGAGACCTTCTCGTCGTTTCTCATCAGTGCCTTCCTCATCGTGGTGGCGCTGATGATCGGTGCGGAGGCGGTGGAGAAGATCATCGGTTACGCCCACGGGGAGACTCTCCAGCAGCCCAACGGTTGGACGGTGGTGGTGATCCTCGTGGCCATCGCGGCGAAGGAGTTCCTGTTCCGCTATTACTCCTACGAGGGGAAGAAGGCCGGCAGCAAGGCTCTGGCGGCAAACGCCTGGCATCACCGCTCCGACGCCCTCTCGTCGGTGGCGACTCTCATCGGCGTCACTTGCGCCCACTTCTTCGGTCCGGCGTTCCGCATCCTCGATCCCTGCGCCTCGATAGTGATCGCCGTCTTCATCCTCGTTCCGGCCATCCGCATGATCCGGCCGGCCTTCCTCGAACTGATGGAGCGATCCATCCCTGTGAAGGATGTCGCTGCGGCGCGGGAGGCTGTGGCGTCCGTCGAAGGGGTTAAGGAGGTGAAATATCTGCGTGTGCGCCGCAACGGCCATTACATCATCCCCGACGTAGGCATCAAGGTCGATCCTAAACTGACGGTAGAGCAGACGGCCCCCATCGCCGCCGCAGTAGGAAAAGCCCTCGCCGCCCTCTACGGCCCCCAGATCCTCCCCTCCATCTCCGTAATCCCCTGAACAATAAAATTGGGGGTGATTTGCGTTATTTAGAAAAATAGTGTAACTTTGCAATATTAAACAGAACAATATGGAAACGACAAACACCATCCGTATCCCCAATCCCTCCAAGGAGTTGGTCGCTTTCATAGAGAAAGCTCAGAAAAGCAAGGACTCCAGAATGAGGAAGACTTGTGATAAATACCGTAAATTGGTCAATGGCTGATGGAGACCATCGAAACGCTGATATCAGATAACAGGGGTAATCATTTAGTGGTTGCCCTTTATTTTTACGAGGATGTCGATAAGATAGAATCGTTCAATATCCCTATTGAGTTTTTCGACCTTGACATCGCAGATATCAATATAAACAAACTTGATCTTGAAAAACCAATCGCAATAAGCGCATTCCTGAAAATGAATCAATGGCTGTTGGAGCAGTTTCTATTGTTTCCCAATGCCGTTTTCACATTTATCTGCTCCACACAGGCTCTGGAAACAAGGCATAAGGGGATTCAGCCCGAGTATTACAGGTGGAGATTGTTTGATGCTCTGACCCAACGATGTCGTCCGCGCCTCAGCGAATCCGGAATTAACGTAAGTGATATCATTGTGGGGCCGGAGGGATATCAAACATACGCAAGAATCTTCTATCGAGACAAACATGCGCCTGTAATTCACCTTGTTATTGATCATATCGAAAGCAAATATCATTGATATTGCACATCCCTCTCACCAATTGGGTCCTTACTCACTTTTGGGTATTTTTGCTTTCTTTAACATCTTTTGCCGGGCGGTTTTTACCGATTTTTAAGGATTGCCCGTGCGGAAGAGTGATGGTAATTTTGCACCGTAAAACTTTACGGTATCCGGCCGTCTCCACTGCGGCCATTAACCATCCACTCTTTCATGAAACAAATTCTATCATGCTCCCTGGTCTGCGCCGCCGCCCTCATCGCGACGCCCGCCTACGCGCATCCCGACGAAACCCAGCTTAAATGCGACACCGTCTGCGATGCCAAACAGAAGACCCAGAAGAAAAAACGCCGCCTCTCAATAGGCGGTTACGGCGAAGCCGTATACTCCCGCAACTTCTACAGCGACAAATATCTGCGCTACACCGACCCCGAGTCGTACAAAAACGACCGCCACGGCCGCTTCGATCTTCCCCACGTAGTGATCTATCTCGGTTACGACTTCGGCAAGGGCTGGTCGATGGGTACGGAGATCGAGTTCGAGCACGGAGGTACCGAATCGGCCGTCGAGATCGAAGATGAAGAGGGAGGCGAATATGAAAAGGAGATAGAACGCGGCGGCGAGGTGGCCCTCGAGCAGTTCTGGATCCAGAAGACATTCTTCCCCCAGCTCAACGTCCGCGTCGGCATGCAGGTGGTGCCCCTCGGTCAGACCAACTCCCACCATATGCCCACCGAGTTCTTCGGCGTATACCGTCCCGAGGGCGAGAACACCATCATGCCCTGCACATGGCACGAGATCGGTCTCGACGTCTGGGGCCGCGCCGGCGATTGGCGCTACGAACTGATGCTCCTCCCCGGACTCGACAGCGAGCGCTTCGGCAACCGCGGCTGGATTCACGACGGCTCCGCATCCCCCTATGAATTCAAGATCGGCAACCAGCTCGCCGGTGCCTTCCGCGTCGACAACTACTCGGTGAAGGGTCTGCGCCTGTCGCTCTCCGGATATGTGGGCAACTCATTCCGCAACACCCTCACCTCCACCGACAACGCCAAGAACAAAGGGATCCACGGCACCGTGGCCATCGGAGCCTTCGACTTCTGCTACAACGACCACAACCTCATCGCCCGCGGCCATTTCGACTACGGCCATCTCTCCGACTCCTGGCATATCTCCGACTTCAACATGCACATGTCGAAAAATTCTCCCTCCAAGCGCCAGAAAATCGGTTCGGACGCCATCGCCACTGGTGTCGAGGTCGGCTACAACTTCTTCGGCCTCAACCGGATGCTCACGAAGAAAAACCAGAAGTTCTTCGTCTTCGGCCGCTATGACTATTACGACTCCCAGCTGCGCATGGAGCGCGACGTGAAAGACGAATGGTGCCACCGCAGCCGCTGGGCAGCCGGCATCAACTACTATCCCATCCGCGACGTAGTGATTAAAGCCGAATACTCCATCGGCGTGCTGGCCAAGCAGTACAACAACGAACCCGCCATCAACATCGGCATCGCCTACTCCGGCTGGTTCCTCTGATCCCAGATCAGAACCCGGGGAAATCAACAAGAAAATCCTTAAAAAATTCAAGATATGAAGAAAATCAATTATCTCCTTCTCTCCTCGCTTATCCTCGCCGCCGGAGCCCAGAGCTGCTCGAGCTCCAGCAACGAGCCCGAGTCAACCCTCTCGGCCAAAGACCAGGCCCTCAAGGACGCCACGGCCGCCTATGTGGAGAACACCGTGCTCCCCACCTACAAGGGTATGGCCGACAACGCCATCGCTCTCTACGACGACTGCGTGGAGATCCAGAAGAAGCACGCCGCCGGCACGCTCGCCAAGGCCGACATCGAGAAAGCAGCCAACCACTGGAAGGGCGCCCGCAAATACTGGGAGCTCTCCGAGGCCTTCCTCTTCGGACCCGCCGCCGACTACAACATCGACCCCCACATCGACTCCTGGCCCTTGGACAAGGCCGCCATGGACCGTCTGCTCGCCGAGATCCGCAACGGCGCCGAATACAGCATCGACAACAACTTCGGCTATGGTCTGCTCGGTTTCCACTCCATCGAGTACATGCTCTTCGAACTTTCGGCCGACGGCCAGACATCGAGCATCCACTCCACCGACTACACCCCCGAGGAACTCGCCTATCTCGTGATCGTGGCTGAAGACCTCCGCAACCAGTGCGTATGCCTCGAGGCTTGCTGGGCAGGCACCGACAACGTCTCCGAAGAGAAGCAGACCATCCTCGAGGAGGCCGACATCGACAAGAACAAGAACTACGGCTGGATGATCATGAACGCCGGCCAGGCAGGATCCGTGTTCAAGACCTACCAGCAGGCGGGCGAGCAGATCCTCCAGGGCTGCATCGACATCGCCGACGAGGTGGGCAACACCAAGATAGGCCGCCCCAACTCCTCCTCGAGCGAGGAAGACCGCAACTACATCGAGTCGCCCTACAGCCTCAACTCCATCGAGGACTTCGCCGACAACATCAAGTCGATCCGCAACAGCTACCAGGGCTCCAGCAGCGGCGACAAGTCGATCTCCGACTATATCAAGAGCGTCAACCCCACTCTCGACGCCAAGGTGCGCAAGCAGATCGACGACGCCATCTCGGCCATCGAGCAGATTCCCGAACCCTTCGCCAAGAACGCCACCGGAGCGGCAGCCACAAACGCCGTGAAGGTAGTCGGCACCGATCTGGTCGGCACCCTCGAGGAGGCTTACCAGGAGATCGTGAAGAACCGCTGATAACCACCTATAGCCTATGCCTATAGCAAACAGCCTATGAATATGAAATTCCGCAATACGCTTTATTTTGCCGGCGCCGTGGTGGCTCTCTCCACCATGTGCGCCTGCACTGATGATAACAAGATCATCGACGACCCCACGGCCGAAACCGATATTCCCGAATGGTATTACTCGGGCGGCCAGCTCGGCACGGCCTATCTCTCCACGGCCAACGCCCTGGAGCAGCCCACACCCGCCGTGCAGAACGCCGGACTCTACCAGAGCTTCAAGAACGGCGAGGCCATCTTCGAGAAGCCCTTCATGAGCAACGCCTCGGGTGTGCGCAGCGGTCTGGGACCCGCCTATATCCGCACCTCCTGCCTGCACTGCCATCCCGGCTACGGCCACGGCAAGCGTGTGGAGGAGGGTCGATTCAACACCAACGAGATCGGAAACGGTTGCCTGCTCGTGGTCTACAACCCCGAGACCGAGGCCTACGTGAGCTGGCTCGCCGGTATGCCGCAGAGCCACGCCATCGCCCCCTTCAAGGCACCCCTCGACGAGAGCCAGATCACCGTGAAATGGCTGCATGAGACCGACGAGTGGAACAACACCTTCCCCGACGGCGAGACCTACGAGCTCATCTATCCCGAGGTGACGATGCCTCAGAGCGCCATCTACGTCGTGGGTCAGGGATATACCCTCCCCGAACCCTACGCCGTGAAACTCGAGAGCACCATCGGCATCTACGGCTCGGGTCTGCTCGATGCCATCGACGACGCCGACCTCCTCGCCCAGTATCAGCTCGAGGAGAAAGACGGCTATATGCGTCACGGCCTCAATCCCGCCTTCTTTGCCGGCGGAAACTGGGTGAGCCAGTACGCCAACAAGCTTCAGGGCGACGGCACTCCCTATCCGCGCCGCTTCACCTACGCCCTCTCGCGCGGTCCGCTGCAGGACGCCGCCGGTGCGAACGCCATCTGGAACATCACCAACGTAACCCGCTCCGACCGCCGCTACCATTACCTCGACGCCGCCGGAACCTGGGCCAAGTATTCCGCCAAGGATCCGCAGGTGCAGGCCGGTTTCGACGCCTATCTCGCCAAGATCGACCCCAAGAAGCAGCATCCCGAATGGTGGGAGGGGGATATGGAGACGCGTATCCTCACCTATCTCAACAGCAAGGATCTGCCCGTGGAGATGACCGACGCAGAGTATACCGACCTGATGGTGTGGCACCGCGGTCTGGCCGTTCCGGCTGTCCGCGACATCGACAATCCCGACGTGACCCGCGGAAAGAAGCTCTTCGAGGAGATCGGCTGCGCCTACTGCCACCGTCCCTCCTGGACAACGGGCGCCGACGTGATCCGCGATCCCGCCCGCTTCTTCAAGGGCTCCGAACTTCCCCGCTATCCCTATCAGAAGATATGGCCCTACACCGACATGGTGCAGCATAAGCTCTGCATGACCAACGACATCCGCACGGGCTGGTGCCGCACGGCTCCGCTCTGGGGTCGCGGTCTGCATCAGCGCGTCACGGGCGCCTCGACCGCCGACCGCCTGCACGACTGCCGCGCCCGCACCACGATGGAGGCGGTGATGTGGCACGGCGTATCGGCCGAATCCGACGCTCGCCGCACCGTCGAACTCTTCCGCAAGCTTCCGAAGGCCGACCGCGACGCGATCATCACCTTCCTCGACGCAATCTGATCACCGCACGGTTTTGAATCACAGAGTCTAACATACCTTAAATATCAGGCGTGCGGGGCGTGAAATCCCCGCACGTCGCCAATATGAGCGATAAGTCTATCCGCAATCTCGCGTTCGGTCTCCTCGGAGTCGTGACGCTCTTCCTTGTGGTCGCCACCGTCGTGGAGAAATTCTGCGGCACGGAGGTGGCCATGCGCTATATCTACGTGGCCCCCTGGATGGTGGGCCTCTGGTGCCTCACTGCCGTCACGGCCCTCGTCTACATCCTGCGCCGCCGCCGCTGGCTCTCCCTCCCGGCCCTTATGATCCACATCTCTCTGCTTGTGATCCTCGCCGGAGCGGGCACCACGCTGCTCTTCGGCGAGCGGGGAAGACTCACCCTCAAACTGGGGGAGAGCTCCTCCTCTTTCCAGAAGGATAACGGCGAGAAGGCCAATCTCCCCTTCGCCATCCGCCTCGACGGCTGCGGCGCCGACTATTACCCCGGCACCTCCTCTCCCAGCGACTATTTCAGCGAGGTGACGGTTTCCGGAAAAGGGTCTGGAAAAGTTTCCGGGAAAGGCTCGGGAGCCGTTACGGGCGAGAAGGTCCGGATTTCGATGAACCGCGTCTTCTCCTGCCGCTCCTACCGTTTCTATCAGACAGCCCTCGGCGAGGACTACTCGGTGCTTTCCATCAGTCACGATCCCTGGGGGATCGGTGTGAGTTACGCAGGCTATTTCCTCCTCTTCCTCTCGATGGTGGCCTTTTTCTTCGCGAAGAAAAGCGGATTCCGGAGTCTGCTGAAGAGGGTGGCGGTTGTTGCACTTCTGCTTCTTCCCCTCGACTCGTTTTCCCTTCAGGCCGCCGAACTCGAGACCGCCCCTATGCCCCGCACGCTGCAGCGTCCGCTGGCCCGCACGTTCGGCCGACTCTATGTCTATTCCAACGGTAGGGTGATGCCTCTGCAGACCATGGCACGGGAGTTCTGTCTGAAGGTCTACGGCAAGGACTCCTATCGCGGACTCACCGCAGAGCAGGTGCTGACGGGGTGGATATTCTATTACGACGACTGGAAGATGCAGCCGATGATCCGCGTCAAGGAGGAGAAGGTGCGCCGTCTCCTCGGTGTGGAGGGTAAGTATGCCCGTATCGTAGATTTCTACGACCGTCAGGGGTATAAGCTCGAGCCTGTGCTTAAGTCGGAGATCTCCGACCGCGCCTGGCTCACCGCCGACGAGAAGGCTACGCTGGTCTCGCTGGTATGCACCGGTGCCGGACTCAAGATCCTTCCCCACCGCGCCGACAGCTTGAAGGGTGACGGAGGGATGTTGGAATGGTACTCCTGGGCCGAGCAGCAGCCTGCCGGTATCTCGCCCCTTCTGTCGGGGGAGATGGAGTCTGTGGCCCGCGAGATAGCCCACGGTCGCTATAACGCCGCCAACACGCTGCTCATCGGTCTGCGCGAACGCCAGCGGGAGGTGGCGGGGGCGGAAAACCTCCCCTCCGAGACGAGATTCGGCGCGGAGATCCTCTACAACCGACTGTCGCATCCGCTGCCCCTGGCTGTGGCGGCGATCCTGGTTGGAGGGGCTGCCTTCGTGCTCTTCTGCCGTCGCGGCGGGAGTCATCCCGAGATTGACGCGGCGACGCCGAAAGGGGAGAGGTGGATTTCCCTGCTGCTTGTCGGGGCGGGATGGGCGATCCTCGTTTATCTCACGCTGCTCATCGCGCTGCGGTGGGTGGTGAGCGGTCATATACCCCTCAGCAACGGTTTCGAGACGATGCAGGGGATGGCGTGGGTGGCCCTGTTGCTCGCCCTGTTGCTGCGCCGCCGGCTGTCGATACTCTTCCCCGGCGGGATGCTGGTGGGTGGATTCGCGCTGTTGGTGGCGATGATGGGGGAGAACAATCCCGCCGTCACCAACCTGATGCCTGTGCTCTCGTCGCCGTTGCTGTCGATCCATGTGATGCTTGTGATGACGTCGTATGCCCTGTTCGCGATGATGATGATGAACTCCGTAGCGGCGTTGGCTGTAGGGAAGAGGAAACCCCTCTACAGCCGTTTGGCCGACATCTCGTCGCTGTTGCTATATCCCGCACTGTTTCTCCTGACCGCCGGCATCTTCGTAGGGGCCATCTGGGCAAACCAGTCGTGGGGACGCTACTGGGGTTGGGATCCGAAAGAGACCTGGGCACTGATCACGATGATAGTCTACGCCTTCCCCCTCCACACCCGTTCGTTCCATGGGGGCAAAAATGGCACAGAAAAAGGAGGCGTAAACGGCACGGTCAAAGGAGGCATAAACGGCACGGTCAAAGGAGGCATAACCGGCACGGTCAAAGGAGGCATAACCGGCAAGGTCAAAGGAGGCATAAACCTGTCGGATCCAACCACCCGAAACATCTACTTCCTGGCAGCCTTCCTAACCGTCCTGATCACCTACTTCGGAGTGAACTACCTCCTCTCCGGCCTCCACTCCTACGCATAGCCGCTTTCAATCGTCTTGGAGCCGGGTTTGCTTGCAAACCCGGCAAGCCGCGGAGCGGCGTAAGATTTGAGCGCTCCGCGGCTCGCCATCCGGCCATCCCTTCGTCCAAACTGCCGGGTTTGCAAGCAAACCCGGCTCCAATTTATCCAAACATCGCTCCGCGGCTCGCTCCGCGCTTTAACCTTTAACCTTTAACCTTTAACCTTTTTTTCGTTATCTCGGTTTTTTTCTGTAATTTTGCGTTTTGGTAGTGGTGTGCCGTTTCGGCATGCCCTCCCCTTGATGCGGGATCGCCTGGGCCACTTCGCCCTTCACCTTCCCTCATCACCCCTTTAAAAGCTTTTATTATCAGCGATGAAGACAAACGTAGCAGTTTTTTTTGGAGGTCGCTCCGTGGAGCACGAGATCTCCGTGATTTCAGCCCTTCAGGCTATCAACGCGTTCGACAAGGATAAATACAATATCGTCCCCATCTACATCTCGAAGCAGGGACGCTGGTACACCGGTCCCAACCTCCTCGAGATCCGCAACTACCGCGACCTCAAGAAGGTGACCGAAGAGGCCGAGGAGGTGTTCATGCGCCCCGAATACGGCGACTTCAACCTCTACAAGGTGAACACCGGTCTCTTCTCTAAGAAAAACCCCGTGGTGGCCGAACTCCATGTGGCCATCCCCGTGCTTCACGGCACCAACGGCGAGGACGGCGTCTTCGAAGGTCTGCTGGAGACGATCGGCATACCCTTCGCCGGCTGCAACACCCTCTCCTCCGCCAACGGCATGGATAAGATCACCATGAAGATGATCCTTCGCGAAGAGGGAATCCCCGTGGTGGACTACGTTTGGTTTACCGACCGCCAGTGGAATTCCGACAAGGAGAAATGGGTGGAGCGCATCGAGAAGAAACTCGGTTATCCGGTGATCGTGAAACCGGCCAACCTCGGTTCGTCGGTAGGCATAGGTGCGGCGGCCGACCGTCGCGAGCTGATCGAGAAGATCGACAACGCCGAGAAGTTCTCTCAGCGCATCATCGTGGAGCACATGATAGAGCAGCTGAAAGAGATAAACTGCTCCGTGCTCGGCGACGCCGACGACCATCAGAGCTCCGTGTGCGAGGAACCGATCAAGACCGGCAAGTTCCTGAGCTACGAAGACAAGTATATGGGCGGCACGAAGACCAACGCCGGCATGCAGAGCAGCGACAAGCGCATCCCCGCCGAGTTGCCCGAGAAGGTGAGCGAGGAGATACGCCATATAGCCGGCGAGACCTTCCGCGTGCTCTCCTGCCACGGCGTGAGCCGCATCGACGTGATGATCGACGAGAAAGACGGCCAGGTATACGTGAACGAGATCAACACCATCCCCGGTTCGCTCTCCTTCTATCTCTGGGAAGCCTCGGGCATCACCTTCCCCCAGCTGATGGACAAGCTGGTGAGCCTGGCCCTGAGCCGCAAGCGCGCCATCGACCGCAAGACCTTCACCTACGACCAGAACATCTTCGCCCTGGGCGGCGGCGTGAAGGGAGCCAAAGGAGCCAAAGGCACGAAGAAATAACCCTCTAAAAAGAAATTCAACGAAAACCCCTATATGAGCAAGAAATTCCAGGAATACAGCAAGCAGCTCTCGCTGAGCGACATCAACAAGGAGATGCTGCGCGTATGGGACGACCACAATCTTTTCGAGCGCAGCATGCACGAGCGCGAGGGCTCGCCAACATTCGTGTTCTACGAAGGACCCCCGTCGGCCAACGGCATGCCGGGAATCCACCACGTCATGGCCCGCACCATCAAGGATATCGTGTGCCGATACAAGACGATGCGCGGTTTCCACGTGAAGCGCAAAGCCGGCTGGGACACCCACGGTCTCCCCGTCGAACTCGGCGTGGAGAAGACCCTCGGCATCACCAAAGAGGATATCGGCAAGAAGATATCGGTCGACCAATACAACGACGCCTGCCGCCGCGAGGTGATGAAATACACTAAAGAGTGGACCGACCTCACCCACAAGATGGGTTACTGGGTGGACCTCGACAATCCCTACATCACCTACGACAACCGCTACATAGAATCCGTGTGGTGGCTGCTCAAGCAGCTCTACCAGAAAGGATACCTCTACAAGGGTTACACCATCCAGCCCTACTCGCCGGGTGCGGGTACGGGTCTGAGCTCGCACGAGCTCAACCAGCCCGGCTGCTACCGCGACGTGAAAGACCTCACCGCCACGGTGCTCTTCGAGGTGAAGGATCCGAAGCCCGAGATGACCGGCTGGGGCAAGCCGAGCTTCATAGCCTGGACCACGACCCCCTGGACCCTCCCCTCCAACACCGCGCTCTGCGTCGGCCCCCGCTTCGACTACGTGGCCGTGCGCAGCTACAACCCCTACACCGGCGAGAAAATCACCGTGGTGATGGCCGAAGAGCTGGTGGGCGCCTATTTCAAGAAGGAGGGCGCAAAACTCCCCCTCGACTCCTACAAGCCCGGCGACAAGGTGATCCCCTACGAGATCGTGGGCCGCTGGAAAGGAAGCGAGCTCGTGGGCATGCACTACGCCCAGCTGATGCCCTGGGTGCGCCCTACGATGAAGGTAGACGACTTCGCTCCCGAATATGTGAAGAAATACGCCGCCGCGCATCCCGATAAATGCTACAGTGTGGGCAGCGACCGCTTCGTGGAGATTGCCGAAGAGGCATTCCGCGTGATCCCCGGCGACTACGTCTCCACCGACGACGGTACGGGAATCGTGCATATCGCCCCGACATTCGGTGCCGACGACGCCAAGGTGGCCAAAGACGCCGACATCCCCTCGCTCTTCATGATCAACCGCAAGGGGGAGACCCGACCGATGGTCGACCTCAAGGGACGCTTCTATGTGGTCGACGAACTGGCTCCGGAATTCGTGGAGAAGTGCGTCGACCTGCCCCTCTACAGCCGCCACGCCGGCGAATATGTGAAGAACGCCTACGACCCGCAGTTCAACCCCGGAGGAAAATACGACGAGAAGGCAGCGTCGGCCGCCGAAGACCTCAACGTGGTCCTCTGCCTCGAGCTGAAGAAGGAGGGGCTGGCCTTCCGCACCGAGAAGCATGTGCACAACTATCCCCACTGCTGGCGCACCGACAAACCGATCCTCTACTATCCTCTCGACAGCTGGTTTATCCGCACCCCCATGGCCCGCGAGCGCCTCATCGAACTCAACGACCGCATACAGTGGAAACCCGCCTCCACCGGTACGGGCCGCTTCGGCAAATGGCTCGAGAACGTTCAGGACTGGAACCTCTCCCGCTCGCGCTACTGGGGCACCCCGCTGCCCATCTGGCGAACGGAAGACGGCAGGGAAGAGACGATAATCGGATCGTACGAGGAACTCTACAACCGCATCGAAGACTCCGTGAAGGCCGGATTCATGAGCGAGAACCCGCTCAAGAAGAAGGGCTTCGTTCCCGGCGAGATGACGGCCGAGAACTACGACCGCTTCGACATCCACCGCCCATATGTTGACGAGATCGTGCTCGTGAGCGAGAGCGGCCGACCCATGAAGCGCGAGACCGACCTGATCGACGTCTGGTTCGACTCGGGCGCCATGCCCTACGCACAGGTGCACTATCCCTTCGAGAACAAGGAACTCCTGGACAGCGGCGAGGTGTATCCCGCCGACTTCATCGCCGAGGGTGTCGACCAGACACGCGGATGGTTCTTCACCCTCCATGCAATCGCCGGAATGGTGTTCGACTCGGTTGCCTACAAAGCGGTGATCTCCAACGGACTCGTGCTCGACAAGAATGGCAACAAGATGTCGAAACGCCTCGGCAACGCCGTCGACCCCTTCGGCAACATCGAGAAGTTCGGCAGCGACCCCGTGCGCTGGTACATGATCTCCAACTCCTCTCCCTGGGACAACCTGAAATACGACGAGGAGGGTGTGGCCGAAGTGAGCCGCAAGCTCTTCTCCACACTCTACAACACCTATAAATTCTTCGCCCTCTACGCCAATGTCGACGGTTTCACGGGTGCCGAGAAGGAGGTGCCGGTAAGCGAGCGGCCGGAAATCGACCGCTGGATACTGTCGCTGCTCAACTCGCTGGTGAAGGAGGTGCGCGCCGATCTCGACGACTACGAGCCCACCAAGGCCGCCCGCGCCATCGACGAGTTCGTTAACTCCTACCTCTCCAACTGGTATGTGCGCCTCAACCGCAAGCGCTTCTGGAGCGGAGAGATGGACACCGACAAACTCGCCGCCTACCAGACGCTCTACGAGTGCCTCAAGAAGATAGCGCTGATGATGGCTCCGTTCGCTCCCTTCTACAGCGACCGCCTCTACAGCGACCTGATGGCCCCGGTGCTCGAAGGCGACACCTACGCCTCGGTGCATCTGGCCGACTTCCCGATGCCCGACGAGACGGTGATCGACTCCGACCTGGAGGAGCGCATGCGCCTGGCCCAGGACGTCACCTCCAACGTGCTCGCCCTGCGCCGCAAGGTGAACCTCAAGGTGCGCCAGCCGCTGCGCACGCTGCTCATCCCCGTGGTCGACGCCGAGCAGCGCCGCATGCTCGAGGCAGTGGAGCGCATCATCCTCGACGAGGTGAACGTGAAGGAGCTCAAACTCGTCGACAACGAGGAGAGCGGACTCGTGAAGCGCGTGAAGGCCGACTTCAAGAAACTCGGTCCGCGCTACGGCAAGATTATGAAAGACCTCGGCAAGGCGATCACCTCGATGAGCCAGAAGGATATCGCCCAGCTCGAGAAGAACGGCGAGTTCACGTTCGAGCAACTCGACGGCTGTCCCGTGGTGACTGTCGACGACGTGGAGATCATCCCCGAGGATGTGCCCGGATGGCAGGTGGCCAACGACGGCAACATCACCGTGGCCCTCGACGTGACCGTGACTCCCGATCTTCGCAACGAGGGTCTGGCCCGCGAACTGATCAACCGCATCCAGAACATCCGCAAGGCCTCCGAGTTCGAGATCACCGACAAGGTGAGCGTGCTCATCTCCGGCGGCGACGAGATCAAGGCGGCCGTGGAGGCCTTCGGCGACTACATCGCCGCCCAGGTGCTGGCCGATAAGATCATGTTCTCCGACGATCTGGAGGGCGCCGACGTCACCGAACTCGACATCGACGGCGACAAGGTACGGGCACGCGTAACGAAAATCTGACAAATGGACGAGACTCCCGTACACCACCACCATCACCACCACCACCGCCACAGAGAGGTTTCGGCCCTGCGCCGGAACGCCCTCTGGCTGGCGCTGGGAGTGATTCTGGCCGTGATCATAGGCGACCAGGCGATGAAGATCTGGGTGAAGACCACCTTCTACTGGGGCGAGGACCGCGCCATCACCAGCTGGTTCCACCTCAAGTTCATCGAGAACAACGGCATGGCCTTCGGTATCCAGCTCTGGAGCAAGCTCTTCCTGACGCTGGGCCGCATCGTGGCCGTGGCGCTGCTGATATGGTTCCTGGTGAAGATAAAGGACAACTTCAAGCTGCGCACCGGTTTCGTGGTGGCGATGGCGCTGATCACGGCGGGCGCGGCCGGCAACATTTTCGACTGCGTGTTCTACGGCGAGATATTCAACAACCCCATGCCGCCGGCCACGGCCGAGCTGTTCCCTCCCGAAGGGGGATACTCCACCTGGTTCGAAGGCCGCGTGGTCGACATGCTCTATTTCCCCCTCTTCGAGTTCGTATGGCCCGAGTGGATGCCGGGAGTGGGTGGACAGCCCTATGAGTTTTTCGCCTATATCTTCAACATCGCCGACGCCTCTATATGCATCGGCGTGGGGATGCTCATATTCATCTATTCGCGCGACGTGAGCCTCGCATTCAACGGCCTGAGCAAGAAGGCTGAGGAGGCTAAGAGAGCAAGGGAATGAGACGGACTGCGGTCATATCGATGTCGCTGCTGATCATCTTTTCGGCATGCACAAGGCGACCCAAGGGAGTACTCTCCGACAAGGAGATGGCGCCCGTGGTGGCCGACCTCGAGCTGGCCGAGGCGTATCTGCAGAACAATCCGCAGGCCACCGCCCGCGAGGACACCCGCGAGGCCCTCATCTCCTACGCCATCGAGAAGAACGGCGTGAGTCGCGAGGAATTCGACTCCACGATGGCCTACTACGCCCGCAATGTCGACGAATATGTGGAGCTCTACAAACTCGTTGACCAGCGGCTGGCCAAGAAACGCAAGTCGATGACCGGCGTGGCCACGACCGCCGACGATTCGGCCAACGACTTCTGGCCCTATTCGCGCCATTCCGTCATCTCGGCCCAGGCGGGTTCGAACGCCCTCATCTTCAACATCCCCGCGGGAAGCGTGGAGAAGGGCGACCGCATCGTGTGGAAACTCCGCATGCGCACGCAGGCCGACGGTCAGGCGCTCTTCGGTGTGGAGTATGAGAACGGCAGCCGTGGATATCTCACGCGCCAGCTGCCGGGAAACCGCCGCCTGGAGATGACGTTCCAGACCGACACCGCCCGACAGGTGAAGTCGATCTTCGGATACATGACCGTCGACGACTCGGGCGACCTGCCGCTGTTCATCGACTCCATCTCGATGAAGACCCTCCCGCTCGACACGATGGAATACTACAACATCCACTCGCAGCGCCGCTGGCTGCAGCCGGCCCGCAAACCGAAACCGAAACCCGTAGAAACCCCCGACGCCGATGAGACAGCCGACAGTTAGGATAATGGCCTCGCGCATCGAAGTGCATCCCATCGCCCCCATCTTAGGGGAGAGCGAGGTAAACCACACCGACGGAAAACCGATGAGTCCGGCGGAGATCCATTTCAACTCGATACTGGAATTCCCGTCGGATCGTACACCGGCTGCAGTCTACGGCGAACTGAGAAGGGGAAAGGAGATTTGGATTATGGATTTCACCCTCCACATCTACGAAAAAGAGAGGCCGTCGGTGATCCTGTCCGAATCCCCGATGGCCCTGATAGAAGAGACAGAAGGCGAATGGCGCCTCTTCCTAGTCCCATTCTAAGAATTATCACAGACCGCATTTAAGCGAATTGGAGCCGGGTTTGCTTGCAAACCCGGCAGTTTGGACGAAGGGATAGCCGCATGGCAAGCCGCGGAGCGGCGTAAGATTTGAGCCACGGGTGGAGCAAAAATAACGAGCGCAGCGAGTTATTTTTGCGTAACCCGTGGATTTTGCGGCCCATCATATATGTATGGGGCGATTTTTTTGGCCGAAGGCCAAAAAAATCGCCCCATACAATTAATTGTGGATCAATATTATCCCACGGTTCCGATGATTGATGTCGCTTCGCTCCATCAATCATCTCCACCGTGGGCCCAAATCTTTCGCCGCTCCGCGGCTCACCATCCGGCGAATCGTGTCGGCTCAAATCTTACGCCGCTCTGCGGCTCACCATACGGCGAATCGTGTCGGCACAAATCTTTCGCCGCTCCGCGGCTCACCATCCGTCGAATCGTGTCGGTACAAATCTTACGCCGCTCCGCGGCTCACTATACGGCGAACATTATTGCGGGGGTTGGGTGTTGTATTTGTAGGCGCTGCCGCTCCGATTCCGGGGTTGTTGGCCTTCCACTCTTTAAACTATATCGTCGGTTATGAAAAAGGGGAGTCTGTTTTTGTTAGCTTTTCTGCTCGTTTTTTGCGGAGGTTTTTCCTCGGCTGCTTTGTTTACGCCTCTTGATTCCGAAGAATCAGGTATCGAGGCCGATGCCGCGGTTCTATCCGAGGAAACCGCCTACTCTCCCGTTTCAGTTGAACTTTCCGGCAAAAAGAAGAAGGCGAGCAAGGCGGCCGCCGCCCGACTCATGCAGGCCGCCAACGAGAAGGACTCTGTGGAGACCGTTGTGCAGGGGCCCGTGCTTCCGACGAAGGAGCGCGTGAAGGGTCGCGAAAGCGTCGGACTCGTCCTCAGCGGCGGCGGTGCCAAGGGCATCGCCCATGTCGGCGTGATAAAGGCGCTGGAAGACAACGACATCCCTATCGACTATGTGGCCGGTACGTCGATGGGTGCCATCGTCGGCAGCCTCTACTCCTGCGGTTGGTCGCCCGAGCAGATGATGAACCTCTTCACATCCCCCGACTTCATCGACTGGAGCACCGGCACCATCAACAAGAACAAGATCTTCTATTACTCCGTACCGACACCCACCCCCAAGTGGCTCACGCTCAACGTCAACTTCGACGGCGACCTCCCCATCCAGAGCCAGATCATTCCCACCAGTCTGGTGAGTCCGCTACCGATGAATATCGAGTTCCTCAAGCTCTACGGACCCTACAGCGAGCAGTGCGGCGAGAACTTCAACAATCTCTTCGTACCCTTCCGCTGCGTCACCAGCGACGTCTACCACAAACATAAGATAGTGCTCGGATCGGGGTCGCTCGGGGACGCCGTCAGAGCGTCGATGAGTTTTCCGATGGTGTTCCGCCCCATCACCATCGACGGCGTTCTCGTCTACGACGGCGGCATCTACGACAACTTCCCCGTGGACGTGATGCGCCACGACTTCGCCCCAGACTTCATCGTCGGAGTTTCCGTATCGGGAGCCGACTCCAAACCCGTCCAGGGCGACATGTACAGTCAGCTGGAAGACATGATCATCCAGAACAACGACTATTCCCTCCCCGAGAAGGAGGGAGTGAAGATCCAGGTCCCGGTGCTCAACTTCGGAGTGCTCGCCTTCGACAAGGCCAAGACCATCTACGACATCGGTTACAAAACCGGTCTGTCGATGGTAGACTCCATCAAGAGCCGGTTGTCGGCCCGCGTGCCGCTAGCCACCGTTACGGAGAAACGCAAGAACTTCGCCGGTCAGACGCCCGTCCTGATCTTCGACTCGGTGCAGGTAAGCGGACTCAAACCCGCGCAGGCCCGCTATCTCGCCTTCCTCTTCGAAGGGGAGGGGGAGTACAAGCAACCCTTCAGCATCGACAAGGCCGAGAACGCATACTACCGCGCCGTGACCGACGGCACGCTCTCCAACCTCGTGCCCACCGCCGAGTTCGGCCGAAACGGCATGAACATCCTCAAACTCGACGCCACCCCCAAGCGGCCCGTGACGTTCGGAGTGGGAGGCTGGCTCACCACCTCCACCAATTCGATGCTCTATCTCACGGCTGGCTACCACACCCTGAGCCACAACTCCCTCGACGTATCCATCAACGCCTGGCTCGGACAGTCGTACCTGGCCGGTATGCTCACGAGCAAGTTCACCATGCGCTCGCGCATCCCCTCCTATATCCGCCTCGACCTGGTGGCCTCGCGCCAGAAATACTACGACTCCGAGGTGCTCTTCTACCAGACCTCCTCGCCGACGTTCATCACCGAAAACGAATTCTTCCTCCGCAGCAGCTACGTCTGGGCCATAGG
>X378_Fat_Sand_Rat__coassemble_63_pt1 | contig 20384 bp, 13 predicted proteins | sample X378_Fat_Sand_Rat__metabat2_low_PE_004 | metagenome-assembled genome bin X378_Fat_Sand_Rat
TTGTTTTGCTCCACCGTGGGCTCAAATCTTACGCCGCTCCGCGGCTGCCATACGGACGGTCCGGACGGCTCAAATCTTACGCCGCTCCGCGGCTGCCATCCGGCGATTCCAGACCCTCGCCTCCGAGAACTCCGAGAACTCCGAGAACTCCGAGAACTCCAAGTACTCCGAGTACTCCGAGAACTCTGAGAACTCCGAGAACTCCAACCCGAATCTCCGCAGGGGGATTCTGTTTTTTTCGCGCGAATTCTGTTAATTTTCGCGGAAATATTTGGAAAAGTGATGGGGGTTGATTAAATTTGCGAATGTTAAGCGAAATTTATACTCTTTAACACTTGCTAAAACAGATTGTTAAAAAGTCGGAATCCACGCTTTGAAATTAGGCTTTATGATGAATCAATCGTCACGCCGGCTTCCCCGTCAGGAGGGCAAGGAGTTGGCAGTCAGTCATAAATCCACTACCTTATAAAGACATATCTACAACACAATAATAAAACTTATCTAAATTATTAAGGTATGAGAAAACTGTTTTTAATCTTGATGACACTGGCCGCAGTGAGCTGGAGCGCTATCGCCCAGACCCGCACGGTGAGTGGCACGGTTGTCGACGCGGGGAACAACGAGCCCCTAATCGGCGTTACGGTTCTCCCGATAGGGGGAGGGCAAGGTGCTGCAACAGATGTTGACGGAAAATTCACCATCCAGGTGCCCGCCAGCGTTAAGCAGGCCAAATTCAGCTATGTCGGCTATAAGGAGCAGACGGTAGCCCTCCACGACAAAATGATAGTACGCTTGGCCAACTCGTCGACCAACCTCGACGATGTGATCGTAGTAGCCTACGGTACGGCCAACAAAGAGTCGCTCACCGGTTCGGTGGCCGTTGTAGGTGCATCGGAGATCGAGGATCGCCCCGTAACCTCCGTTACGTCGGCCCTTGAGGGTAACGCTCCCGGTGTGCAGGTGAACTCCTCCACGGGTCAGCCCGGTTCTTCGCCCGCCATCCGTATCCGCGGTTTCAACTCCTTCAGCTCCAGCGCCCAGTCGCCTCTCTACGTAGTCGACGGTGCGGTGTTCGAAGGTGACATCGCAGCCATCGCCCCCTCCGACATCGAGTCGATGTCCGTGCTGAAAGACGCAGCATCCTGCGCCCTCTACGGTTCGCGCGGTGCCAACGGTGTGATCCTCATCACCACAAAGAAAGCAAAATCTGTAGGTAAGGTAGACGTTACCGCCACCGTACGCCTCGGTAGCTACGGCCGTGGAATTCCCTTCTACCACCGTCTGAACGCAACGCAGTGGTCGGAGCAGGCCGTTCTCGGTCTCGCCAACGGTGCCGTTGCCAAATCGGAAGGCGCAACTCCCTTCCAGAACGCCCTCAAGAGCCAGATCGGAACATTCTTCAGCTCCTTCTGCCAGGGCACGAACGTGTTCGACGCCCCCACCACCGAAGTGTTCGACGAGAACGGTAAGGTAGTAGCCGGCATGAACCCCTACTACACCGACCTCGACTGGTGGGACGCAATCTCCCAGACCGGTCTGCGTCAGGAATACAACATCAACGCCGCAGGCGCCACCGATAAGTTCAACTGCTTCTCTTCGGTAAGCTACCTGAAGGAGAACGGTTACCTTATCCAGACCGACTTCGAGCGCTTCACCGGCCGCCTCACCGCGAACTACAACCCGGTAAGCTTCTTCAAGACAGGTGTGAACCTCTCGGCCAACTACGTGAAATCGATGGTCGGCGAGGATACCGTAGGCACAACCTACACCACCAACCCCTTCCTCACCACATTCTACGCTCCCATCCAGCCCTACTACGCTCACGACAAGGAGACTGGTGAGATTCTGCGCAACCCCGACGGCAGCGCCATCTGGAACACAAGCGCCATCAACAAGGGTGACAACCTCGCATGGAGCCTCCGCCTGAACCGCAACAACTACCAGAGCAACACCCTCGACGGCTCGCTCTACGGAACGGCAGTGATTCCTTACGGCTTCGAGCTCACCGTACGCGGTTCGCTCTACTACCAGAAGGCATCGCAGGTAACATACTTCAACAACCAGGTTGGTTCGCAGAAGGGTATCGGCGGTCTTGACGAAGGCTTCGGCACAACCAAGAGCTACACCTTCCAGCAGTCGCTGACATGGAGCCACGAATACGGTCTGCACCATATCGACGCCCTCCTTCTCCACGAGAACTACCACTACGCGTTCGACACCAGCACGATCCGCATGTCGGGTCAGTTCCTCCCCGGCATCTACGCCCTCTCCAACTTCGAGAACCGCGACGACTCGGGCGAGAGCATCAACGCCTACGGAACGGAATCCTATCTGGGTCGCGCCCGCTACAACTACGATCAGAAATACTTCGGTGAGGTTTCGATCAACCGCGACGGTAGCTCGCAGTTCCACAAAGACCACCGCTGGGGTACATTCTGGAGCGTCGGCGCCAGCTGGATCATCTCGAAAGAGAAATTCATGCAGAGCGCTGACTGGGTGAACTATCTGAAGTTCCGCATCGCCTACGGTTCGGTAGGTAACAACGCCGCCGCCGGTTATCAGGCTTACCTCAACCTCTACTCCTTCTACAACGAGGGTCTGATCCCCGTTCAGCTCGCCAACGAGAACCTCCGCTGGGAGGCCACCAAGACGCTCGACCTCGCTCTCGAGGGTTCGCTCTTCAACGACCGCTTCACATTCAGCATCGGCTACTTCAACAAAGTCAACAGCGACCTCATCTACTCGCTGCGTCTCCCCGGATCGGGCGGTTCGCTCGGTATGACAGGTAGCAGCCCCTCCATCTCCACCAACATCGGTACGATGGGCAACCACGGCTGGGAGCTCCAGTTCGGCGTGGACATCATCCGCAACCGCAACGTGAAGTGGAACTTCAACTGCGACTTCTCGTTCCTCACCAACAAGATCAAGAAACTTCCCTACGGACACAACCTTCCCGGTTCGGCCCTCTTCCAGGGAAAGAGCCTCTACGAGCACTACGACTACATCTACGCAGGTGTTGACCAGACCAACGGTCGCGCACTCTACGAGATGGTTCCCGACTCGAAAGACTACTACGAATACGACAAGAACGACAACTGGGTATACAACGAAGCCCTCTATCAGCAGAACTTCAACGACGCCAAGGCCGACGGCTGCCTCGTTGAGATCGGCGGCAAGTACTACACCTACAAGACCCAGTACGCAGGTCGCAAGCTCTGCGGCTCGGCTCTCCCGACAGTGTTCGGCTCGTTCGGAACCAACGTAAGCTGGAAAGGCCTTACCTTCGGCATGCTGTTCACCTACAGCATCGGCGGCAAGCTCTACGACAGCAACTACGCTTCTCTGATGAGCATGAGCTCCGACAGCCCCAGCGCCTTCCACAAGGACATCCTGAAATCGTGGACATCGGCTCCCGAGAACATCACCGACGACAACCGCATCCTCAAGGATGGAATTCCCCAGATCAACACGGAGTACAACGAGTACAACAACACGGCAAGCTCGCGTTGGCTCATCAGCAGCTCCTACCTGAGCCTGAAGAACATCAGCCTCAGCTATGATCTTCCCATGAAGTGGGTGAGCGCCATGAAGCTCCAGAACATCAACGTGGGCTTCTTCATGGACAACGTGTTCATCGCATGCGCCCGCAGCGGTATGAACCCGACCTACAACTTCGCAGGTGGCCAGGGAACAGGCTATGTCCCCAACCGCACCTACACATTCCAGCTCAGCGTGAAGTTCTAAACCGAAAAAAAGACAATCATTATGAAAAGAAATATATTTTATAAAGGTATGGCGGCGCTCTCTGTAGCGGGACTCTTCGCTTCCTGCTCCAGCGACTATCTCGAGATAAAGCCGACCACCAACATCACCGAGCAGACCGCGATGTCGTCGCCTGCCAGCGCCAAGATGGCGATGGAGGGTGTGATCATCTCGATGAACAAGCAGTTCTCCAACCTCGACTTCAACGGCAACTGCGGCGAGGCATACATCGGCAACGCCTGCAACGACGCCTTCGGTACGGACCTCGTCTCCGGTCTCTGGTCCTACTATTCCTCTCTCTACAACTGGAGCGCCCTCTCGAACGACCGCACATATGTGATCATCATCCCCTGGCAGTACTACTACGGCCAGATCGCTCAGGTGAACCGCATCATCGCCAACATCGACCTCGAGAGCACCAGCTATACCGCCGACGAGCTGAAGTCGCTTCAGTTCACCGTGGCCCAGGCCTATACATTCCGCGCCCACTGCTATCAGAAGCTGATGGGTCTCTACGCTCCCCGCTACGAGGACTCCAAGGGAGGCGAGGCTTACTCGATCGTGGTCCGCACAGAGCCCACCACCGATTCCACGCCTCTGCGTAAGTGGAAATATGTGATGGATCTCATCTACAGCGACCTCGACAAGGCCATCGAGCTCTACGCCGCTTCGGGCGGACAGCGCGACAACAAGTGGAGTGTCGACGCCAACGTGGCTCACGGCGTATACGCCCGCGCAGCCCTCATGAACCATGACTGGGCCAAGGCTCAGAGCGAGGCTGCCCTCGCCCGCAAGGGATACACCATCATGGACTCCAACACCTGCCTCGCCGGCTTCACCGACGACTGCACCGACTACATCTGGCACATGAATCCCGGCTACGACACGACTTACTACTGGTCGTGGGGTTCGCACAACTCCGCCAACGGCGGATACGTTCTCAACTGGGCAATGGGTGCCGGCGCCATGAACATCGACCTTTACAACACGATGCCTGACAACGACGTGCGCCGCAACCTCTACCTGATGCCCGACAAGCTGAAAGTGAAATATGTGATGGCTCTGAACCTCGTGGGTCCGAAGCTCACCGAGAAGGCTTTCTGGGATTCGACGATGGTGAACCAGAACGAGTTCCTCAACCTCTCGATGACCAACGCATACAAGAAGAACGACAAGAGCGCTCCGGGTATGTACAACATCGCATGCTACTACAGCTACTACTACTGGACGAAAGTGTTCACGGGACAGACCTCGCGCTTCAAGGCCGACGACAGCTTCTACGACTACATCTATATCGAGAGCAACCGCGCGAGCGCCACGAAGAGTGTGGAGGTGGCAGCCAACACATACACCCGTCTGGCCAAGATCCCGTTCGGCGCCCAGTATAAGTTCATCTCCGACGTTCCCTACGGCAACATGGCTTATCCCTGGATGCGCGCATCCGAGATGTGCATGGCCGAGGCCGAGGCATACTACATGATGGGCGACGAGACCAACGCCAAGAAGTGCCTCGCCGAACTGATGTCGAAACGCAGCGACGGCTACAAGTGCACCACATCGGGCGAGGCTCTCCTTCAGGAGATCCGCGACATGCGCGCCGTAGAGCTCTTCATGGAGGGCCAGAGCTTCACCGACCAGAAGCGCTGGAACATCTCCGTAGAGCGTCGCGCTTGGAAGAGCGGCGACGTGAAGTCGGGCAACGTTGCCCCGGGCAGCGCCATGAAGAAGTCTCCGTCGGACAACAAGGGATGGTGCTTCACGATTCCTTACACCGAGACACAGTACAACGACTCGGTTGACTTGACACTTCTCAATAATTAATGATTTATATAAGTGTTAGAGCGATGGGCGGCAAAGTGATTTGCCGCCCATTTTTTTTCGCATCTTCCCCTAATATTTTCCGAGGAATTTGCGATGATTGTTTTGCGGTTTGGAATTTATTGACTACCTTTGCGAATTAGACGAAAAGCTCAAAGGATTAACCGATAGCAACTGATTTAAAACAACATATTATTAACCTATACCAAGAACAATGAAAAAACTTTTACTTTCATTAGCAACAGTGCTCTGCATGGGCGGCTTCGCCTCTGCAACCGATGTAACTGTTGACTTCAGCACGGCCGAGGGGCTTCCCACCACCGAGTCGGCAACCGCGGAAGACGTCACTCTCGAGGGCGTTAACTTCTCCTTCGTGAACTGCAAGAAGGGAACCTATAAAGGAAAAAGCTATATTCAGGTAAGCGGTAAGAACTACCAGGGCGAGGCATACTTCACCTTCGCAGTTCCCAACGCAAAGATTACGAAGTATACCGTTACAACCGGTGAAAATGCTTCTACCAACGCGACCATCAACACCTTCGTAGGTGAGACTCAGATCGGCGAGACTGTTAAGCTCAACGCTAAAAACGCCGATTTCTCTGTTTCCATTCCTGAGGCAGACCAGGTTTTGGGTGCGGCTGTTAAAGTCATCACCGTTGCCAAGTACAACGCTCAGTTCTCGAAGATCGTTATCGAGTATGTGGCCGACGGAGCCGCTTCCGTTGCCGCTCCCGTCATCACCATGGTGGCCGGCGACTGGATGTACAATGTGGAGATGAGCTGCGCTACCGAAGGCTCCAGCATCTACTACACCACCGACGGAACTGACCCGACGAACGCCTCCACCCAGTACTCGGCAGCCATCGACGACATCTATGAGGCCTGCACGATCAAGGCTATCGCTTACGTAGGCGAGGATGCTTCTTCGATCACTACATTCGACTATGTTCCCACAATGATCCTCGACGGTCTCTCCGGACTGGCCGACCTGGCCAACCTCGGTGCCGCCGACGTTCGCTGCGACATGACCTGCTTCTATCAGAAGAACAACATGACCTTCTTCTCCCAGGGCGGCGTAGGCGCAATGGCTATGGGTGAGAACCAGCCTGCGATGGTGAACGGTTCGAAGTTCAGCTCCGTACGCGGTCGCGTGATCAGCAATGACGGTCAGATCTACATGGCAGATCCCGTTTACGGCGACATCACCACCGGCGACGCCGTAGAGCCCCTGGCACAGGAGACATTCGAGAACGTAAAGGCATACAACGCCTACCGCTACTTCTCGTTCCAGAACCTCGCTCTTACACACACTCAGGACACCGAGTTCACCGCCAAGTTCTCCGAGGGTGACGACACCACCAGCGAGATCACAATCAACAACATATTCGGCATCAACCTTCCCGCCGGCAACTACAGCTCGCTCGAGGGTATCGTGATTTCTAACGACAACGGCGTTTACCTCGCTCCCACGGCAGCTGTCTATGTTCCCAGCGGCGACGTAACAGAGGGTCAGGTAACGTTCGACTTCTCCAGCCTTGAAAGCGCCAACAGCTACGGCTACACCGTATCTGCCGACGAACTTACCTCTGGCAACGGCGCCAACCTCTGCGAAGCAGCAGGCAGCAGCCAGAAGTACACCAACGGCGACATCGACCTCTACTTCGGTGCAGATTCCGACGCCACAGCAAGCCAGATTCCCAAGCTCTGGTGCAGCAAAAACGGTCTTTCCGTTCGCGCTTACGCCAAGGACAACATGAGCATCAGCAGCTCGAACCCCAACGTGATGATCCAGAAAGTCGTGTTCGAGCAGTGCACGGGCGAGACCAACTGGTCAGCCGACAACACCTACACCCCCGACACCTTCGTTTCCGATACGAAGACTTGGAACGGCGGTGCCAGCGATGCTCCCGCTTATGCATTCGACCTTGTATTCAAGGGCGCAACCCGCTTCCAGAAGGTGAATGTATTCTATCAGATCCTGAGCGCAGTGAAGGGCATCGAGAGCGTTGACAACAATGCCGCTCCCGTATACTACAACCTCCAGGGCGTTCGCGTTGCCAACCCCAACAACGGCATCTACATCCAGGTGAAGGGCGGCAAGGCTACGAAGGTTCTCGTGAAATAAGATCTTGATTCGGCCCGTTGGGCCGAACACTCAACCGCCGGGATACCGGCGGAGACACAACCGCCGGGCTACTGGCGGAGACACACACATAGGGCTCCCTTCCCCCTGCCGGGTTTGCAAGCAAACCCGGCTCCAAGAGGGCGGGACGGCTGCACAAACCACAGAGAGGAGGGCGCTTCGGCGCCCTTCTTTTTTTATGTTGCTAAACATCCGCGCTAGGGGTGGGCGGGTGTTGTTGCTTTCGGTTTTTTTTCTTAATTTTGCATTGATTTCATCTTTTGGCGGCCTTAGCGCTTTTTTTCGGTCGCCGTGAGGGAAATTTCGCATATCTAAGTGTTATTCCTTTATAAGCGTTAACCTATAAGCGTTAACCGGCCGCAGCCCCAGGAAGCAGCGGCATCGAGCCAAAACAAGGATAACATAACGAAAGGATTACAACAAACCCAAATAACTTTAAATTTAAATTATGAAGAAACTTTTACTTTCACTCGCAGCTGTGGCTATGGCCTTCAGCGCAAGCGCCACTTCTGTAGTGCTTTTCGACATCGACAACCCCGGCACATGGGAAACCAAAGGAACAGGCTTCGAGACAACAGTGACCGTTGACGGCAAGACCTTCACCATCACCACCGACAAGGGCGGCTCTACCAACGACCTGATTAGCCCCGTAGCCAACACCAACAGCTGGCGTGTCTTTAAGAACAGCAACTTCACCATCTCCTCCCCCGACATGGCCATGACTCAGGTTGTGATCACTTACGACACCTACACCTATCAGGGCAAGGGCTATGCCTTCGAGATGGCTCTGAGCGACGGCTGGACAGGCGTGCTCGACGAAGTTACCTACACTCTGACCAGCGCCGGTCTGAACACACTGACCTGCACCCCGGAGACCAACCAGGTGCGCATCAAGAAAGTCGTTGCCAGCGACGCCGAGGGTGGCGATCCCGTTGCTCCCGAGACTCCCGTTGACGACACCGAGATCTACAGCAACACCTTCGCTTCCGACATGGAAGGCTGGAACCAGGAGTACATCTCCGGCAGCATGCCCGGTACGCTGAACGTTTGGTACATCAACTCGAAGCAGGCTTGCCTTTGCGCCAGCTCGTATGTAAGCGACACGAAGACCAACGAGGCCGTTGACTGCTACCTCACCCGCGCATTCGACTTCTCGGGCCGCACCGACGTGGCTCTCAAGCTCGAGCAGGCTTACGGTTTCTACTTCCCCACAGAGCAGGGCGACGTCTGCACCGTGAACATCCGCGAAGAGGGCGCTACCGACTGGGAGACTCTCGTGCTGACCAACTTCCCCTCGAAGGGCACAGGCAACTGGACAGGCTATGCTGAGAATGAGTTCGACCTCTCCGAGTTCGACGGCAAGAAGGTTGAGATCGGTCTGCGCTATGTAAACGACGGCACATTCAGCGCAACCTGGGAGCTCAAGAACTTCAAGCTCACGGGCACAGCCGGCGTTGAGGGCGTGGCCATCGACCAGACCGACGCACCCGCAGTTTATTACAACCTCCAGGGCGTTCGCGTGAACAACGCAGAGAAAGGCCTCTTCATCCAGGTGAAGGGCAACAAAGCCACGAAGGTTCTCGTGAAATAAGAGATAGATTTATAACAGGAAAGGAGGACGCCACCCGGCGCCCTCCTTTTTCTTTAACCCATTCCCCCCCCCGACCTTAGCGGAGCTAAGGTCGCTCCAAGACGCTATCTCTACGCCGCATGGTCTTTAACCTTTAACCTTTAACCTTTTTAATCTCGTTTAAATTTATTATCTTTGCGGCACCAATCTAATCTAACATGAAGAATACAGCAGACACCGCAAGCCTGCCCCGTCCGCGCATCCTTATCATTTATACGGGAGGCACTATCGGTATGACCGAAAATCTCGAGACTGGTGCTTTGGAACCCTTTGACTTCGAGCATCTTATGGATAATGTGCCGAAGGTGAAGCGTCTCGACTACGACATCGACAACTATCAGTTCGAAGTCCCGATCGACTCCTCGGCCATGAATCCGTCGCATTGGGACGACATGGCCCGCGTAATCGAGGAGAACTACGACAAATACGACGGCTTCGTGGTGCTCCACGGCACCGACACCATGGCCTACACCGCCTCCGCCCTCAGCTACATGCTCGAAAACCTCCGCAAACCGGTGGTGATCACCGGCAGTCAGCTCCCCATCGGCGAGGTGCGCACCGACGGCGAGGAGAACCTCATCACCGCCCTGCAGGTGGCCGCGGCCCGCGAGGAAGACGGTTCGCCGACCCTCCAGGAGGTGGCCATCCTCTTCGAGAACTATCTCTGGCGCGGCAACCGCTCCACGAAATATTCCGCCGACAACTTCAACGCCTTCAAGAGCAGCAACTTCCCTCGTCTGGCAAAGATCGGCATGGGCATCACCTTCCGCAGAGACGTTCTCTGGCGTCCGCGCGAAGAGGCCCCGCTGAAGGTGCATTACGGCATGGATCCCAACGTGAACTACATCAACCTCTTCCCCGGCATCACCGAGAAGATGGTGCGCTATATGCTCGACGCCCCCGACCTGAAGGGGGTGGTGATGCGAACCTTCGGAGCCGGCAACGCACCGACCGACGGCTGGTTTCTCGACGCCGTGCGCGACGCCGTGGACCGCGGACTGGTAATAGTCAACGTCACTCAGTGCGGCAACGGCATGGTAGATCCGTACCGTTACGAAACCGGTAGCGCGCTCAGCGGCGCCGGTGTGATCTCCGGACACGACCTCACCTCAGAGGCCGCCATCACCAAACTGATGTTCCTCTTCGGCCAAGGCTACACCTCCGCCGAAGTAAAGCAAATGATGGAAGAACCCCTGGTAGGGGAAATGAGGTAATGAATCGCGAAATATTGCGCCTGGCGGGTCCGGCGATACTTACGAACATCGCCATCCCGCTGCTCGGCCTCAGCGACACCGCCATCTCCGGCCATCTAGGCAAGGCCGCCTTCATCGGCGCCATCTCCGTGGGGGCTATGATGCTCAACGTGGTCTACTGGGGTTTCGGTTTCCTCCGCTCCGGCACCACCGGCATGACCGCCACGCGCTACGGCGCCTCCGACCGAGCCGCGGTCCACGACATCCTGCGCAAGTCGCTCCTGCTCGCCCTGACGCTCGCGCTGCTCGTGCTCCTCTTCCAGCGACCGCTGCTGCGCCTCATGCTCCTGCTCACCTCGCCCGAGGCCGACGTGGCCGCCTACGCCTCCCGCTATTTCCTGATATGCATCTGGGCCGCACCCGCCCAACTCTGCACGATGGCCATTACGGGCTGGTTTATCGGCGTGCAGACAACCGTCCCGCCGATGACGGTGAGCATCGGCACCTGCCTGCTCAACATCGCGCTGAGTCTGCTGCTCGTCTTCGCTTTCGGGATGGGTTTCGAAGGGGTGGCCGTCGGTACGGTGGCTGCCACCTGGTGCGGACTGATAGCCGCCGCCATGATCGCCCGCCGCCTGATGCGCAGGATTGACCGGACCCTGCCGCAGAAAGGGGAACCACAACCCGTAAGACTGCGCAAATTCTTCTCCGTCAACACCGACCTCTTCCTCCGCTCCCTCTTCATGATAGCCGTGTCGCTGTCGGTGACCGCCATCAGTGCGCGGCTCGGCACCGTGACCCTCGCCGCCAACGCGGTGATAATGCAGTTCTTCATCTTCTTCTCCTATTTCATGGACGGCTTCGCCTTCGCCGGCGAGGCACTCGTAGGCCGCTTCTCCGGTGGCTCTGACTACCGCAACCTGCGGCTGAGCGTCCGCGCCCTGATGCGCTGGTCGGCCGCGATGGCCCTGACCTTCTTCCTCATCTATCTCGCAGGCAGCGACGCGATCACCGCCCTGCTCACCGACCGGCAGGACGTGCGCGAGGCCGTTGCCGGTCTGAGGCTCTGGATACTCCTGCTGCCGCCGGTGAGCGTGGCCGCCTTCATGTTCGACGGCGTCTTCATCGGACTGACCCGCATCCGACCGATGTTGATGTCGACATTCACCGGTGCGGCGCTTTTCGCCCTTGTGGAATGGCTCGGGAGAGTGCATCCGCTGCTCGCCCCCAACGACACCCTCTGGCTCGCTTTCGAGCTCTATCTCCTTGCGCGGGGAGGAATATTGGCGATAAAATACGTTATTATTGGGAGGGAGTTGCCGATAATCCAAAAGAAATAGCTAATTTTGTGGTAAGAACCCAAAACCGGCCCTGACCGAGGGCGAAGAATATGAATGAGACTGGTTCAACATACACGGCCGTGCGCATCGGGGATGTCTCCGACTGGCGGCTGATAGCCGTGATTTCGGAGACGGGGATGGTGGCTTATCTCAAGAACACCGAGAACCCGGCGGAGGAGGTTGTGACGCTCTTCGACGAGAAGTGGGACCGCGACCCGGCTCAGCTGCTCCAGAACATCGAGAACGCCGTCTACGACCATCCGCAGGTGCTCGACGACTTCTCGGCCGACATCACGCTCGTTGCCCCCGCCACGATGTGGGTGCCCGGCGACTATGCCGACGAGGAGGATATCTGCGCCGAGATGTACGCGAGCGTCTACCCCGCGGAACCCGCCGACATAATGACCGAGGAGGTGCAGGGAGAGGCCTGCCTCTACTCGCTGGTGCCGGGACTGCTGCCCTTTCTGCAGCGCACCTTCCCCGGGGCCCGCTGCCACTCCCACCAGGGGGTGATGGTGAGGCGTTTCCGCGAGAGGGGAGGGGATGTGCCCTGCCTCTATGTCGACATCCGCGACGGGGAGGCCGACTTCGTGCTGCTCGACAACCGGCGGCTTCTGCTGGCGTCGACGCTGCCCTGGAAGGCGCCCGAGGATATCGAATACAAGCTTTACAACATCTTCAGTGTCTACGGGTTGGACCCGCGCGAAGCGCAGGTTTCGCTCTCCGGACTGAAGGAGATTCGCAGCTCGCTTCTTACGCGGCTGCGCGAGAATATACGCTATGTGATGCTCACGATGCTTCCTGGCATCGGGGTGAAGGCCGGTATGCCGCTGGCGGCCGTGCTGCTGCTGAGGGGGTGATTCCTACATAAATTCGGAACACCTATGCAAACGGCCTTCGGCCGAGCCATACGGCAGCAGGGGGAGGGAGAAAATGATTTTTATATGAGGATTATACGAGGGAAATATGGAAAGAGGCGCTTCGATGTGCCTAAGAACATCACCGCGAGGCCTACCACCGACTTCGCGCGGGAGAACATATTCAATGTGATAGAGAACCTCGAGGATCTCGAGGGGAAGCGCGCCTGCGACCTCTTCGCAGGGACGGGTGCGTTAAGCTGGGAGTTCGCCTCCCGCGGCTGCAGCGAGGTTGTGGCCGTGGAGCAGGCGCAGGTGCAGGCCGGTTTCATCCGCTCCGTCAAGGAGAAGCTCGGCGACACCGCCGTGAAGATCATCCGCGGCGATGTGTTCCGCTTCATCGAGCGGGCCGAGACCGCGTTCGACATCGTCTTCGCCGATCCCCCCTACAACCACCCCCGCTTCGCCGAGATACCGGGACTGATCCTGGCCTCGAAGCTGGTGAAGGAGGGAACGCTGGTGATAGTGGAGCACAACCGCGACCACGACTTCAGCCAACTCCCCGGCTTCATCCAGCACCGGGCCTACGGCAGCGTGAATTTCTCCCTCTTCCGGGTCTGAGCACTCCGAGAACTCCGAGCACTCCGAGAAAGAAAAAATTTTCCGTTATGGACAAGAATATAAAGTTAGACAATATCGAAGAGGCCATCCAGGACTTCAAGGAGGGCAAATTTCTGGTTGTGGTCGACGACGAAGACCGCGAGAACGAGGGCGACCTCATCATAGCCGCAGAGAAAATCACCCCCGAGCATGTGAACTTCATGCTCAAGAACGCCAGGGGAGTGCTCTGCGCACCGATCACCATCTCCCGCTGCAAGGAACTCGACCTCGACCGCCAGGTGGAGGACAACACCTCCGTGCTGGGTACGCCGTTCACAGTGACCGTCGACAAACTCGAGGGCTGCTCCACCGGCGTCTCGATCCAGGACCGCGCCGCCACCATCCGCGCTCTGGCCGATCCCGAATCCACCCCCGAGACGTTCGGTCGCCCCGGCCACATCAACCCCCTCTATGCCCAGGACCGCGGTGTGCTGCAGCGCGCAGGCCACACCGAGGCGGCCGTAGACCTGGCCCGTCTGGCCGGTCTGCAACCCGCCGCCGCACTCATGGAGATAATGAGCGACGACGGCAGCATGGCCCGTCTCCCCGAACTCCGCAAGCGTGCCGACGAATGGGGTCTGAAACTCATCTCGATAGCCGACCTCATCGAGTTTCGCCTGAAAAACGACTCCCTCGTGGAGCGCGGCGAGGAGGTAGACCTCCCCACAGCCTGGGGCCATTTCCACCTCATCCCCTTCCGCCAGAAAGACAACGGATTGGAGCACATCGCCTTGATCAAGGGCGACGTTACCGGCGACGACCCCGTGCTGGTGCGCGTGCACTCGAGCTGCGCCACGGGCGACATCTTCGGTTCGATGCGCTGCGAATGCGGCGAACAGCTCCACCGCGCCATGGAGGCCGTGGAGAAGGAGGGCCGCGGAGCGATAATCTACCTCAGTCAGGAGGGGCGCGGCATCGGACTGATGGACAAGATCCGCGCCTACAAACTGCAGGAGAACGGACTCGACACCGTCGACGCCAACCTCCATCTCGGTCACAAGGCCGATGAACGCGACTACGGCGTCGGTGCCAACATCCTCCATTCGCTCGGCATCAAGAACATGCGGCTGATGACCAACAATCCCGTGAAGCGCATCGGATTGGAGGGCTACGGCATCAAGGTGTCGGAGATCATCCCCATCGAGATCGAGCCCAACGAATACAACAAGCGCTACATGTCGACAAAGAAACTCCGCATGGGCCACAACCTGCATAAAGTGTAAAACCGCAAACGTCAGAATCCATGAAACCACGCCATCTCGCCATAGCCGCCGCGGCCCTGCTCGCCGGCTGCGCCATCCTCGCCCAGGCCCAGGAGAAGAAAGCCCTCGGTCACGACGACTTCGACAACTGGAAATCAGTGCGCAACTACTCCCTCACCCGCGACGGAGTCTGGTCGGCGTTCGCCGTCAATCCGCAGGAGGGCGACGGCACGCTCACCTTCTACAACACCCGCACCGGCCGCCGCATAGAGATAGAGCGCGGTTACCAGCCCTCGTTCACCGCCAACGGCAAGTGGGCCGTGGCGCTGGTGAAGCCCCTCTTCAAAGATACCCGCAAGGGGAAGATCGACAAGAAGAAAGACCACGAGATGCCGCAGGACTCGATGGTGGTGGTGAATCTGACCGACATGACCGTGCACCGCATCGGCAACGTCAACGGCTACAAGATAGCCAAGGACGGCGGCGAGTGGGTGGCCTACAAAAGCTGCGACACGCTGCTTATCAAGGAGAAACAGCTGAAGGAGAAGACCCGTCCGCTGGTGCTCTTCAACCTGCCGACAGGGCAGTACAAGGTTCACAACTGGGTGCAGGACTACGTCTTCTCGAAAGACGGCACGAAGCTCGCCCTCACCGTGAAGAAGCCCGAGAAAGACTCCGTGGCCACCGACTGCGTGGGCGTGATGTATCTGCCCGACACGAGTTTCGTGGTGGTCGACCGCGACCGTAAGTTCTACGGCACGCCCGTGATAAGCGAAGACGGCCACTCTCTGGCCTACACCGCCAGCGACGACTCCGTGAAGAGCGGTACGAAGCGCGTGCAGATCTACCTCAGCGACCTGAAGAATCCACTGCGGAAATCGCGCGAGGTACCGATGCACTTCAAAGACGCCGCCGGACTGGACCTCTATCCCAACCAATACACCAAACCGCAGTTCTCCCACAACGGGAAACGGCTCATCGGCGGCGTGGCCCCCGTGATCGCCCCCGACGACACCACCATCGTGGATTTCGAGAACGGCAAACTCGACATCTGGGTGTGGAACCGCCCGTTCAATCCGCCGATGGAGGAGAACCTGCTGAAGCAGATACGCGAGAACAACTATCCCGTGGCCGTCGACATCGCCAGCGGGAGGCAGACCCTCGTAACCGACAACCCGCTGGCCGACGTGCTCGCCCCCGACCGCTGGGACGGCGACAACGCACTGGTGATCGATCCGACCGAGGCCATCGTTTCCTACCAGTGGGACTATTACGCGCCCACCGACATGCATGTGGTGAACCTCAACACAGGCGCCAAGACGCAGGTGGGCAAGTTCCGCAGGGAGCTGAAGCCCGAGCTCTCTCCCGGCGACCGCTATGTGGCCTGGTTCGACCAGCGCACCTGGTGGGTTTACGACATCGCCGGCGGCACCACCGTCGACGCCGGCAAGGATGTGCCCTACGAACTATGGAACACCGACGCCGAGTATCCCTCGATAGCCGGACCCTGGACCGACAAACTCTGCGCCTGGAGCGAGGGCGACAAGGCCCTGCTCGTATACGACAAATACGACATCTGGAGCCTCGACCCGCAGGGCAAGCGCAAGCCCGAGTGCCTCACCAACGGCGAGGGACGCCGCCGCAACGTGCGCTTCACCTACCGCAACACCGACTCCGAGCGCCGCTTCCTGAAGCATGGCGACCCGATGCTGCTCGACGTGTTCGACTACAAGGATAAATACAACGGACTGGCCACGATGAAATACGGCTCGCCGCAGTCGCCCGCGATGCAGGTGCTCGACGGCCACGCCTACACGCAGGTGCGCCGCGCCCGCGACAAGGACGTCTACACCTGGCAGCGCGCCAACTTCTCCGAGACCCCCGACATCTGGCTCTCCACTTCCGAGAAGTTCGCCACCGCAAAGCAACTCACCGAGGCCAACCCGCAGCTGAAGGACTACCGCTGGGGAACGGCCCGGCTCGAGCGCTGGAACGCATACGACGGCAAGCCCTCCGAGGGAGTGCTCTATGTGCCCGAGAACTACGATCCCAACAAGAAATATCCGATGCTCTGCGTGTTCTACGAGACAGGTTCGGAAGACCTCTACCGCCACTACACGATGGAGCCCTCGTGGAGTTGGGTTAACTATCCCTTCTACGTGAGCCGCGGCTATGTGGTGTTCGTTCCCGACATCCACTACACCTCCGGCCGACCCGGCGAGGACGCCTACAACTACGTCTGCTCCGGATGCGAGGAGATGTGCCGCCGCTATCCCTGGATCGACAAAGAGCGCATCGGCATCGACGGCCAGAGCTGGGGCGGATACCAGACCGCCTACCTCGTGACGCGCACCGACATGTTCGCCTGCGCCGGCTCGGGAGCGCCCGTGGCCAACATGACCTCCGCCTACGGAGGCATCCGCTGGGAGAGCGGCGACTCGCGCCAGGGCCAGTACGAGCAGGGGCAGAGCCGTATCGGTCGCACCCTCTGGGAAGCCCCGGAGATGTATATCGCCAATTCCCCCGTGTTCCATGCCGACCGCTGCAACACTCCGCTGCTCATCATGCACAACGACAACGACGGAGCAGTGCCCTGGTATCAGGGTATAGAGATGTTCATGGCCCTGCGCAGACTCCAGAAACCGGTTTGGATGCTGCAGTACAACGGCGAGTCGCACAACATCCGCGCCCGCAAGAACCGCAAGGACATCACCAAGCGCCTGCAGCAGTTTTTCGACCATTACCTCAAGGGCGATCCCATGCCGAAATGGATGAAAGAGGGAGTGCCGATGATCCGCAAAGGCCAGGAGTGGGGATTCGAATACTAGCGTATGGAGTTTGTCAATGCTAAGATAAATATCGGGTTGCAGATCGTGAGGCGTCGCGACGACGGCTATCATGAGCTGCACACCATGTTCTACCCCGTGGGGTTATATGCAGGCACGGCACTCAATCCCCAGCCCTTCTGCGACATGGTCGACGGGAGGATGAACTATGGTTTCCTCAAATCCGAGCTGCGACTCTCCGGCCGGCTCATCGACTGCGAACTCGAGCGCAACCTGGCCTGGCGCGCCATCGAGCTCTTCATGAAAGAGGAGGCCACGGGCGGCTGGAAACCCACCATATGGCTCGACAAGCATCTCCCCGACGGAGCCGGTATGGGTGGCGGCAGCGCCGACGCCGCCTTCACTTTGCGTGTGCTCGCGCGGCTCGAGAAAGAATACAGCGGCAGGGAGGTGGCCGACGAGCGACTCGCCGAACTTGCCCTGCGCCTCGGCGCCGACTGCCCCTTCTTCATCTACAACCGGCCGATGTATGCCGAAGGGATAGGGGAGAAGCTGGAGGAGACCGATCTCGACCTCTCGGGCTGCTGGATAGCCGTGGTGAAGCCGAAAGTGTATATCTCCACCCGCGAGGCCTTCTCCGGCGTGACGCCGAAGGAGCCCGCGTTCGATCTGCGCCGTCTGCCCGAAATCCCGATAGAGGAATGGCCCGAACTCGTGCACAACGATTTCGAGGATTCCATCTTCCCCCGCCACGCCGAACTGGCCTGGCTCAAGATGGATCTCTACGCCCTCGGGGCAGCCTACGCCTCGATGACCGGGAGCGGTTCGGCGCTCTACGGCATCTTCCGCAGCCGCGAGGCCGCGGAGTCGGCACTTGAAGAAATTTCCCTGCGTCCAACTATAGAAGCCACTTATTTGTTAAAAGCATAAGGGGAAGAGTAGCGAATCGAAAGGATTCTTCTTCCCCGTTAACATTTTTTGGCTTAATATTTGTAAGCGAAAATGAAGAGGAACAAGAAATTTTTTGGACACAGAGGGCATTCCAACCAGGGCCCGCAGAAAGATAGAAAAGCTATGGACGAGATGAAGAAAGAAGAGACGCAGCAGCCGGCACAGGATCCGGAGGCAGTGGTCGTGGACTCAGTCAATCCCACTCCGGCCGACGACGAAGAGGCGGAGGTAGTAGCGGCCGAGACGGCCGACCAGGAGCTCACCGAAGAGGAGAAGCTCCGAAAGGAGAACGAAGAACTCAAGGCCCAGGTGGAGAAGGAGAAGAAGGAATATATGTTCCTGATGGCGGAATTCGACAATTTCCGCAAGCGCACCCTGCGCGAGAAATCCGAACTCATCAAGAATGCCGCCGAGGGAGTGTTCAAAGGTCTGCTTCCTATAGTCGACGACTTCGAGCGCGCCCTGAAGGCGAGCGAGGGGAGCGAGGACGCCGCCTCGATGCGCGAGGGAATGGAACTCATCTATAAGAAACTGAAGAAATACATGGAGAGCAACGGAGTGAAGGAGATGGATCCGCAGGACCGCACCTTCGACGCCGACCGCCATGAGGCCATCTCGGCCGTGCCTGTTCCCGAAGAGGAGCAGAAGGGAAAGATTCTCGACACGGTGGAGAAGGGATATACAATCAACGACAAGGTGCTGCGCCACGCCAAGGTGGTGGTAGGCCAGTAAACACTACGAGCGATGGCTGAAAAGAGAGATTACTACGAAGTGCTGGGCGTGGCCAAAAACGCCACGGCCGACGAGATAAAGAAGGCATACCGCAAGAAGGCCATACAGTATCACCCCGACAAGAATCCGGGCGACAAGGCCGCCGAGGAGAAATTCAAGGAGGCGGCCGAGGCTTACGATGTGCTGAGCGACAGCGAGAAGCGCGCCAAATACGACCAGTTCGGTCACGCCATGGGTCCGCAGGGCTTCGGCGGCGGAGCGGGCGGTTACGGCGGCTTCGGTGGCGGAGGTTTCTCGATGGAGGACATCTTCGCCCACTTCGGCGACATCTTCGGCGGCCGCATGGGCGGCTTCGACGGCGGCTTCGGCGGTGCCACGGGCCAGCGCCCGCGCAAGCATGTGAACAAGGGCACCGACCTGCGCATCACCGTCAAGGTGACTCTCAAGGACATCGCCGAGGGAGTTGACAAGAAACTGAAGATTCCGCGTCTGGTGGCCTGTACGCACTGCAAGGGCACCGGCGCAAAAGACGGAACGTCGTTCCATACCTGCCAGCGCTGCCACGGTTCGGGCTATGTCACCACCGTGCAGCAGACGTTCATGGGTCCGATGCAGTCGCAGTCGGTTTGTCCCGAGTGTAACGGCGAGGGGAAGGTGATCACCGAGGAATGTCCCTACTGCCACGGTTCGGGAGTGGAGAAGAAGGAGGAGATCATCGCCTTCCACATCCCGGCGGGTGTGGAGAACGACATGACGCTCACCCTCCGCGGCCAGGGCAACGCGCCCCGCGGCGGCGGCGTCAACGGCGATCTGCTCGTGAAGATACAGGAAGAGAAGGATCCGGAACTCATCCGCGACGGCAACGACCTTATCTACAACCTCATGCTCGACTTCCCGACGGCAGCGCTGGGAGGTACGGCCGAGGTACCCACCATCTCGGGCCGCGCCCGGTTGAAGATCGCGGCCGGTACGCAGCCCGGAAAGGTGCTGCGACTCCGCGGAAAGGGTCTGCCGCAGATGAACGGGGGCGCCCACGGCGACCTGCTGGTGAACGTGATGGTATACGTTCCCGAGTCGCTTTCCGACACCGAGAAAGCCGCCATCGAGAGCCTGAAAGACCAGCCGAACATCGTGCCCTCGAAGAGCACCTCCTCGCGCATCTTCTCCCGCCTCCGCCACATCTTCAACAAAGAGAGCCGCGGGGAGTAGCCGCGGAGCGGCGTAAGATTTGAGCCTGACGGTATCGCCGTATGGTAGCCGCGGAGCGGCGTAAGATTTGAGCCCACGGTGGAGCAAAACAAACGAGCGAA
>X378_Fat_Sand_Rat__coassemble_64_pt1 | contig 20365 bp, 12 predicted proteins | sample X378_Fat_Sand_Rat__metabat2_low_PE_004 | metagenome-assembled genome bin X378_Fat_Sand_Rat
AAGCGAGTTTCACTGCCTCTTGCTCCTCGATGTCGATATCCTCCTGATAATTCACTACGAAGAGATCCGGTATCGGACGGTAGTCGTAGAAGAACGCCCATGTGTCATCGAACTCGCCATATTCATATTTGTTCCAGTTATCGTAATCTAATTTATCCTCTGGTCGTTTGTCATATTTTGATAAACTCTCGGCAGGCACATACACAATCGCGTCTTTGGAATGACAAGCGGTAAATGGGTATCCTTTTAGTTCCGGCGGCTCTGGTGCCATTATGTACAATTCCTGTAAATTGCAGATTTGAGGCAGAACAGCATCGCCAATAATTTTGGTTCCCCTTCCCAATACAAGAGTGCGCAGGGTTAAGGTTTTGGTGAGGATGTTGACTGGAATTTCTTTGATTTTGTCAGGCAATACAAGTGATACAAACGAATTATAACCCAACGCGCCCCAGCCAATTTTACTGACAGAGTTTGGTATCTTGAAATATTTACACTCTGGAAGAGCATATAAACTTAATTCTCCTATTGAGCACATGGTCTGGGGGAAACAAATATATGGAACTGCCCAATAGCCATAGAATGCGTTCTTACCAATGGAAACTACTCTGTAATTGGTATTATTTATCATTACATGGTCTGGTATGGTAATAGAGTCCTTTCTGTTTACATCTCCCCCTGAAACAAGTTCCACGCAGTTGACGGAGTCCGGAATGATGTTATAACTCAATCCGTTTTCTGTGTAATCATATGTAGCAGTATCGGCGAGGGCGATTCCAGCCGCCATCGATACGAAGATTGCCGATAATATGAGTATTCCTTTTTTCATAAGTTTGTTTTTATGATTTAAATGTTTGTATTTATAACGATTCCTTCGTTGATTTTATTCAATGTATCCATAGATTACGTATTTCGATGGCTGCAGTGTCACCCGAGTGGTGATATAGGGAACGACAACGGGCTCGCGTTGAACAATGCCTATTGAATCCTGGATTTCAAAATATCTAAAGTCCTGAGGCAGAATAGCTAATGAGTGCCACTTGGCTGTCAGGCTTACCTGGGTCACGCTGTCTGGATCCTGATTGACAACCACAAGATATTTAGTGCCGCCATTCGACAGCTCGCTGATCAGCGCGCCAGGCCCTGAAACCAGCCGCGCGTGGAGGCCGGGAATGGTGTCGGGTATATCACCCACGCCCTCAGGCCGGATATGTTGCGAGCCTAAAAAGAAATAGCCCTTGACCTTCGCGCCGAGGAAGACGTTCTGGTATTTGCGGATTTCCCGGTTTATGGTCTGCGCGGCGGTCCATGCGGGATACGGATCACCGTCCTGGTCAACAAGGGAGGAGATATATTCCTCGACTCCGTGGCTGTCCTGATCGGCATATCTCCAGTAGATGAGGCCTTGCGCCCCGAATGCCAGTGCGTTGAACGCTTCAAACCGGAGCCGCTGTTCCGTTGCTTCGGGATGACCCTGATAACTGGTCCCGGTCGCGTCCCATGTATGGACATGGGTCGACTGGCAGAAGGCCCAGAAGGGAATGCCAGTCTGACGGGAAAGATGGGCGAAGAGCTGCAGATCGTAATAGAAGTCGTTGCGGCAAATGCCAACTTCGTCATTCTGCGAGTTGCAGGTGAAGGGATAGTAGTCGTAACACCAGGCGCCGGGCTGCACCGTCTGATAATATGTGTTCAGATAGTTCAGATATGCATCCCGCCTTGAAGCATCACCGGAATACTCGTGCTGGGGACTTTCCCGCTGCATTGCGTTACGAAAATGCGACCCAAATAGATTTACGAGTGGCATCACAGTCGAATCTGCTGAATGAACTGAGTCCAAAAAATCTTTCAAGTCATCTAATTCAGAGATTGTAGGCTCGTCCTTTATTCGATAGCCTCCTATTAGACTTGATCGCAGACCTTCCCTTTCTAGATAACTCCGAATAGCTGATATTTTATTTCTGCAGGGCGAGAAATCTCGATTGAAATGTGTCGCAACATCGTATATAAGGGAAAAGTCGAGATCTTCGACGTCTCTCAAAAGTGTGCAAAGTGCATTGGTGCTTGCACTTCCGATTGCGCAGTTGAAGCCGCATTGCGTGAGGAGCTCGATGTCACGGCGCGTCGGAATGCGGTTGTCGTAAACCGGACTGGACGCGATTATGGGGAACGAGTCCGGAGTCGGGGAAATATAACGGGACGCCTGACTGTCAGCCGAATCGTCCGAGGCCGACTGCCGTGAGGGATGCCCCATCATGTCCATAAAAGGCAAGAGGAACAAGATCAATACCGCGAATGCAAGTTTTTTCATACATGTCGGTTTAATATTTACCTCTTCACGAACTTACATGCTTTGCCGGCGCGGAGCTCGATGTAGACGCCCGGAGCGAGCCGCGACGCGTCATTGCCGGCGGGGCGGCCGTCGATGGAGTAGTAGAGGCACTTGGCGGCTAAGTTGTCTGACGATGTTGAGGCTCCATTCTTGTTAGAATTGAAGGGATCTTCATCGGCAACCGGAAGGGTGACTCCCGACTCTCCGATGCCGCGCACCTTGACGTTGATCTCGTGCGATTCATAGTCACCGGTGCTCGTCTCCACAACCTTCTTCACGGTTGTCGTTCCCTTGGCTTTCCCGGTCAGGACATCCCCCTCGATTGCGATTACTTCGGGATCGTATTCCCACCTTTCGCCAAGAACTTCGACCTCGGCATAGTTCACTATATCGTAAGCGAGTTTCACTGCCTCTTGCTCCTCGATGTCGATATCCTCCTGATAATTCACCACGAAGAGATCCGGTATCGGACGGTAGTCGTAGAAGAACGCCCATGTGTCGTCGAACTCGCCGTCTTCATATTTGTTCCAGTTGTCGTAATCCAATTTATCCTCTGGTCGTTTATCGTATTTAGATATACTCTCAAAAGGCACATACACAATTGCATCTTTGGAATGACATCCTGAAAATGGATATTCTTTTAGTTCAGGAGGCTCCGGAGCCATGATATAGATTTCACTCAAATCCCTTATTTCGGCCAAAGCCGAACCTCCGATTGTCTTAATCCCCTTGCCTAACACAAGAACATGGAGGCTGTCACATCGATTTAAAAGTGATGCTGAAATCGCTTCTATATTGTCGGGTATGACAATAGATTTAAATGGACTTTGGCAAAGTGCGGCCCAACCAATTTCCTTCACGTTTTGCGGGATCTTAACATATTTACATGAAACCAAATTATAAAGGCCCAGTCCACCTATTGAATTTAAAGTGGAGGGCAGTTCTAAATAAGGAATTTTCCGTCGGCTATAAAATGCCTTGTCGCCTAATGCAACAACCTTGTAATCCGTATTGTCTATTGTTACGGATGCCGGTATAACAACCGAGTCGGTTCTGAATTTTTCGATGCAGAGAGTTACTTCCACGCAGTTGACGGAGTCTGGTATGATGTTATAACCCAGTCCGTTCTCAATGTAATCATATGTTGCGGTGTCGGCGAGGGCGATTCCAGCCGCCAACGATACGAAGATTGCCGATAATATGAGTATTCCTTTTTTCATGTCGGTTTAATATTCACTTCTTCACGAACTTACATGCTTTGCCGGCGCGGAGCTCGATGTAGACGCCCGGCGAGAGCCGCGACGCGTCATTGCCGGCGGTGCGGCCGTCGATGGAGTAGAATCTTACGGCTGTCAGGGCGTTTCCATTCTGGTTTTTTGAGTCTTGAACTGGATTCTCAGTCCAGTCTACCGTGGGGAGCGCTACACCTGAGGGATCGTAATCCCCCACCTTTACCTTCACGGCACGCGATTCGTAGGTGCCTGTGCTGGTCTCCACCACACGCTTGATTTCCGTTTCGCCGTCAATCAGTCCGCTTATGGAGTCGTTGACAATCGACACCCTCTCGGAATCGTATTCCCACCTCTCGCTGTAGACATCCACTCCCGCATAGTTCACGGTGTCGAAGATGATCCGCTGCGGCTCGTAGCCGGTTGTCAGCGTGAACTCCTCCTCGTTGATAACGACAAACAGGTCGGGAATCGGCCGGTAGTCGTAGAAGAACGCCCAGGTGCCGTCGTATTTTCCAAAGCCATATTTCCCGTTATACTGATAGTCCCGGTCCTCCGCAGGACGCTTGTCATACAGAGGTAAGCTTTCAGCCGGAACATATACGACCGCCTTCCCCGACCGGGAGTGGTTGAACGGGTAGCTGTCGGGTGCTATGGCGGGGGGCGCGGGACACATTATATACAATTCTTTTAAATTTTCAATATGTCCTAAAGCAGACCCTCCAATAGATTTGACACCTCGGCCCAATACCAAGGTATGCATGAGTTGATCATGTTCGAAGTTTTCTTGGTCCAATAAACAAGATGGGATGGTTTCAATATTATCAGGGATAATGAGTGTTTTAAAGCAGTTGTAGTAAAAGGCACTCCCGCCCAAACTCTTTACGCTTGATGGAATGTCTAAATAGTCAAGTAACCCATTATTACAAATGGAATAATATCCTATTTTTTCTAATGCGTCAGGAAGTTCAAGCCTTTTAAGATAGAACTGATTACAGATTGCATGTGATCCTATTTCGGTGACGGCGTAGTCATTTCCCCCGTAGCTCACATAGGGAGGTATTATCAATGTCTCTTGATTGCTTTCGCAACCTACTACCACAAGCCCCCCGTTTTCCCCTATCTTGAAATAAAGATTCCCGTATACAATAGTATCCTCATCCACCTCGAAGGCCTGGGCGCAAACGCCCGACAGGGCGGTAGCCAAGGCCAACACAATTATTGTTTTATATGTTTTCATATGATATGTTTTTTAGTTGAATATTTGTCAGTTAATCCGATAAATCAGATATCTCGATGCCATAAGGGGAACGTCCTGGGTTCTCGGTTGTGGCAATCTCTCAGGGAAGACAACTGGCACCACGGGCTTCATTATCGTGTCGATGCTGTCGGTAAATGCCGTTCATGTATAAACCGCGCAAGTCGTAAAGAAGCGATACATCCAGATCGTCGATATCCTCCATGATATCCTTCATTTGATTGACGCTGAAGGATACCATCGCGCAATTGAAGCCGCCTGCTACCATCGTATCGAAGTCGGCGCGGGTCGGGTTGCGATGATCGTAAACGGCAGCCCAGGCTATAATGGGGATATGCCCAGGAGTGGGAGAAATATATCCGGTAGCTGATGCCTGACGGGCGTTTCTGACTGCCTCTTCCCGCTTTTGTGTCTCGGCTCCTACCAGCATGGCCAGCAAGATCGGGAACGCTAAAACAAACAATGTGATCCTTCTCATAATATATCAGTTAGATTGATATTTTCTCAACATTCGGTTGAAATGTATTTGTTATATCGTAGAGATTGTTGGCTTTTGCGTTTCTGATTGCAAATATAGTGAATTTTGTTTGAAAATCAAAAACATTTCCGACGTTTATTCACGTTTATTCACGTTTGTTCACGCGCTGGGGGGGATAGGTGTAAGGGATGGATGGCAAGGAGGGTATTCCGACAAATTAGTCCATAGGGGGTGGCACTTTGTTGGCGGATTGTTTGCTTGATTTGTTGGGTTTTAGGGGCGGTGGGGGCGGGGTGGATTTTTATTGCTAATTTTGCTGGAAAGCGTTCGGGTTGGGTCGATTCCGGCTCTGACGCGTATCTGTAATAGAAAACCGAATCATCGTGCTTGCGGATGGCAAGCGCGGAAAAATTAACAAGCAAATCAAAGATTCACCTGCATCATGTGGACATTCAGCAATATCTTCAAGACCACTATCTGGGGCGGCGAACGTATCCCCGAGTTTAAGAACTTAGAGACATCCGAACGTCAGATCGGCGAGAGCTGGGAAATCTCCGGCGTCGACGGTTCGGAGTCGGTCGTTGCCGACGGCCCCGACAAGGGCACTCCTCTCCATTCGCTCCTCCATAAATACGGCGCCTCGCTTCTCGGCGCCCGCAACTACGAGAAGTACGGCGACAGTTTTCCGCTGCTCATCAAATTCATCGACGCCGCCCAGGACCTCTCGGTGCAGGTGCATCCCGACGACGAACTGGCCCGCAAGCGCGGCGCGAAGTTCGGCAAGACGGAGATGTGGTATGTGGTGGACTCGGCTCCCGGCGCCCGACTCGCCAACGGCTTCAAGTCGCCCGTCGATCCGGCCGACTACGAGCGGCTGGTCAGCACAGGTGAGATCGAGGAGGCGCTGCGCTTCTGCCCGATAGCTCCGGGGGATGTGTTCTTCATTCCGGCCGGTCGGGTTCACGCCATCGGCAAAGGTGCGTTCGTGGCCGAGATCCAGGAGACCTCCGACATCACTTACCGCCTCTACGACTACCGCCGCAAGGACGCCGAGGGACGCGAGCGCCAGCTCCACACCGCCGAGGCTTTCGACGCCATCGACTTCAACGACGACCGCGGTCGCGCCGTCGACTACACCCCGCAGCTCGATGAGGCCGTGAAAGTTGTGGAATCCCCCTTCTTCACCACCGAGGTGATCAAGGCCGCGCGCGAGATGAAACTCGACTTCTCGGGCATCGACTCTTTCAAGGTGATCATCGCCGTGGAAGGGAAATGCGTGGTGGAGGTCGGCGACGAGGCTGTTGTGCTGACTCGCGGCAAGAGCCTGCTCATTCCGGCCACGGCTCAGAGCGTTGACTTGATTCCCACGCCTCGATTCTCGGGGCTGGTTACGTATATAGCGTAGGATGAGTCATAAATTGGCTCCGCCGAGCCCTTCGGGGTTCTCATCACCTAAGCAAACGGGCTTCGCCCGAGGCTGACGCCTGTAACAATTAAAAGGAGAGGACTTTCGTTCTCTCCTTCTTTGTATTTCTGTGTTTCTGTATTACTATATTATTATTCGGGTTTTGCGGTAGAGCTCGCGGAATTCGGAGGGGGTGCAGCCTTTCTTGCGCTTGAAGATGCGGTTGAAGTTGGAGATGTTGTTGAAACCGCAGCGGTAGCAAATCTCCTGCACGGGGAGCAGCGAACCGGCCAGCATTCTCGAGGCGTTGCCCAGGCGCGTCTCTATTATATAATCGGAGAGCGTGCGGCCGGTGTGCAGCTTGAAGAAGCGGCTGAAGGCCGTTGGCGACATGAAGGCGATCTCCGCCACGGTCTCGAGGCGGATCTCCTCGTTGAAATGCTGGGCCACATACTCCTCCACCTTGTGGATGCGGCGGCTTTCGGAGGCGTTGTTCACGTTGGCGAAACTTCCAGAGGCCAGTATCTTGTAGTCCTCCTCCTCGGCGAGGTTGTGGAGGAGTTCGAGGAATTTCAGCACGCGGTTGAAATTGTCCTGCGTCTGTGTTATCTCCATGAACATCGAGTAGTTGCGCATGATTGCGCTGGCTCCGAAGGCCACGCCGTGCTGGGCGCGTTCCTGCAGACCGGCCAGCGAGCGGAGCTGCGTCTTGTTGAGGAATTCCGGCCCGAACAGGGAGGGCTGGAACTGGATGGTGATCTCGCGGATCTTCTCGCTGCGGCAGTTGTGCTGCTCCCAGACGTGCTCCAGGTTGCTTCCCACGAGCACCAGGTCGAACTGGCCGAGCACCTCCACCGAGTCGCCCACGATTCGGCGGGCGCCCTCGCAGTTCTCCACGAAGTTGATTTCGAGTTCGTTATGGACGTGCATAGGATAGTCGAACTGCGTCTTGCAGCGGTCGATCAGATAGAAACAGTCCTCAGTCTTCAGAGGAGTTATTTCCGTAATTACATTTTTCATGATGAATGGGTTAAGTAGATAGGATTTCGGTTGGGTGTCATTGTTTCTCGAGCAGGAACACGCGCGAGGCATAGTCCACGCGTTTTCCCCAGTCGAGCGAGTGGGAAACGGGGAATTCCAGACCGTTGCTCATCAGATACTTGCCTGAGAAGCTCTTCCCTTCCAGAGGGATGGGCTGGTTGTCGATTGCGTTGAGTTCGGTCACGCGGTAGGTGGCGTCGGGGTCGAGGCCGTCGAGGGCCGGACGCTGCGGCACGGTGCCGTAGTTGTTGTCCGTTCGCCACCAGTAGTATACGGCCTTGTCCTTGGCCGGGGCCACATACATTATCGAGGCCGCGCCCTTGCCGTCGAAGGGCGACTGGAGACGGTAGAGGTCGCCGAGCTGCACCACGTCGCGTATCTCCTTGTAGCTTGCTATCGCCTTGCGGCAGAACTCCTTGTCGGCCTCGCTCATGTCTTTGGGCTGTATCTCCATGCCGAGGCGACCGCTCATGGCCACGTCGACGCGGAATTTAAGCGGCACGGAGCGGTAGGTGGTGTGGTTGGGCACGGCGCTGATGTGGCTTCCCATCGCCATTGCGGGGAAGAAATAGCTTGTGCCGTACTGCATCGCGATTCGTTGCAGGGCGTCGGTGTTGTCCGACGTCCAGAATTCGTCGAAATAGGGCATCAGTCCCCAGTTAACGCGCCCGCCGCCCGAGGCGCAGTTCTGTATCATCACATCGGGATATTTTGCGCGGATGCGTTTCAGCGTCTTCAGAAGTCCTTCATGATAAGAGAGATAGAGCTCGCTCTGGCGGTCGGCCGGGAGGTATTGCGAGCCGTGCTGCATTATGGGGGCGTTGGCGTCCCACTTGATGTAGGCGATGCGGGGGTAGCGGGTGAGCAGGGTGTCGACCATGTTGAACACGAAGTCCTGCACCTTGGGGTTGCCCATGTCGAGCACGAGCTGCGTGCCGCCGCGGCCCTTCACCGTGTCGCGGCGGACGGCCTGCACCGTCCAGTCGGGATGCTTCTCGAAGAGTTCGCTGGCGGAGTTGGTCATCTCCGGTTCGATCCAGATGCCGAACTTCACGCCCTGTCGGTCGGCCTCGTCGAGCAGCCCGTTGATTCCGTGGGGGAGTTTGCGGGTGTCAACCGTCCAGTCGCCCAGGGCGGCGTTGTCGGTGTTGCGCTGGTATTTGCCGCCGAACCATCCGTCGTCCATCACGAAGAGTTCGCCTCCCATCGAGGCGATGTCCTTCATCATCTGGGCCATGCCGGGTTCGTTGATGTCGAAGTAAACGCCCTCCCAGCTGTTGAGCAGCACGGGGTTGGGAGTCGTGCCGTGGGCCATGCGGCGCTCGCGGCCCCACTTGTGGAAGCGGCGGCTCACCTCGCCCATTCCCTTGTCGGAATATACGAAGGCCACAGGGGGAGTGGTGAATTTCTCACCCTTTGCCAGCGTCTTCCAGGAATTGCGCTCGTTTACGCCGGCGTAGAGGCGGTTGCGGCGGCCGGCGTCGGTCACGACGCGGAGCTTGTAGTTGCCGGGGTATTCCACCGCCACGCCGATCACCTCTCCCGAGCGTTCCTGCGGGCGGCCGTCGAGCGAGAGCATCACCTCGCCGCGCGAGTAGTGGCCGTTGCGGGTGCCGTCGGTGTTGGTTATCTCCTTCACGCCAGGCAGGAGCTGCTCCGTGGCCTCGCGGGCCTCGTTGGCCCAGCCGCCGTAGAGGGAGGTCATCCACACGTCGCGGCCCGTGATGGGAAGATAAGCGGAGTCGTAGCGCATAATTTTCACATTTCCTTTGCCATTATTGACAGCCTCCACCCAGCTTTCGATCAGGTCGTCGTCGGGGTAGACGCGGTAGCATGCCGTCACCGAATAGGGGTAGACGCGGTCTTTCATAGGGATGCGGTAGATGGTCGAGCCGTCTGACTCGGCGCTCCTGGCCGCTGGACCGGCCACAACGAGATCGAGTGTCATGTTGCCGTCGGGCATCACCACGCTCATGGCCGGTTCGTTTTCCGGATAGTTCCCGTAGGCGGGATAAGAGTCTGTGGCAGAGCGGGCTCCGTCGGTGAGCGACTTCACGTCGGCTGCCGACAGCGGGGAGCCGTAGTGGAGGAAGGCCAGTGGCTTCCCCTCGGTGGCCTCGAGCAGGAGGGCGGAGTTTCGGGTGGAGATCTCCACCGGTGCGGCCTGGGCGCTGCCCTGCGCGAGGCAGGCGGCGAGCATCATGGCGGCGATTGGAGTAAGGTTGGTTCGCATTTAGTATTAATTTTCAGCAAACTTAGCATTTTTTCTCTAATATAAAAATAGGAGTGTCAAAAAAAGTCAAACATTTACATAAAAAGTATTATATTTGTAGCCGAAAGCCGCAAATTTCGCAATGCAAGCGCCTGAGGTCGAAACGATATAGGTGTCAATTGTTAATTTTATCAAATAAGTGCAAATTTTAACGGAATGTGACACTTCCCTAACCGGTAGGAAAGGGTTGTTAACCATTTTGCTAAAATAATACTAATCATAGGTAATTATATCGTATTGAATGGTAAATTTCCTTACTAATTTTGCAGTGTCCATTTAAGACGGACGAAAACAACAATTTCAAACATCAAACAACAATCTAAAACCTACAAAACTCAACAGAAAAAAACAGACCTAACCAGAAACTCTCGTAATCCGACACCAAGAAGCGGGCCGCCCCGCGGGTGTCTCCCCAAAAAACGACACAACAATAACTAATACTGACATAATGAGATCAAAACTCTTCCAACGCAGACTGCTCGCTTTTCTGGCGACTATCTTCGCGGTCACGAGCGCTTATTCGCAGGTGACTGTAAAGGGTACGGTCGTTGACCAGACCAACGAGCCCGTGATTGGTGCCACAGTGCTTGAAGACGGCACTACGAATGGCACCGCAACCGATCTTGACGGAAATTTCACAATCAACGTCAAGTCTGAAAAGGCCACCCTCACCTTCTCCTACATCGGAATGGATTCGCAGAAGGTGAAGCTTAACGGCCGCACACAGCTCAACATCGTTCTCAAGGAATCCGACGCCACCCGTCTCGACGAGGTGGTCGTAGTGGGTTACGGCACGCAGAAGCGCTGCGACCTCACCGGTTCGGTGGCCTCCCTCTCGCAGGAGCAGATGAGCCAGTCGATCAACACCAACGCCGACCAGATGCTCCAGGGCAAGATCGCCGGTGTGCAGGTAACGTCGAACTCCGGAGCCCCCGGCGGTGCGACTTCGATCCGAATCCGCGGTGCGAGCTCCATCAACTCCAGCAACGAGCCCCTCTATATTATAGACGGAGTGCAGATGCAGACTTCCAACAGTGAGATCGGAGGTTTCGACTGGGCCGGCGGTTCGAACGGTCAGACCAAGGTGAACCCCCTTGCAGCCATCGCCCCGAGTGACATCGTCAGCATCGACGTGCTCAAGGACGCCTCGGCCTGCGCCATCTACGGTGCCGCCGGTGCGAACGGTGTAGTGATCGTCACCACCCGCCGCGGACAGTCGGGCCACACCGACGTCACCTACAACGGTTACGTCGCTTGGCAGCAGGTTGCGAAGAAGCTCAACATGATGGGTCTCTCCGAATACGCCACATATCAGAACCAGCTCCACAACCTCGGCGTGATCACCGACTCTCAGATGGACAAGTCGCTTCTCGATCCCAGCCTCCTGGGCCGCGGCACAGACTGGCAGGACGAAGTGTTCCGCACAGCCTTCATGCAGAGCCATCAGGTGAGCGTCTCGGGCGGTAACGACGCCGTTACCTACGCATTCTCCGGCGGTTGGATGGATCAGGACGGTATCATCATCGGTTCGAAGTTCGAGCGTTTCAACTCGCGCTTCAACATCGACGCCAACCTCACGAAATGGATGAAGATCGGCGGTTCGCTGGCCTACACCCGCACCAACGAGAAGATCACTCTGAACGACGGTTCGGACGGTGTAATCATGCAGGCCATGACCATGCAGCCCTCCGTTCCCGTCTACGACTTCGACGGCAACTGGGCCGGTCCGACAACTCTGAACGGCTCCTCTACATGGAACCCCGTGGCTCTGGCCCTGCAGAAGAACAACCGTCTGCTCCGCCAGCGCGTGATGGGTAACTTCTACGCCAACGTGAAGTTCCTCAAATACTTCACATTCCAGGCCGACTACGGTTTCGACGCTTCGCAGAACCAGAACAAGGCCTACATCCCCCGCTATCAGTTCGGTCTCGTAAGCAACGACATCAACCAGATGATGCAGCGCGAGGACCACTCTTGGTTCTGGGTTCAGAAAGACCTTCTCACCTACAACCAGACCTTCAAGGACGTTCACGACCTGTCGGTGATGGTAGGTTTCGAGGCATCCGAGTCGAAATGGAACAACACCACCCTCATCAAGAAGAACTTCACCACCGACGACATCTTCGTGATGACCGGCGACGGTGAGTATGTATCGAACGAAGGCTACAAGGACCGCTGCACCACAGCTTCGATCTTCGGCCGTGTCAACTACTCGTTCGACTCCCGCTACCTTCTGACCGCCACCCTGCGTCGCGACGGCAGCTCGAAGTTCGGCCAGAACCACAAGTGAGGTACATTCCCCTCCGTGGCCGTTGCATGGCGCATCTCCCAGGAGAAATTCATGGAGAGCACCGTGGCTTGGCTCGACAACCTGAAACTCCGTCTCGGTTACGGTAAGGTTGGTAACTCCAACATCAGCACATATCAGTACGCCGCCGCCATGTCGGCCATCCAGACTCCTCACGGCACGGCTTACTTCCCCAGCAACCTCTCCAACCCCGACCTGAAGTGGGAGGCATCCGAGCAGTTCAACATCGGTCTCGACTTCTCGATCTTCAACTCGCGCTTCGACATGACCGTCGACTTCTACCGCAAGCAAACCGACGGCCTGCTGCTCCAGGTGTTCACCCCGAGCTATCTGGCCACCAACGACTGGCTTACCATCTGCGCTCCCTACGCCAACATCGGTAAGACCCGCAACACCGGTGTCGACGTTCAGCTGAACTTCCGTCCCGTGGTCACCAAGAACTTCGAGTGGCGTTCGGGCATCACCCTCTCGCACAACAAGAACGAAGTCGTTTCGCTCAACGACAACTCGCAGATCATGTACGGTAACGTCGACTGGTTCTCCGAGTTCCAGACAGCCACGATGATCAAGGTGGGCAAGCCTATGGGCGTGTTCTACGGCTACGTCACCGAGGGCCTCTTCCAGAACGCCGAGGAGATCCGCAACCACGCCACCCAGACCGGCGGCTCCGAGCCTTACGCCAACAAGATCGACGAGACATCGGGCGTATGGGTTGGCGACATCAAGTTCAAAGACCTCAACGACGACGGTGTGATCAACGAAGACGACCAGACCGTGATCGGCGACCCCAACCCGAAGCTCACCTACGGATGGAGCAACACCTTTACATATAAGGATTTCGAGCTCAACATCGGTCTGAACGGCCAGATCGGCGGCAAGATCCTCAACTGGGCCCGCTACAAGACTGAGGGACTCTCCTCCATCTGGGACAACCAGGACAGCCGCGTGCTCGACCGCTGCCAGATCGGCTACATCAATCCCCAGGGCGAGAACACCATCGACAACTGCTACCTCCTTTCGGACGGCAACGGCATTCCCCGCTTCTCCTCACTCGACGGCAACTCCAACTGCCGCATGAGCGACCGCTGGATCGAAGACGGAACTTACCTGCGCATCGCCAACATCTCGCTGGCCTACCATCTCCCGGTGGCTTGGGCACACAAGGTGGGCATGAAGAGCGCCAAGATCTACTTCAACGTCCAGAACGCCTATACATTCACCAAATACAAGGGTTATGATCCTGAGATCGGTGCCTACAACCAGAGCGCGCTGTATCAGAACATCGACCGCGGCCGTTATCCCACACCGCGCACCTACACCCTCGGTCTTAACCTCACGTTCTAATCCTGACTACAACAATGAACAAGTATATAAAATCGGCCGCAATCGCGGTACTCGCCCTCGGCGCTTTCAGCTCATGCTCCGACTTTCTGGAGGTGAAGCCTGTCGACAAGCTGACCCAGGACAATTTCTATACGAGCGATGACATGGTCCGCGCCAACACGCTTGCGCTCTACGCCGGCAAGACCTGGACCAACTTCACCCACGACTTCCAGTGGAAGACCGATCTTCTCTGCGGCGACATGTTCTATACATACTCCGCTGAGGGCCAGTGGTATTTCGGTACCTACACGTCGGTCAACCAGTACATCAACGTAGGCTGGAAGGGCCTCTACAACGTGATCGCGTTCTGCAACTCCGTGATCCACGACATGCCCTCCCACTGCCACAGCGGCGTTTCCGACGCAGCCGTGACGCAGGCCATCGCCGAGGCCCGCTGCATCCGCGCCTTCTGCTACTACACCATCGCGGAGCTCTGGCACGACGCCCCCATCGTTGAAGACAACTCCACCAACATCACCAACAACGACCTGCAGCTCCCCCGCAACACGCAGAAGAGCATCTATCAGTTCATCATGGAGGATCTGGAGTTCGCAATCGCCAACCTCAACGACACCGATAAGGACGACTATCGCGTAACGCGCATCACCGCTCTGGCCATCCGCGCCAAGGTGGGCGTGACGATGGCTTCGCACACCGATTACGGTTACGACCGCGCAGCCCTCTACGCACAGGCCGCCAAGGATGCCAAGGAAGTGATCGACGCCAAGCCCGACCTCACCTCCATCGACTATTCCACACTATTCGACGTGGAGAGCAACAACGGTCCCGAGTCGCTTCTCGCCGTTCAGTGCGGAGTGCTCGGCTACGGCTACGGCAACAGCCGCAACGCAGCGTGGAGCCGTTCTTCCGTCATCGCCGACCAGACATGGGGCGAGGGCAAGGGCCCGACGCTCTCCCTGCAGGCAATGTATGACGCCAAAGACAAACGCCGCCAGTGGGTATACATGTCGCTCGGCGACTACTATCCCAACCTGGCCAAGGCTCAGGGCGGCTACACCTATCAGATCGTGAACTACTCGGCCGACGGTTCGGAGGTTGAGCACCGCAACGAGATGAACGCCCACGTGAAGAAATATGTGATCGGCAAGAGCGCCGACTGCGACGGCCAGGTAGGTCTGAGCCAGGACGGCGGCAACAACATCTATCTGCTTCGTCTGGCCGATGTATATCTGCTCCGCGCCGAGGCCCTGATGGGAACGGCCGCCTCCACCACCGACCCCGAGGCTCTCGCAATGGTCAACAAGGTTCGCGAGCGCGCCGGTCTCGACGCCCTCACCGAGCTCACCTATCTCGACCTGCTCGGCGAGCGCCGCAAGGAATTCGCCTTCGAGTCGGTCAACTGGTACGACATCCTCCGCTATTCCTACCGTGTAGGTCAGGAGAAGGCCCTCGAGTATCTCAACGACGGCTGGGGCACAGGTTTCAACCGCGCCGACATGTATGTTGCCAAGAGCGACATCAACCAGAACACGGGCAACAACCCCGACATCTACAAGGTGGCCCACAACAAGTCGGAAGGTGCTTCCTACAATCCCATCTATCTCTCGAAAGAGGCCTTCGTGGTTCCTCTTCCCGCCGCTGCCACCACATCTTCGCCGCAGCTGCTCCAGGATCCCGTGGACTATTACGCGAAGTGATAACATTCCAAACAACTCAATCAGAATTTCATCATGAATATCAAATATAATTTCAGGATTGCGGCTCTGGCATGCGTTTCGCTGGTAATGGGATTCACCTCCTGCAGCCAGGACGACGCCGACAAGGACCGCGGCAAGACTCCCCACGTGGAGTACATCCGCTACACCAATCCCGACTCCGAGCACATCACAAGCGCCTTCCTCGGCGAGACCATCGCCTTCGTGGGCAGCAGCATGGGCGACGTGCAGCAGGTGTGGTTCAACGACAAGAAGGCCCTCATCAATCCCACGATGATCACCTCGAACAGCATCGTGGTGACCATCCCCAACGACATCTCCAGCAACGTCACCAACAAGGTGCGCCTGATCACATCCAACGGTACGGAGTCCGTAGTCGACTTCAGCGTGCTCGTGCCCGCTCCGGTGATCACCTCGTTCGACAACGAATGGGCCAACCCCGGCGACGTGGTTGTCCTCAAGGGCGACTATCTTGTTGACGATCCCGAGATTCCTCTGGAGATCGAGTTCCCCAATGGTGCGAAGGTGGATCATTCCACAATGACGTTCAATTCCACCGTGGGCGTGACCTTCACCGTTCCCGAGGGAGCTCCGAAGGAGGGTCAGGTAAAGGCCACCTCGCGCTACGGCACGGGTCTCTCGAGCTTCGTTTACCGCGACACGCGCGCCCTGCTCTTCGACTGGGACGGCACGCACACCACAGCCAGCGGCGCCAAGTCGCTCGCACTGGCCAACGGATGGCGCACAGGTGCCAACATCATCACCGACTCGTTTGAGGGAATCCCCGCGCTCGACGGCAACTACATCTGCTTCAACGGAACCAAGGGCGACTACAACGACATGGGCGAGGACAACTTCTCGTTCAACCACTGGAGCCGCTTCGACGGCGAGGGCCACGAGCAGGGTCTCGATCCCTCCACCCTCTTCGACGCAGCCAACTTCACGAAGTACTGCCTGAAGTTCGAGGCGTTCGTTCCCGAGTCGACTCCCTGGACCATCTGCTCGCTCAACGCTGTCTGGACAACGGCCGACCTCAACAACGACAACGCCTACCTCTTCGACGACAACTATCCCCGCGGACTCTGGACTCCCTGGGAGGCCACCGGTTCCTACACCACCGGCGGCAAGTGGCTCACGATCACCATGCCCTTCACCGAGTTCAACAAGACCCGCTACAACGGAACGTCGTCGCTGAGCATCGACGCCGACAGCTTCAAGGGACTCTCCTTCATCGTATGCTGGGGTCCTGAGTCGACTCTCTCGAGCGTACCCGTAATCATAGCTATCGACAATATCCGCATCGCCCCGCTCGAGGAGGAGGTGCCCGAGACCACCAAATAATACCATACCGTCATGAAGATTTTCAAATATATCCTCCCGGCCGCTCTCGTTAGCGCCAGCCTCGTGGTCAGCTCCTGCAGCGACGACCTTGAGGACGACATCACGGTGGTTCCCACCGAAGTGACCTCGGCCTCCCTCGAGGAAGGCTCTACGGTCGACGTGCTGCTCCACAAACAGTTCACTCTGAAGTACAACCACCCGATCGTGATCTCCGACGCAAACGGAGTCACCCTCAACGGCAAGCCTCTTCAGAACGTGAAGGCCGACGTCTGCACACTGACCGCCGACCTCGCTCTCGAGCCCGGCACCGACTACACCCTGGCCATCGCGCCGGGTGCAGTGACCCGCTACGGCGACGTGGGCACCGACCCCGAGGCCTATACCCTCAAATTCAAGACCCGCGCCCTCCCCGTGATCGATGCCAACCTCATCAACCCCAACGCCACCGCCGAGGCCAAGCAGGTATACGCCGCCCTCATGAGCGTATACGGCAAGAAGGCCCTCTCCGGTACGATGGGTGAGATCGCCTGGGGATCCGACTACTACGACGCCATCACCGAGGCTGCCGGCAAGGCTCCCGCCGTGATCGGTTTCGACTACATCCACCTCGCATCCTCTCCCGCCAACTGGATCGACTACGGCGACATCACTCCCGTGAAGGAGGCTTGGGAGTCGGGAGCCGTTCCCGCCATCACATGGCACTGGAACGTGCCCCGCACCAACAAGAAGGGCGCCAAGCTCGACTATGCCGTATCGAAGTTCATGCCCTCCAACGTCATGATCGAGGGCTCGTGGGAGAACGGCGTGGCAGAGGCCGACGTCAAGAAGCTCGCAGGCTATCTGAAGCTTCTCCAGGACGCCAAGATCCCCGTGATCTTCCGTCCGCTCCACGAGGCTGCCGGCGACTACACCAACGGCGCCTGGTTCTGGTGGGGCGCCGAGGGCGTCGACGTAACCAAAGACCTCTGGAACTGGCTCTACAACAAGCTCACCAACGAGTATGGCATCAACAACCTCATCTGGGAGTGGACCATGCAGACCAACTCGTCGGGCGTTCTCGCATCCAACGAGGAACTGGCCGGAGCTTACGTAGGCAACGCCAACTGCGACATGGTCGGAGTTGACCTCTACGCCAACGACGATCTCTGGAGCAACTTCGACTGCTGGTATGCTGTCCGCGAGGCCATCGACGGCAAGAAGATGATCGCCCTCTCCGAGTGCGGTAAGCTCTTCAACCCCGACGTAGCCTTCGCCAAGGGCGAGACCTGGCTCTACTTCATGCAGTGGTATGAGAATATCTCGAGCGCGCAGTACGGCATCGTGAACTATTCTCCCGCCGAATCGTGGCAGAGCGTTATGCAGTCTCCCTACATCCTCGACCTCGCAGGCTGGAAGACGGTTCTCGGCAAGTAAGTGTAAAATTATCCAGATTTTTATATTCCCTTCGCTATGCGTTTGAATAGCACAATCTATCCCGTGCTGGCCGCCATGGCCCTGGCCCTCCCCCTGGGGAGCGGCCGGGAGCAGGCGTGCCGCCACGCCTCTCCGGCCGACGCGCTGCGCCAGCGCCTGGAGCGCGTGCAGCAGGACGGCAAAACCATCTTCGGCCATGACGACGACACGGCCTACGGCCAGAACTGGTTCGGCTTCGGCCAGGGATGCAGCGACGTCCTCTCCGTAACGGGCGACTACCCCGGCCTCATGAACTGGGATCTGGGCATGATGGAGCTCGACTCGGCCGCCAACCTCGACGGCGTTGACTTCGCCGGCATGAGCCGCGAGATCGGAAGGCAGCAGATGCGCGGCGGCGTCACGGCCCTCAGCTGGCATCCCCGCAACCCGGTGTCGATGGGCGACTCCTGGAACACCGAAGGTGGCGACGTTGTGGCCCTCTCGCTGCAGCCCGGCACGGAGGCCAATCAGCGCCTCACGTCCTGGATCGGCAAGGTGGCCGACTGGATCGGCTCGCTCCGCGACGAGAAAGGCCGCAAGGTGGCGGTGATCTTCCGCCCCTGGCACGAGCATACCGGCTCCTGGTTCTGGTGGGGCAAAAACCACACCTCCGTTCAGAACTACGTGGACCTCTGGAAGCTGACACGGCAGATTTTCGACAGCAAGGGAATCGACAACGTGCTTTGGGCATATTCCCCCGACAAGGCGGAAAACGCCGAAGACTATATGGAGCGCTATCCGGGCGATGACTACATCGACATCCTCGGCGCCGACGTCTACCACCTCGGTGGCGAGGCCGACACGCAGCGCTTCTACGACCTGATCACATCGTCGCTCACCGTGGCCCGCGAGGAGGCCGGAAAGCGCGGCAAGCTCTGGGCTCTCACCGAGACCGGAAACGAAGGGCTGGTGGTGCCCGACTGGTACACCGCCGTGCTCACCCCCGCCTTGAAAGACTTCAAGCCGCTCTACGTCTGCGTGTGGCGCAACGCCATCCAGCAGAACCACCCCCAGGCCCGGAAAGGACACTTCTACACCCCGGTGGCAGGTCAGCCGCAGGAGAAGTCGTTTGTGGAATACTACCGTTACCCCCACACTCTCTTCGCCCGCGACATGGAGAAATATTGACCCCAATTAGACAAGTAATACAGAAAACCGAAAAATCTTAAAGGTAGAATCAAATATGGATATGAAAATGATGAATTTCCAGGAGCGCCGCAAGATGGTGGAGGATAACTACAACGCCCTCATCAACCGCGACAACGTCCGCATCCCCGGCAACGGCGTATACTGCCGCTGGCAGAATCCCGTGGTTACGGCCGACATGATCCCCCCCTTCTGGAAATACGACTATAACGAGAAAACCAATCCCTACTTCATGGAGCGCATCGGAGTTAACGCCACTCTGAACTCGGGCGCCATCAAGTGGAACGGCAAATACGTGCTCATGGTCCGCGTGGAAGGCAACGACCGCAAGTCGTTCTTCGCTCTTGCCGAGAGCCCCAACGGCGTCGACCACTTCAAATTCCTCGACAATCCAATCACGATCCCGGAGACCGACGATCCCGCCACCAACGTCTACGACATGCGCCTCACAAAGCATGAAGACGGCTGGGTATACGGCCTCTTCTGCGTGGAGCGTCACGACGACTCCAAGCCCGGCGACCTCTCGGCGGCTACCGCCACCTGCGGCATCGTCCGTTCGAAAGACCTCGTCAACTGGGAGCGTCTTCCCGACCTGAAGAGCAAGAGCCAGCAGCGCAACGTGGTGCTCCATCCGGAGTTCTACGAAGGAAAATACGCCCTCTACACACGTCCGCAGGACGGCTTCATCGACGCCGGCTCGGGCGGCGGAATCGGTTGGGCGCTGGTCGACGACATGACCAACGCCGTCGTCACCGACGAGATCATCGTCGACACCCGCTACTACCACACCATCAAGGAGGTGAAGAACGGCGAGGGTCCGCACCCCATCAAGACTCCCAAGGGCTGGCTCCATCTCGCCCACGGCGTGCGCGGCTGCGCATCGGGTCTGCGCTATGTGCTCTATATGTATATGACCGACCTCGAGCATCCCTGGCGCCCCATCGCCAACCCCGGCGGATACCTCATGGCTCCGGTAGGGGAGGAGTATATCGGCGACGTGATGAACGTGCTCTTCACCAACGGCTGGATCGCCGACGAAGACGGCAC
>X378_Fat_Sand_Rat__coassemble_66_pt1 | contig 20135 bp, 13 predicted proteins | sample X378_Fat_Sand_Rat__metabat2_low_PE_004 | metagenome-assembled genome bin X378_Fat_Sand_Rat
AAATCAACACAGTATCTCAAATCTTACGCCGCTCCGCGGCTGCCATCCGGCGATAACCAGAGAACTCCGAGAACTCAGAGTACTCCGAGTACTCCGAGAACTCCGAGAACTCCGAGAACTCAGATACTCCGCGGCTCGCTGCGCGCTGCGAATAAACCTCCGGGGGAAAAGTTAATCTAAAATAAAAATTGTAAAATATTTGCATATTCGATTTTATTAGACTAATTTAGCCAATGAAACCATGTTGGACCTGAATTGATGTCGGAATCTCAATATGCATCCACCTCAAAATCATGGGCAAAATGGTAGAAAACAACATCGAGAGAACAACTGTAAAACAGCAAAAAAACAACCGAAATATTATGAAACTCTTTACCAAACTCCTCGCCACTGCGGCGATCATCATCAGCGGCTTCGGTTTCGAGGCCCAGGCTCAGCTTCCCGCCGTACAGCTCAAGGACATCAACGGCAAAGTGGTCGACACCTCCACCCTCTCCAACGACGGCAAACCCTTCGTGATCAGTTTCTGGGCAACATGGTGCAAACCCTGCCGCCGCGAACTGAAGGCCATCAGCGAGGTGTATGAAGACTGGCAGGAGGAAACCGGCATGAAGCTCATCGCAGTCTCTATTGACGAGGCCCAGAACGTTTCGAAAGTGAAACCCGTGGTCGACGCCAGCGGTTGGGAATACGAAGTGCTGCTCGACCCCAGCGGCGATTTCAAGCGCGCGATGGGTGTGCAGAACGTTCCCCACACGATCGTGGTGGACGGCAACGGCAAGGTGGTGGAATCGCATCAGGGATATGTGGAAGGTGCCGAAGAGCATCTCATCGAACTGATCCGCCAGCTGCAAAGCAAATAAACGACGTCCATAACTTGAATCCCGAAAAGGATCACACTATAGAACCTTCTACCTAACTGCCCATGAACAAAATTTTTACGTTAGGCATACTGATGGCGGGGGCGATTGCGCTCTCGCCTCGCGCGTATGCAGAAAGCAAGGTGGCGGTGCACGGATCCGTGCAGGCCGACATAGTCTTCCCCGAGGAAGACGACGCCATCAACACCGGATCGTACGACCACAAGATACTCTTCAACACCTACGCCGATGTGAACCTCGCCAGCAAATACGTAGACGGGGGTCTGCGCCTCGAATTCATGAAGTGGCCGCTTCCCGGCTACGAACCCGACTTCGCCGGCTGGGGACTCAGCAACATCTACGTGAAGGGTAAATACAAAGGTTTCGACCTCACCGCCGGCGACTTCTACGAGCAGTTCGGTTCGGGATTCATCCTGCGCACCTACGAGGAGCGCGCCCTGGGCATCGACAACTCCATCCGCGGAGGACGCCTGAACATCACGGCCGTACCGGGCCTGCGCATCACCCTGCTGGGAGGTCTGCAGCGCCGCTACTGGGACTGGTCGAAGCATTCGCAGGTTTACGGAGCCAACGCCGAGGCCTACATGGAGCAGTGGATCAAACCGCTGCAGGACCACAACGCCACATGGATGATCGGTGCGTCGTGGGTGCTCAAGCACGAGCGCGACCAGGACATCGTGGTGCCGGGCACGAACTACCGCCTCAACCTCCCGAAATGCGTTGACGCGGTGGATGTGCGCAGCCAGTTCCAGAGCAACGGCTGGAGTGTTCTTGCCGAATACGCCTGGAAGGGCCAGGATCCGAGTTTCGACAACAACTACACCTACGGCACGGGTCACGCCGAGATGCTCAGTCTGAGCTACTCCAAGAAGGGAATGAGCGCGCTGGTTCAGGCCAAGCGCAGCGAGAACATGAGCTATCGCTCGCAGAGATCGGTGAGCGGTGTGTCGGCATTCATCAACAACATGCCCGCCTTTGCCTACCAGCACACCTACGCCCTGCCGGCCCTCTACCCCTACGCCACGCAGAACGCACCCGGCGAATGGGCTTTCCAGGGCCAGTTCAGCTACAACTTCAAGAAGGGCTCGGCGCTCGGAGGCCGCTACGGCACTAAGTTCATCGTCAACGCCAGCTACATCAGCTCGCTGGCCAAAGGCGAACAGCCGAAGGGTCTTAACGGTTCGGTGATGGGTACGGACGGTGCTCCCCTCCCGAAAGGAGCCTTCCCCTACTTCATGATGGGAGAGGCCAACTACTTCGACGTGAACGTGCAGATGGAGAAGAAATTCACCCCGCAGCTGCAGGGAACCTTCATGTATATGAACCAGTTCTTCAACAACAGCGTAGTGAAGATAGTGGAGACCGAGGAGAAATACATCCACGCCAACATCATCGTGGCCGACCTGAAATATAAGTTCAACCGCAAGTTTACACTGCGCGGCGAGCTTCAGTATCTCTTCAGCAAGCAAGACCAGCGCGACTGGGCCTACGGACTGCTGGAATTCTCCTACAACCCCTATCTGATGGTTACGGTGAGCGACATGTGGAACACGGGCAAGACCGGACTGCACTACTATATGTTCGGCGTGACGGGCAACTACCGCAGCAACCGGCTGATGCTCAGCTACGGCCGCACCCGCAAGGGCTTCAACTGCTCGGGCGGCGTCTGCCGCGAGGTGCCGGCGATGCACGGTTTCCAGATCTCCTACTCCTACAATTTCTAAATCCAGAACAGCATGAGAATCAACATAATGAAAAGCGCCGCCACACTTCTGGCCCTTGCGGGGATGATAGCCGTCACCGCCTGCGACCATGTGGCCGCCGACGACCGATATATCGACATGGGCGAGATCAAGGCCGAGAGGGCCGTACTTCTCGAGGACTTCACGGGCCAGGACTGCTCCAACTGTCCCAACGCCCACGAGGCCATCGAGGAGCTCGAGGCCCAGTACGGCCGCGACAAGGTGATAGCCGTCAGCATCCACTGCGGCGGACTCGCCATCTCGACCGAAGACACCGATTTCGACGACGGATATGTGGGACTGATGACCCGCCAGGGCAACCGCTTCATGATGGCCTACGGCATCACGCAGTGGCCGATGGGAGTGGTGAACGGCGGCAGTCCGCTCGACTGGCAGCAGTGGGCCGACGCTGTGCGCACCGCACTGGCCGAGACCACCGACATCAGCCTGAAGCTCGACGTGGCTTTCGACCGCGAGGCTTCCGACAACGGCACCATCAAGATGACAGCCCACGTGATGAGCACCGAGGCCCAGAAAGCGAACATCCAGTTCTGGGTGACGGAAAACAAGATCGTGGCCGACCAGAAGCTTCCCAGCGGACAGGTGAACAAGGAATATGTGCACAACAACGTGTTCCGCGCCGCCGTCTACAACTCGCAGAAGGGAGAGGAGATCGAGCTCGGAGCCGACTTCGAGCAGACCTTCGACGCAGAGCTCGACTGCCGCTGGAGCGACACCGAGCACTGGGTGCCCGAGAATCTGGAAGTGATCTGCTTCGTGAGCAACGACAAGGGCGTGCAGCAGGTGGTGCGCGTACCGGTTGTGATCGCAGAATGAAAAAATTTTTAAAACAATATAAGATATGAATAAACTTTACGCTATCGCAGGCGCCCTCCTCTTGGGAATGAGCGCCCAGGCACAGGACCTCAAATTCTACGACTTCGACGGCAAGGAGATCGAAGACGGTGCTACCTATTATTGCAACCGCACCACCGAGGACACCGGCAAGAGATTCGCATTCGACCCCGGAATCACCATCGTGGGCAGCAACACCGGTTCGATCAACGTGACTGTGACCTGCTACACCACCCTCCCCGTGGATGTGGATCCCGATTATCCCGAGTATTCCTCTCCCCTGCAGCAGCTCTCGCTCTGCTGCGGCGGCGCATGCCAGACATTCACCGACAAGCTGACGAAGTCGAACGTATCGATCACTGCCGACACCCCGCTGGCCATGGAGTATGAGTTCAAGGGAAAATACAACTCCACCACTCCCATCACAAAGGACGTGAAGACCGAGGTGGAGGTGCAATATTCCTTCGCTCCCGCAACGCTGAAGAAATTCACCGTGATCTTCAACCACGACGATTCGGGCGTTAAGAACGTTGCCAACGACAACGCCGTGAAGGTTGTTGACGGCGCCATCGTGCTCAACCTCGACCGTGCAGCCAAGGTGGCTGTCTACGACATGCAGGGCCGCAAGGTGATGAGCCAGGCCGCTGAGGGCAACGCCGTGATCTCGACTTCGAGCCTCCAGAAGGGTGTATACGTATACACCGTGAACGGCGGCGTGAGCAAGTCGGGTAAGATTCTTGTGAAATAACAAACCCTACAGATAATGAAGAAAACACTTATCATGCTCTCCGCCCTCGCAGTGGGACTCGGCTCTATGGCCGCCACGGGTGCGGAGAAGACGGAAATCCGCGTTGGCGGCGCTAGCTTCGACAACTGCGTGAGATATCAGAAACCGGCAGAACCCCGCCAGGCACAGACCCGCGCCGACGAGGAGATGAGCTATGTGTTCACCTACGCCCAGGACATCTATTCGGCAGCCACCGTGGCAAACGAGGCCGGAACGGCAGCCATCAAGAAGGTGGCGGGAAGCGTATGCTTCGAGCTTCGCGAGGAGACCATCAAGGAACTCGCCGGCAACAAGATCACCGACATCATTTTCTACTCTCCCACAACCCAGAGCCAGACCAACCCGATCACCAACGGCATCGTGTGGATCTCGACCGATCTGTCGCAGACCCCGACCGTGCGGAAGGGAAGCAAGATTTCCTCCACGGGCTTCGGCCTGAACACCATCACCCTCGACGAGCCCTATGAGCTCACCGAAGGCAGCGGACCGCTCTACATCGGTTTCACGGTGATGCTTCCCAGCACCGTGGTATACTTCATCCCCATCGACGGTGTGGCAACCGATGAGAACAACTGCATCGTTGGTTACGCAAACTCGGTTCTCGAGCAGCCCACCAACTGGCAGAACCTCGCGCCCGACTACGGCTCGGCCTGCATCTCGATCAAGGTGGTAGGCGACAATCTGCCCACCAACAAGGTGCAGGTGGTAAGCAGTTCGATTCCCGACCACGCCAACACCGACGAGGCATTCACCTATCAGCTCACCATCCGCAACAAGGGTGCCAACGAGATTTCGAAAGTCACGGTGGCCACTACGGTGGGCGACCGCACCGACTCGTCGGAAATCGAGCTCTCGAAGGCTATCGCCTCTTCGGAGTCGACCACGATCGATGTCGATGTCCCCGGCATTGTGACTCCCGGACTCTATCTTGTGGAATCGTGCGTCACCAAGCTCAACGACGGCGTCGACAACGGCAACGCCGACAGCAAGGTGCGGGGATCGCTGAGCGTCTATGGCGCAGGCGAGGGCTACGACCAGATGGTAGTGCTCGAGGACGCAACAGGAACATGGTGCGGCTGGTGCCCCGCAGGTATCGAGATGCTTAAGGTGGCCCGCGAGAAATATGCCGACAAGATCATCCCCATCGGCGTTCACTACGGCGACGATATGGCCATCAACAGCTATGCGGGATTCCTCAGCGCATACGTCAGCGGTTACCCAACCGTGGTTGTCAACCGCAGCTTCACTGTGGGCCCGACAAGCTACAGCTCCACGCAGATGAACTCCGTGCTGAAGAGCATCATCAACAAGGCCACGGCTGTCAAATCGTATGCCGACCTCGATCTCTACGTGAAGAGCAGCGAAGACCAGACCCAGGCCGAGGTTGTTGTAAGCAGCGAGTTCATCTTCGACACGCAGGTTCCCCACTACTACTCGTTCGTGATCATTGAAGACGGCGTGGGCCCGTACGACCAGACGAACTACTACGCAGGCGGCAGCAACGGCACCATGGGCGACTGGAGCAAGAGCAGCGAATCTTCTATCAGCACCATCTACGACGATGTGGCTGTATACTACGACCGCTATCCCGGCATCGAGGGCTCGATTCCCTCGAATCTGAAGAAAGAGACGAAATACTGGTATGACACCAAACTCCCTCTGAGCGCTGTGACGGGCGAGAACTATCGCGTGGTGGCCCTGCTCACCAACGCGATGAACGGCGTGATCGTGAACGCCGCCATCGCCGACTGCAACAAGTCGAACTCGGCAGTGAAGGATATCACCGACACCAACGCGCAGATCAGCGTGAAGGGCGGCAAGGGCGAGATCATCGTGAGCGGAGCCCAGAAGGTGAACGTCTACACGCTCGACGGCCGCAAGGCTTCGACCACAGGTCTGACCCCGGGTCTCTACATCGTGAAGGCCGACGGCAAGAGCGCCAAGGTGATGGTGAAGTAACTCGCCGCACCTGACGCCCCCTCAAAGCGAAAATCCAAAAGCGCTAAAATACCCTAAAAGGACAGGCTCCCGCCCGGAAATCCGGACGGGAGCCTATCGTTTGCAATAGATATAGCGCTGTTAAAAATAGATTAGGAGCGGAAGTTGAATGTTGGAACGGAAATAATGACTAAATTTGCATAGCGACTTGGATCCGACTCCGGCTCCAAGCCACTGGTTATCGCAAATGGTTTTCACTATGAACTATCTGAAAGTATTCGCTGCGGCAGCCCTGCTCTTGTCTGCCGCTTCGGCCTCGGCCGAGGAGAGCTATCTCTTCACTTATGCCCATGACAACTTCTCGCCCTATATCCTCGGCATGGACGGCACGGAGGAGATAACGAGCGGCACTGTGCACTGCGCCTTCGAGCTGAGGGCCGAAGACGCCGCCCGGCTCGCCGGCAACAGGATAACCGAGCTCCACGTGATCTCCCCGACCACACTGAGCTACACCTGCCCCTCCAACCTCACCTACATCGGCTGGATCACCGACGACCTCACCAAGACCTGCGTGAAGGCTCCGACGCGTCAGGGCGCCAAGTTCAGCACCATCGGTCTCAGCGAGAACGTGCTCAAGCTGAATACTCCCTACGAGATTCCGGAAAACAGCGGCCCTCTATACATAGGCTACAGCTTCACCCTCCCCTCTGTATCGGACTTATACTACTACCCCGCCGACAACTTCGACACCGACTGCAACAACTCGCTCTTCGCCGTGACGAGCAAGATAACCGACGTTCCCGCGGAATTCACCAACTTCGGCCGCACGTGCGGCTCGCTCTACATGATGGTGAAGATAGAGGGCGACAACCTCCCGAAGAACATCGTGGAGACGGGAAACCTGATCCTCCCCACCTACGCAACGGCGGGCGCGGAGGCCGACTATGTGGTTGGTTTCACCAACCGCGCCAGCAATCCCGTGAGCAGTCTGGAGATCGAGACCACAGTCAACGACGCCGAACCTGTGGTGAGCACCGTGGCGATGGAGAAACCCGTGGAGAACCGCGAGCGCGGATATGCCAAAGTGCAGGGCATCTACATTCCCAACGCCGGGGTGAACAGCGTGAAGACGAAGATCGTGAAGATCAACGGCGAGACTCCCGCGTCGGCCGCGTCGCAGGTGTCGGGAACTGTGAACGGCATCACGAAGGCCTATGAGCGCAGGATGCTGGTGGAGGAGGTGGTGAGCCTCAACGACGCCGACTGCGCGAAGGTGCAGACGCTGCAGAATTATCTCGCCGAGAAATATCCGACGGAGGCGATGGTGGTGCAGGCGCATACGGGCGATGATCTCGCCTGCCCGGGCTATGCCGGCTTCATAAGCAAATACGGCAGCACGCTGCCGCTGGTATTGTTCAATCGCGAGTACTCGTTCAGATTCAACAACTACGGCGAAAAGGAGATCGAGAAGCAGGCCGATCTGTTCTACAACTATTTCAGCACATGGCAGAGCTACGCTGATATCGAGGTGAAGGCCGAGCCCAACAAGTCGGGTTCGAAGCTGAACATCGAGGCGGCTGTGGAGTTCGGCATGGACACCGACAAGACGCACATGGTCTCGTTCGTGCTGACGGAAGACGGTGTGGAGCCGGGGAATCTCAACGGCGTGGCCCGCACGATAAAATATTTCCCGGGAATATCCGATTCTCTGCCACTCGACCTGAAGGAGGGCGAGAGATATGAGTATTCCACCGACATGTCGCTTACTGGACTGAGCGGGGAGCGCTGGCATCTCTACGCGCTGCTCACGGAGGCCACCACGGGGTATGTGGTCAACGCGGCCCGCGTGGATTCCGAGTCGTCGGGCGTAGACGGCATCGCGGCCGACGACACGGCGGTAACGATCCGCGGCGGCAAAGGAGAGATAACGGTGAAGGGAGCGAAGAAGGTGGAGGTCTACACCCTTGACGGACGCCCCAGCCCGACCGCCGGTCTGCTCCCCGGCCTGTACATAGTGAAGGCCGACGGCCGCACAGCCAAAGTCGCAGTGAGGTAATCGCCGGCTGGATTAATTGTAAAAATCGGGGGAATCGATTTGAAATTTCAGCCGTTGGTGGAAATTTTGGAACGCTCTTGTTGGGAGATTCCGAAATTTCCACTAACTTTGTTGTTGCTATACCTTATCAGCTAATAACTACTAACATCAGCTAACAGCTGCTAACCTAAAGATCTATTATCACGACGTGAACAGACTCATACTCTCGCTTCTGGCGATTGCGGCCGCATCGCCGGTCGTCGCCGGGAATACCAACGACATCCCCTTGGCAGAAACACCTGCCCCTCAGCCCGTTGTGGCCGTCGAAACCCAGGACGTGGTGGAGGGCGACCTCCTTAACATCAAGGCCGACGCCCGTCTGGACTATCAGAACGTGTGGAATGACGGCAGCCATGTGAAAAGCAACTCGGGCATAGAGGGAAAATATCTCGACTTCCAGATCGACGGCTCGATCGTGGAGGGGCTCACCTACAGCTGGCGCCAGCGACTCTACAAGAAGCATATCGACAACAACTATTTCGACGCCACCGACTGGGTGTACCTGAAATACAAGTATCGCGGCTGGGAATTCTCGGCCGGCAAGGAGGTGGTGAAGATCGGCGGTTGGGAATACGACCGTTCTCCCATCAACCTCTTCGGTTGCTCGGTGTTCTGGAACAACATCCCCTGCTACGCTCTCGGGGCGGCCGTAGGTTACGACATAGGCAAAAACGACCAGCTCTCGTTCCAGGCCACGCAGTCCCCTTTCTGGACGAAGGAAAACCGAGACATGTACGGCTTCAACCTGATGTGGACCGGCCGTCACGGCTGTTTCAACCCGCTCTGGTCCGTAAACCTCTTCGAATACCTCCCCGGCAAATACATCAGCTACATCGCGCTGGGCAACCGCTTCGACTTCGGGAAGTTCCATCTGGAGGTTGACTTCATGAACCGCGCGGCGTCGCATCAGACCTATTTCTTCAAAGACTGCTCGGCGATGGCCGAAGTGGCTTATTGCCCGAATCCGCGCTGGAGAATCCACGCCAAATACACCTACGACGTCAACCGTAGCGGCACAGGCGCCGACTTCACCGTGCTCGACGGCACGGAACTCAATATGGTTGGCGGCGGCGTTGAGTTCTATCCGCTGAAGAAGCGCAAGACCGACCTGCGCGTGCACGCCAACTACTACTATTCCTGGGGAACCAACACCAACGAGAGCGACGTGATGCAGCGCAACACGCAGTTCATGAGCGTCGGCCTCACCTGGAACATGAACATCTATTCGCTCAACCGCAAGAATAAACATTGATAATGCATCAGAATCCCATAATAACCGAAACGGAGGAAACAGATATGGAGCAGATGGAGAAAACAGAGACTCCTCAGCAACTGATCAAGGAGGAGATAAAGGCCGAGATCGCAGGCGTCGACGGTACTGTTGGCGCGGAGAACGCAGCCAAGTCGATAAAGAAGCGGAGCAAGTTCTACCGGTTCATCCCCCAGGGCGTGCCCTGCCTGCTTGTGGTGGGTGCGTTGTTCTACTATCTCGGTCACGAGATGGGGGCGGCGAATATGCTCAACACCGTGATGCACACGGCTCACGACCTGCTGCTCAACACGGTGTTCTATCTGATGGGAATATGCGTGATCACGGGTGCGCTTGGACGCATCTTCATCGAGTTCGGGGTGGTGAAACTCCTCGAGCGCATTCTCCGGCCGCTCATGAAACCCCTCTTCAACCTTCCGGGCGTCGCCTCGCTCGGTGCGGTGATGACTTTCCTCAGCGACAATCCCGCCATCATCTCGATGGCCAGCGACAAGCGCTTCGCCTCATACTTCAGGAAATATCAGTTCATATCGCTCACCAATTTCGGCACGGCCTTCGGTATGGGTCTGCTGGTGATGGTGTTCATGATCGGACAGGGATATTACTGGGAACCCGTTGTCGGTCTGGTGGGTGCTTTCTGCGGATGCATCATCTCGACGCGGCTCATGCAGCGCTTTGTGGTGAAGGCATATCCGAAATATAAAGATGAGCTCGCTGTTGAGGCCGAAGCCATTCTCGAGGAAGAGAAGAAGGATTCGGAGCAGTCGGGATTCATCCGCGTGCTCAACGCGCTGCTCGACGGCGGAAAGTCGGGAGTGGAGGTAGGCATCGCCATCATTCCGGGTGTGCTGATCATATCCACTCTTGTGATGGTGCTCACGTTCGGAACCTCGGCTTCCGGAGAGTACACCGGAGCGGCCTACGAGGGCGTGGAACTGCTGCCCTGGCTGGCGCATAAGATCAACTTCGTGTTCGAGTGGCTGTTCGGCTTCACCGATCCGCATCTTGTGGCCTTCCCCATCACGGCTCTCGGCGCCGTGGGAGCGGCGTTGAGTCTTGTGCCCAACTTCATCGCGCAGGGATGGGTAGACGGCAATGCGATAGCGGTGTTCTGCGCCATAGGCATGTGCTGGAGCGGATATCTGAGCACGCACACCGCGATGCTCGACTCGCTCGGTTACCGCACCCTGACGCCGAAAGCGATCCTCGCCCACACGATAGGCGGCTTCGGAGCAGCGATAGTAGCCCACTGCCTCTACCTGCTCGTCACCCTATTCTAATCCAAGGACTGGCGTTTGAGGAGGAGGGAGTTGGTTACAACCGAGACGGAACTGAAGGCCATCGCGGCGCCGGCGAGCATCGGGTTCATCAGGTAGCCGCAGACGGGATACAGGATGCCGGCGGCCACGGGAACGGCGATGATGTTGTAGATGAACGCCCAGAAGAGATTCTGGCGGATGGTGCGCACGGTGAGTCGCGATAGCCTCAGGGCCTGCGGTATCTTCTCCAGGTCGGAGGAGATGACGGTGATACCCGCCACGTCCATAGCGATGTCGCTGCCGCTGCCCATGGCGATGCCGAGATCGGCCTCAGCCAACGCGGCGCTGTCGTTGATGCCGTCGCCAACCATCGCAACGCGCTTATGATCGCGTTCGCGGAGCTCACGGACGAACTCCGCCTTGTCGCCGGGCAACACTTCCGCCTTCCAATGCCTAACACCCACCTTGCGGGCTACGGCCTCGGCTGTCTGGCGGTTGTCGCCGGTGAGGAGATACACCTCTACCCCGCTCTTCTCGAGCCGGGCTACTGCTTCGGCTGCGTTAGCCTTGATGCGGTCGGAGATTCCCACAACGGAGATCGCACCCTTCGAGTCGCCTAACCAAACGAGCGACATCGCCTCCGAGGCGAGCCGCTCCCCTTTCGCGCGCAATTCGGCGGAGACCAGTACACCTTTCTCCTCCATAAGCTTCAGATTCCCCGCATAATAGACTTCACCGTCGCAGACACCCCTAACTCCCCTGCCGGGAATCGCCTCGAAGCTTTCCACCTTGGCGGGAAGCAGATCCTTATCCGTTTCCAGATACTCCACAACAGCCTCGGCCAGAGGATGCTCCGACTGCCGCTCCAGGGAGAGGAGTATGCCGCGGCTGCGGGCGTCGAGATCGCACTCCTCCACGGAGGGACGCCCCTCGGTGACGGTACCCGTCTTGTCGAGAACCACAGCGTTCACCTTCATGGCAGTCTCCAGAGCCTCGGCGTCCTTGATGAGGATACCGTTGTCGGCACCCTTACCGACGCCCACCATGATGGCGGTGGGAGTGGCGAGACCCAGCGCGCATGGACACGCCACGATCAGCACCGTGACGAAGGCCAGAACGCCGTGGATGAATCCCTCCGAGGGATCGAGGAACAGCCAGAGGAGGAAAGATATCAATCCGATGCAGATGATGGTGGGAACGAAGACGGCGGCGATGCGGTCTACGAGTTTCTGGACGGGAGGTTTGCTCCCCTGCGCGTCCTGCACCATGCGGATGATCTTGGCGAGCAGAGTGTCGCTGCCCACGCATTCCGCCTTGAAACGGAAGGAACCCGACTTGTTGATGGTGCCGGCAAAGACCTTCGACCCCTCCGATTTCTCCACGGCGAGGGGTTCACCGCTCAGCATGCTCTCGTCGATGAAGGAGGAACCGGAGCTTACCGTACCGTCGACGGCGATCTTTTCGCCGGGTCGGACCAGCAGTGTGTCGCCGGGTTGGACGCCCTCGACGGGAATCTCCACCAGTTCATCGTCGGAGACGACCTTTATCACAGTGGAGGGCCGCAGACCCATCAGTTTCTTGATGGCCGTGGCGGTGTTTCCCTTCGCCTTCGCCTCGAAGGTGCGTCCCAGCAGGATGAAGGCTATAATCACCGTGGCGGCTTCGAAATAGACGTGGGGATGAATGCCCCGGGAGAGCCAGAAAGAGGGGAAGAACATGTTCCAGAGAGAGAAGAGATAGGCCACACCGGTGGAGAGGGCAACCAGCGTGTCCATATTCGCGCTGCGGTGGCGCAGCTGCTTCCATGCGTTGATGAAGAACGAACGACCGAACCAGAAAAGCACAACGGTGGAGAGAACGAGCGAAATCCAGTCGCCCCAGCGCTCGCCCATGAAGAACATGCCGATGATGACTACGGGGATGGAGAGACCGACGGCCCACCACATTCGGTGCTTGAGGTCGCGGTAATTGCGCAAGGCGATGTCATCGGCCTCGACGGCATCCTCCTTGGCGGTGATGAGACCGTAACCCGCCTCCTCGACAGCCTTCGCCAATTGACGGGGGGAAGTCTTGTCGGGGTCGAACTCGACTGTGACGAGCGAGGCGGCGTAGTTGACGCTGGCGTTGTCTACGCCCGGCTGCGAGCAGAGCGTCTTCTCGACCCTCGCCGCGCAAGCCGCGCACCCCATACCGGTGACAGGGAAAAATGCCTTCTGCATTTTGTTTAGTTTAGAGGTTAGAGATTAGAGGTTAGAGAGGTAATTCAGTTTTCAGGTTAGAGTTTTTTAGTTGCGGATTGGAGTCGGATTTACTCTCAACTGCTTACTCCGAACCTCTCTAACCTCTAACCTCTAACCTCTAAACAATTCCTTAATCTTCGCTAAGCGAGTTAGGAATTGCGGTATTCCTTGGGGGACATGCCGGTGAGTTTCTTGAAGTATTTGCCGAAGAAGGATTGCGAAGGGAAGTGGAGTTCGTCGGCAATCTGCTGGATGTTGAGATTCGACGACTTCAGCATCACCTTAGCCTCCAGGATAACGAAGCGCTCTATCCACTCGACGGCCGTATATCCGGTCTGCATCTTCACGGTGCGCGAAAGATGCTTGGGAGTGATCTTCATCTTGTCGGCGTAGAAGTCGAGGAAGCGGTGCTCGCGGAAATTGTCCTGAACGAGATGCAGGAACTGGTCGGACATGCGACCCTGACGCGAGAGCACCTCGTCTTTATAGGGCTCGTAGCATTTATACCCCACCTTATACATAAAGAGGAGCAGTTGGAAGATGAGAGCCTGCGTGCCGTAGGGATTCTTCTTGTCGGCCATTATCTCGCGCATCGACTTGGCGAAGCTTTCGTACTGAGGCATTTCCTCCTCGGGAAACTTCACTACGTGATGGCGGGTGGAGATGGTGTAGATGGGAGTGTTGCCGCAATACATGAAGAGCTTCTCCATGAAGCGTTTCGACATCACGATCACCGAGGCGTTGAAGTCGGGACTGATGTATGTGGGCTGCATTATCTGGGTGCTGCGGACGGTGATGAGGCTCGGTCCGACAATCTCGTGGGAGACGAGGTTTATGTCGGCGCGGCATGATCCGCGGGTTACGATAATCCAGGATGTGGCGGCGAATTTCACGGGTTCGGTGAGCGAGCTGAGCATCGCTGGACCGATATTCTCCAACATCCAGAAATCCTGCTCGAGGATCTTCGACACGTCCTCGGGGAGGTCGATGTTATAATGATAACCGGTTGGCATGTACGTACTTTTTATGGTCTAAGTTTCGGCTCCGGGGAGAGGAGGGGCCTCAAAGCAATACTCCCTTCTTCGCAAAGGGGGCTAATGAAAAAACTCTTAAATAGTTGAAATATTGTGTAACCATTATGGGATGTTGTTGGTTATATTGGTAGAGGGAGATGGGGTTAAAGGTTAAAGGTTAAAGGTTAAAGAAAGTTTAGAGGTTAGAGGTTAGAGGTTAGAGGTTAGAGAGGTTTTTAGGTTAGAGTATTTTGGTTTATAGTAATTAAACTGAAATCGGTTAAAGGTTAACTGTTATGCTGCAAGTGTTTCTGATATCTACGGTGGTGTTCTTCGCCTTGGTGGCGTTCCAGGTCGGAGCGCAGATCAAGGCCGAGCGTCGTCGCGAGCAGCGCAAGAAGGTGGTCTGCGAGGGTTTCGACGCCGCCAGTCAGGCCACTATACAGTTGATCGGCCGTGAAGCCTACGACGAGATGACCGAGCGGATCGACCGACTCCTCGCCGCGCATGCCAACGACTCCTGCGTTACGGTGAACCTCACCTGCGGATCGGAGCGCCGCGAGGGAAGCGACCGCCTTCACTCCATCCTTCCCGGCGAACCTGTCACCTTGGCGGCAAACACCCAGGGCGGTCTGGAGCGCGTCGACGTCTACTCGGAGGGTATCTGCATCGGCAGTCTGCTGCTCGTCGACGCCGAGAGGGCGCTCGACACTATGCGCACCAAGAATGTGAGCGGAGCCTTCGTGGCCGAGCAGAACGGCTACGGCATGAGCCAGGGAGTGGCCCTGCGGGTGATAATCTTCTACACATCCAGGGAGACGGAGCGCGTGAGCGAGGAATCGTGGGTGCTCCCCTACCGCACGCGCATAGGGAAGGCAGGAAAAGGACGCATCGATCTCTTCCAGAATTAGGATACAGGATATGCGAGAAAGAGAGCCTGCGGTTTCCCGTTTCGGACAAGTTTCGGAAATTTTCCATTCTGGAAATTTTCCGAAAATTTCATGTATGTAGATAATTTTAGCTGCGCGGATTGCTGGAAATTGAAAAATTTTTGCGATATTTGCGGTTAGTTTTGATATGACCTAAAAGAATACCATCAAATCATAATGGAACAACCCACCTATAATTATCAGCAAGCATACGAAGCTACATTGAAGTATTTCAAGGGAGATGAACTTGCCGCCCGGGTCTGGGCGAGCAAATACGCCCTTAAGGATTCGGACGGCACCTACTATGAACTTACCCCCGACGACATGCACCGCCGCATAGCCGGGGAGATTGCCCGCATAGAGAAGAAATATCCCAACCCGATGAGCGAGGAGACCGTGCTGGAGCTCATCCGCGACTTCCGCTACGTGGTTCCCCAGGGAAGCCCGATGGCGGGAATCGGCAACCACTTCCAGGTGGGATCGCTGTCGAACTGTTTCGTGATCGGACTCGACGAGCATCCCGACTCCTACGGCGGCATCATCCGCATCGACGAGGAGCAGGTGCAGCTCATGAAGCGCCGCGGCGGCGTGGGCCACGACCTCTCGCACATCCGCCCGAAGGGAAGTCCGGTGAAGAACTCCGCACTGACCTCTACGGGACTCGTGCCCTTCATGGAGCGCTACAGCAACTCCACCCGCGAGGTGGCCCAGGACGGCAGGCGCGGTGCGCTGATGATGACCGTAAGCATCAAGCATCCCGACTCAGAGCAGTTTATCGACGCGAAGATGACGGAGGGAAAGGTGACCGGCGCCAACGTCTCGGTGAAGATCGACGACGACTTCATGCGCAGCGCCACCGAGGGAAAGCCCTACGTGCAGCAGTACCCCATCAAGGGCGACGATCCGCTCGTGCAGAAAGAGATAGATGCCTCCAAGCTCTGGGGGAAGATCGTGCACAACGCCTGGAAGAGCGCCGAACCCGGCGTATTGTTCTGGGACACGATACAGCGTGAGTCGGTGCCCGACTGCTATTCCGACCTCGGATTCGAGACGGTGTCGACCAACCCCTGCGGCGAGATACCCCTCTGCCCCTACGACAGCTGCCGCCTCGTGGCCATCAACCTCTACAGCTACGTGAAGAATCCCTTCACCGCCGAGGCCGAGTTCGACTTCGAGCTCTTCCGCAAGCATGTGGGAATGACCCAGCGCGTGATGGACGACATCATCGACCTGGAGATGGAGAAGATCGACACCATCATAGAGAAGATCAAGTCCGACCCCGAGACGATGGAGGTGAAAGGCACCGAGCTTCACCTCTGGGAGAAGATCCGCAGCAAGACGCTGAAAGGACGCCGCACCGGCTGCGGCACCACCGGCGAAGGCGACATGCTGGCCGCCCTCGGACTGCGCTACGGCACCAAAGAGGCCACCGACTTCTCGGTGCAGGTTCACCGCGAGCTCGCCCTGGCCTACTACCGCGCGTCGGTTGTCATGGCCGAGGAGCGCGGAGCCTTCGAGGTCTACGACGCAGAGCGCGAGAAGAACAATCCCTATATCCAGCGCCTGGCCGAGGCCGACCCCGAGCTCTACGAGCGCATGAAGAAGAGCGGCCGCCGCAACATAGCCTGCCTCACCATCGCCCCGACCGGTACCACCTCGCTGATGACCCAGACGTCGTCGGGAATCGAGCCGGTGTTCCTCCCCGTATACAAGCGCAAACGCAAGGTTAACCCCAGCGACACCGACGTGCGCGTGGACTTCGTAGACGAAGTGGGCGACGCCTTCGAGGAATACACCGTATACCACCACAAATTCCTGGAATGGATGAAGGTGAACGGCATCGAGCCGAAGCGCAACATGACTCCCGAGGAGATCGAGGAACTCGTGGCCCGCTCCCCCTACTACAAGGCCACCAGCAACGATGTTGACTGGATGGAGAAGGTGAGGATGCAGGGAGCAGTGCAGAAATGGGTGGACCATTCTATCAGCGTCACCATCAACCTGCCCAACGACGTGAACGAGGAACTCGTTGGCAACCTCTATGTGGAGGCATGGAAGGCCGGCTGCAAGGGCTGCACCGTATATCGCGACGGATCGCGCAACAACGTGCTCGAGGCCGTGAAGAAGGAGGAGCCGAAGCAGACCTATATCGCCACGCCCGAGCATATAATGAAGCGCCCCGTTGAACTCGAGGCCGACGTGGTTCGTTTCCAGAACAACAAGGAGAAATGGATCGCCTTCGTCGGACTCGTTGACAACAAGCCTTACGAGATCTTCACCGGTCTGGCCGACGACGAAGACGGAATCTTCTGCCCGAAGAGCGTGAACCACGGCAAGATAATCAAGGCCTACGACGCCAACGGCAAGAAGCACTACGACTTCCAGTTCATCAACAAGCGCGGCTACAAGACCACCATCGAGGGACTGAGCGAGAAGTTCAACCCCGAGTTCTGGAACTACGCCAAACTGATTTCGGGAGTGCTGCGCTACGGCATGCCCATCGACCAGGTGCTGAAACTCGTGAGCGGACTCGAGCTCGACTCCACCAACATCAACACGTGGAAGATGGGAGTGGAGCGCGCGCTGAAGAAATATCTCACCAACGGCACGGCAGCCACCGGGCAGAAATGCCCCAACTGCGGTTGCGAGACCCTGATATATCAGGAGGGATGCCTCATCTGCACCAGCTGCGGCACCTCCAAATGCGGATAATCCTCTAACCAGATATAAAGACACCGAGAAAACACGTATTAACCCAATATAAGACTCTTAGCGAAACTTATATCTTAAAACATATCATAGAAAAATTATGAAAATTACCTTCAACATCAATTACCACACCAACTGGGGCGAGTCGCTCTTCCTGTGTGGCGGAATCCCGGCCCTCGGCAAGGGGGACGCCCGCGACGCCGTGGAGATGAGTCTCACGAGCCCCGACATGTGGCAATTCACACTCGAGCTTGACGAGGATCCCGGAGATTTCGACTATTTCTTCGTGGTGAAGGCAGCCGACCGCGCCTGGCGTTTCGAATGGGGCAAACCCCACCGCTTCGTCTCGGGCCAGGGAGTGAAGGAGTATCTCTTCTTCGACAACTGGCACGACCTTCCCGGCGACAAGCCCTTCTACTCGTCGGCATTCCTCGACGGCATTCTGGCGCGTCCGCACCGCGACCAAGCACTCCCCTCTCTGCCCGACACGCTGAACATCCGCATCGAGGCCCCGATGATCTCGCCCGACGAGCGTCTGGCCATCTGCGGCGAACCCGAGGCACTCGGCGCGTGGGATCCGCACAAGGCAATCGTGATGAACGACTGCCACTTCCCCGTGTGGGAGGTGAACCTTCCGCTTGCCCAGCTCGAGGCTCCGTTCGAATATAAGTTCGTGGTTCTCGACCGCAACGGAGAATGCGTGGGCTGGGAGGCGATGAACAACCGCGTATACGGCGTCCAGGAGCAGGATCCCGGCACGCAGGTGGTGATCGACGGCACCCGCTTCGCCAATCCCCTCCGCGCCTGGAAGGGAGCCGGAACGGCAATCCCCGTCTTCTCCATCCGCACGGAAGACGACTTCGGCGTGGGCGACTTCATCGACATGAAGAGGATGATCGACTGGTGCCGCACCACGGGCCAGAACATCCTCCAGATCCTCCCCATCAACGACACCACGATGCTCGGCACGTGGGTTGACTCCTATCCCTACAAGGCCAACTCCACCTTCGCGCTGCATCCGATGTATCTGCGCCTCGAGGAGGTGGGCACGCTCGAGAGCCAGGAGCGCCGCGACTACTACGAGCACCTGCGTCTCGACCTGAACTCGCTCCAGAGCGTGGACTACGAGCGCGTCAACGCCGCCAAGGCTGAATACATGCGCGAGATCTTCGCCCAGGACTTCAAGAAATGCGTGCGCACAAAGGCCTACAAGGAGTTTGTGGAGCGCAACGAATACTGGCTGAAGCCTTACGCCGCCTGGCGCGTGCTCCGCGACGAATACAAGACTCCCGACCATTTCAAATGGGGCGACTACTCGGTATACAACGACGAGGCCGTAGACCGCCTCATGAAGGATAAGAAGGCCCAGGCCGATTACTTCTATTTCGAGCAGTATCACCTCGACCGCCAGCTTCGCGACGTGCGCGACTACGCGCACAAGAACGGCGTGGTGCTCAAGGGCGACATCCCTATCGGCATCAGCCGCTTCAGCGTCGACGCATGGCGCTCGCCCCGCCTCTTCAACATGGACTGCCAGGCAGGCGCTCCGCCGGATGACTTCTCCGTGCTCGGTCAGAACTGGGGCTTCCCCACCTACAACTGGGACGCCATGGCAGAAGACGGATTCCAGTGGTGGAAAGACCGTTTCCGCAAGATGTCGGAATATTTCGACGCATACCGCATCGACCATATCCTCGGCTTCTTCCGCATATGGCAGATTCCTCTGAACGCGGTTCACGGTCTGCTGGGCTACTTCAACCCGGCGATGCCGTTCTCGCCCGAGGAACTCCGCAACAGCTACGACTTCTGGATCGATCCCGACGTGCAGACACATCCCCTCATCCTGGAGTGGATGCTCACCGACTTCTTCGGCGAGTACACGCAGGAGGCCAAGGATCTCTTCCTCGACCGCGTTGGTGGCGACCGCTACTGCCTCAAGAACTTCATCGACACCCAGGAGAAGGTGGAGATGTATTTTGCAGGCAAGGAGGCCGACGAGAAGAACGACAAGCTGAAGAACGCCCTTCTGGGCATCATCGACGACGTTCTCTTCATCGAGGATCCCTATCAGAAGGGCCACTACCATCCGAGAATCGCCGCGCAGTACACATATCAGTACCGCGTGCTGAGCGACTACGCGAAGTGGAATTTCAACCGTCTCTACAACGACTTCTTCTACCACCGTCACAACGACTTCTGGTATGGCAAGGCGATGTGGAAACTCCCCCCGCTGCTCGACGCCACGTCGATGCTGGCATGCGGCGAGGACCTCGGCATGATTCCCGACTGCGTACCGGCCGTGATGCAGCAGCTGCGCATCCTCTCGCTGGAGATACAGCGTATGCCGAAAGACCCGAAGGTTGAGTTCGGCGACACCTGGCACTATCCCTACTACAGCGTCTGCACCACGTCGACCC
>X378_Fat_Sand_Rat__coassemble_68_pt1 | contig 19870 bp, 14 predicted proteins | sample X378_Fat_Sand_Rat__metabat2_low_PE_004 | metagenome-assembled genome bin X378_Fat_Sand_Rat
TCAATCATCTCCACCGTGGGCTCAAATCTTACGCCGCTCCGCGGCTGGCTACGCGACACCACTTTGTCCAAACTGCCGGGTTTGCAAGCAAACCCGGCTCCAATTTATCGGAACCCGGCTCAAATCTCACGCCGCTCCGCGGCTCGCCATCCGGCGAATCCTTCGCGGCAGGGCCGACCTTAGCGGAGCTAAGGTCGCTCCAAGTCGACGCAACGACGCTACGCCGCATCGCCGCTACGCCGCTCCGCGGCTCCGGGCCGGCTATAAAATTACACATTTGGGGCGGGAATGTGCCGTCTGAGGCGCATTTTGCTCATGATTTTTGCTTTTGTATGGAATAAATTAGTTTATTTCGGGAATTTTAAATACCTTTGCAGCCGAATAGGTTTCTCAGGTTTACCGGGCCAATGGCGACATTGCCCGAACATGTTTGCATAATTGTTTATCTAAATCTCCCGATTCCCCGTCGGCGACCACAGCCGCAGCTGAACTCGTAACCCTCCTATTCTATCCATGGCCTCCAAGGGGAAGCGGAGAGAAGTGTAGCGCATAGTATGAGCGATAGACTTTTTATTTTCGACACAACGCTCCGCGACGGCGAGCAGGTGCCCGGATGCCAGCTCAACACCGTCGAGAAAATCGAGGTGGCAAAAGCGCTGGAGACCCTCGGCGTCGACGTGATCGAAGCCGGTTTTCCGGTGTCGAGCCCCGGCGACTTCAACTCAGTGGTGGAAATCTCCAAGGCCGTGACCTGGCCCACGATCTGCGCCCTAACCCGCGCGGTGGAGAAAGACATCGACGTGGCCGCAGAGGCCCTCAAATATGCCAAGCATCCCCGCATCCACACCGGTATCGGAACCTCCGACTATCATATCAAATATAAATTCAACTCCACCCGCGAGGAGATTCTCGAGCGCGCCATCAAGTGCGTAGAATATGCCAAGCGCTATGTGGAGGACGTGCAGTTCTACGCCGAAGACGCGGGCCGCACTGAAAACGAATTCCTCGCCCGCGTGGTGGAGGCCGTGATCAAGGCCGGCGCCACCGTGGTGAACATCCCCGACACGACAGGCTACTGCCTCCCCTCCGAGTTCGGCGCCAAGATCCGCTATCTCAAGGAGAACGTGAAGGGAATCGACAACGTGGTGATCGCCACCCACTGCCACAACGACCTGGGCATGGCCACGGCCAACACCATGGAGGGAGTGCTCAACGGCGCCCGCCAGGCCGAGGTGACCATCAACGGCATCGGCGAGCGCGCCGGCAACACCGCCCTCGAGGAGGTGGTGATGGCGTTCCGCTCGCACAAGGAGCTCGGCATCGAGACCAACGTCAACCCGCGCCGCATCACCCCGGTGAGCCGCATGGTCAGCAACCTGATGAATATGCCCGTGCAGCCCAACAAGGCCATCGTGGGCCGCAACGCCTTCGCCCATTCCTCGGGCATCCACCAGGACGGCGTGCTCAAGAACCGCCAGAGCTACGAGATAATCGACCCCGTGGAGGTGGGATTGGACGAGAACTCGATCGTTCTCACCGCCCGCAGCGGCCGCGCCGCCCTGAAGCACCGCCTGCACGTGCTCGGCGTTGACCTCACCAACGGCGCCCTCGACCAGGCCTACGAGGCATTCCTCAAACTGGCCGACCGCAAGAAGGAGATCAACGACGACGACGTGCTCATGCTCGCCGGCCAGCACCGCAAGGCCAACCACCGCATCAAGCTCGACTATCTGCAGGTGACATCAGGCGTGGGCCTCAAGTCGGTGGCAAGCATCGGCCTGAACATCTCGGGCGAGAAGTTCGAGGCCTGCTCCACGGGCAACGGACCCGTGGACGCCGCCATCAACGCCATCAAGGTGATAATCCGCCGCAAGATGCTGCTGCGTGAGTTCCTGATCCAGGCCATCAACAAGGGAAGCAACGACGTGGGCAAGGTGCACATGACCGTGGAATACGACGGCAACTGCTACAACGGCTTCTCGGCCAACACCGACATCGTGGCCGCCAGCGCCGAGGCCTTTATCGACGCAATCAACAAATTCGCAAAATGAGCAAGACTTTATTCGACAAGATATGGGACTCGCACGTGGTGCAACACGTCGACGACGGTCCCGAGCAACTCTATATCGACCGCCTCTACTGCCATGAGGTGACGTCGCCCCAGGCTTTCGAGGGGATGCGCGCCCGCGGACTCAAGTGCTTCCGCCCCGGCAACATCTTCTGCATGCCCGACCACAACATCCCCACCCACGACCAGGACCGCCCGATCGACGATCCCGTAGGCCGCAAGCAGGTGGAGACCCTGGCCCGCAACGCCGCCGACTTCGGCGTGGAGCATTTCGCCATGGGCGACCGGCGCAACGGCATCATCCACGTGGTGGGCCCCGAGCAGGGACTCTCGCTGCCGGGCATGACCATCGTCTGCGGCGACTCCCACACCTCCACCCACGGAGCCATGGGCGCCGTGGCCTTCGGCATCGGCACGTCGGAGGTGGAGATGGTGCTCGCCTCGCAGTGCATCCTCCAGCAGAAGCCCAAATCGATGCGCATCAACGTGGAGGGAGAGCTCGGCAAGGGAGTGACGGCCAAAGACATAGCCCTCTTCCTGATGTCGAAGCTCACCACCTCCGGCGCCACGGGCTATTTCGTGGAATACGCCGGCAGCGCGGTGCGCTCGCTCTCGATGGAGGGAAGGCTCACGCTCTGCAACCTCTCGATAGAGATGGGAGCACGCGGAGGCTTCATAGCCCCCGACGAGAAGACTTTCGAATATATCAAGGGACGCCCCTACGCCCCGAAGGGTGAGGAGTGGGAGAAGGCCGTGGCCGCATGGCGCGAGCTCCGCAGCGACGACGACGCCAAATACGACCAGCAGCTCACGTTCCGCGCCGAGGAGATCCAGCCGATGGTGACCTACGGCACCAACCCCGGCATGGGCGTTGCCATCACCGAGACGCTGCCCCTGGCTCCCGCCGACGAGGCCGGTCGCCAGTCGTATCTCAAGTCGCTCGAATACATGGGATTCGAGCCTGGCGACAGCATGCTCGGCAAGAAGGTGGACTATGTTTTCCTCGGCGCCTGCACCAACGGCCGCATCGAGGACTTCCGCGCCTTCGCCTCCATCGTGAAGGGCCGCAAGAAGGCCGAGGGAGTCACGGCATGGCTCGTGCCCGGCTCGCACATCGTGGCCGACCAGATCCGCGAGGAGGGCCTCGACAAGGTGCTCGAGGAGGCCGGTTTCGAGATCCGCCAGCCCGGATGCTCTGCCTGCCTGGCCATGAACGACGACAAGATTCCCGCCGGCAAGCTGGCCGTGTCGACCTCCAACCGCAACTTCGAAGGCCGCCAGGGACCGGGCGCGCGCACGGTGCTCGCCTCTCCGCTCACAGCCGCCGCGGCCGCCGTGACGGGCGTCATCACCGATCCGCGCACACTCCTCTAATCCCCGCAAAGCTATGAAACAGAAATTCGACATCATTGAATCTTCATGCGTGCCCCTTCCCCTGGAGAATGTGGACACCGACCAGATAATACCCGCCCGCTTCCTCAAGGCCACCACCCGCGAGGAGAGCTTCTTCGGCGAAAACCTCTTCCGCGACTGGCGCTATCTGCCCGACGGATCGGTCAACGAGGAGTTCGTGCTCAACGACCCCCGATACAGCGGCGTGGTGCTCGTGGCGGGAAAGAACTTCGGCTCCGGCTCGAGCCGCGAGCATGCCGCCTGGGCCATTGCCGGCTACGGCTTCCGCGTGGTGATCAGCAGCGCCTTCGCCGACATCCACCGCAACAACGAGCTGAACAACTTCGTGCTGCCGGTGCAGGTGAGCGAGGAATTCCTCGCCTCCCTCTTCGCCTCGATCGAGAAGGATCCGCAGGCTAAGGTGAGGGTGGACCTGCCCAACCAGACCGTGACCAACCTCGCCACGGGCGAGAGCGAGCGTTTCGACATCAACGGCTACAAGAAATACTGCCTGATGAACGCGCTCGACGACATCGACTTCCTCCTGGAAAACCGTCACCTCACGGAGCAGTGGGAAAAGAATAACGAACAATGAATAATGAATAGTGAATAATTACCGACGCTAAATTATTCATTATTAATTATTAACCATTAATTATAAAAAAAACGTGGGCGGCCGATCAGTCGACATAGAGATAATGGACACCACGCTCCGCGACGGCGAACAGACCAGCGGAGTGAGCTTTCTCCCCCATGAGAAACTGGTGATAGCCCGGGCGCTGCTCGAGCGGTTGAACGTCGACCGCATCGAGGTGGCCTCCGCGCGCGTGTCGGAGGGGGAGAAGGAGGCCGTGACCCGTATCTGCGACTGGGCCCGACAGGCCGGATGCCTCGACCGCGTCGAGGTGCTCGGTTTCATCGACGGCGGCGTCTCGCTGCAGTGGATAAGCGACTGCGGATGCCGCAACGTCAACCTGCTCAGCAAGGGGTCGGAAAACCATTGCCGCAACCAGCTGCGCAAGACGCCCGAGGAGCATTTCGCCGACATCCGCGCCACCGTGGAGCAGGCATCGGCGATGGGCATCGGAGTGAACCTCTATCTGGAGGACTGGAGCAACGGCATCAAGCACTCCCCCGCCTATGTCTTCGCGATGATGGACGCCCTGAAGGACCTCCCCGTGAAGCGCTTCATGCTCCCCGACACGCTGGGAGTGCTCAACCCGCTGGAACTCGTGACGTTCATGCGGAAGATGACCCGCAGCTACCCCACGCTGCGCTTCGATTTCCACGCCCACAACGACTACGACCTGGCCATTTCGAACGTGCTGGCCGCAGTGCTGGGCGGTTGCCGGGGCATCCACACCTCGGTGAACGGCCTGGGCGAACGCGCCGGCAACGCGCCGCTGGCCAGCGTGCAGGTGATATTGAAAGACCTCTTCGACGCCCGCACCAACATCCGCGAAAACCGCCTCAACGAGGTTGCGAAGATGGTGGAGACATATTCCGGCATCGCCATACCGCCCAACCGCCCCGTGACGGGCGAGAGCGTCTTCACGCAGGTGGCCGGCGTGCATGCCGACGGCGACAACAAGGCCGGCCTCTACTGCAACGACCTGCTGCCCGAGCGCTTCGGACGCCGCCGAGAGTATGCCCTTGGCAAGAACAGCGGCAAGGCCAACATCCTCAAGAACCTCGACGCCCTGGGGCTGGAGCTGACGCCCGACCAGACGCGGCTCGTTACCGACCGCATCATCGAGCTCGGCGACAAGAAGGAGATGGTAACCCCCGAGGATCTCCCCTTCATCGTGAGCGACGTGCTCAAGAGCCAGCGCTCGGAGGAGAGGGTGAAACTGCTCGGATTCATGGTGAGCACCGGCTTCGGCATCAAACCCGTGGCGGCCGTGAAACTCGAGGTGAACGGCGTGAGCTACGAGGAGCAGGCCGGCGGCAGCGGACAGTTCGACGCCTTCATGCGGGCCGTGCGCCACATCTACAAATGGCGGCTGTCGCGCAAGTTCCCCTGCCTCACGAACTACTCGGTGTCGATCCCGCCCGGAGGCCGCACCGACGCCCTGGTGCAGACGGTGATCTCCTGGACGTTCTGCGGAAAGCTCTACCGCACCCGCGGACTCGACGCCGACCAGATGGAGGCCGCCGTGAAGGCAACGATGAAGATGCTCAATCTGATGGAGGCCGACTACCAGGCCGGACAAATCCCCTCCTCACCTATTTCGGAAAACTAAAACAAACAAGATATATATGGATTTCAAGATAGCAGTTCTTCCCGGCGACGGAATCGGGCCGGAGATCTCCCGACAGGGAGTGGACGTGATGACCGCAGTGTGCGAGAAGTTCGGACACAACGTAAGCTACAGCTACGCCCTCTGCGGCGCCGACGCCATCGACAAGGTGGGCGATCCCTTCCCCGAAGAGACTTTCCGAATCTGCATGGACTCCGACGCGGTGCTCTTCTCCGCTGTTGGCGACCCGAAGTTCGACAACGATCCCACGGCCAAGGTGCGCCCGGAGCAGGGTCTGCTGGCCATGCGCAAAAAACTCGGCCTCTTCGCCAACATCCGCCCCGTGGAGACGTTCGACTGCCTCATCCATAAGTCGCCTCTGAAAGACGAGATCGTGCGCGGCGCCGACTTCATCTGCATCCGCGAGCTGACGGGCGGTATGTATTTCGGCGAGAAATATCAGGACGACTGCCGCGCCTACGACACCAACGCCTACACTCGCCCCGAGATCGAGCGTATCCTCCGCGTGGCCTACGACTACGCCATGCGCCGCCGCAAGCACCTCACGGTGGTCGACAAGGCCAACGTGCTGGCCTCCAGCCGACTCTGGCGCAAGGTGGCTCAGGAGATTGAGAAGGAGTATCCGGAGGTCACGACCGACTACATGTATGTCGACAACGCGGCGATGCGCATGATCCAGGATCCGCGCTTCTTCGACGTGATGGTCACGGAGAACACGTTCGGCGACATCCTCACCGACGAGGGCTCCTGCATCACCGGTTCGATGGGTCTGCTCCCGTCGGCCTCCACAGGCGAGCACACGCCTGTGTTCGAGCCTATCCACGGTTCGTGGCCGCAGGCGAAGGGTCAGAACATCGCCAACCCGCTGGCTCAGATCCTGTCGGTAGCGATGCTGTTCGAGTATTTCGGGCTGATGGCCGAAGGCCGACTGATCCGCGACGCGGTGAACGCCTCGCTCGACGCCGACGTCCGCACTCCCGAAATCCAGGTGTCCGGCGGCGCCCACTACGGCACCAAAGAAGTCGGCGCCTGGATCGTAGACTACATCCGCGCTTCGCGCGAAGGTTAAAGGTTAAAGGTTAAAGTCGCTTCGCGAAGGTTAAAGGTTAAAGGTTAAAGGTTAAAGAAGCCATACGGCTAAAAACCCGCGACTTGGAGCAACCTTAGCTCCGCTAAGGTTGGCATAGCGACTCGGAGCAACATCCCAGCGACTCGGAGCAACATCCCGACAACTTGGAGCCGGGTTTGCTTGCAAACCCGGTCGGGGAAAGGAAACAACATTTTGGTTAAAGAGGTTAATATGAAAAGTCATCCACTAAGAAGCGAGGCCAGCACCAAAGGCCGCCGAATGGCCGGCGCCCGTGCACTCTGGCGCGCAAACGGCATGAAGGAAGAGATGATCGGCAAACCCGTCATCGCCATCGTGAACTCCTTCACCCAGTTCGTGCCCGGCCACACACATCTTCATGAAATCGGACAGCAGGTGAAGGAAGAGATCGAGAGTCTCGGCTGCTTCGCCGCTGAGTTCAACACAATCGCCATCGACGACGGTATCGCCATGGGCCACGACGGAATGCTCTATTCCCTCCCCTCGCGCGACCTCATCGCCGACTCCGTGGAGTATATGGTCAACGCCCACAAGGCCGATGCCATGGTCTGCATCTCCAACTGCGACAAGATCACTCCCGGTATGCTCATGGCCGCCATGCGCCTCAACATCCCCACGATCTTCGTGTCGGGAGGTCCGATGGAGGCCGGCGTAGTGGGCAAGAAGGAGGTGGACCTCATCGACATCATGATCGAGTCGGCCGACGAGACCGTGCCCGACGAGCGTGTCGTAGAGCTCGAGCGCTTCGGCTGCCCCACCTGCGGCAGCTGCTCGGGAATGTTCACCGCCAACTCGATGAACTCGCTCAACGAGGCCATCGGTCTGGCGCTCCCCGGCAACGGTACGGTGCTCGCCACCCACTCCCACCGCAAGGAACTCTTCCGCCAGGCCGCCCGCAAGATTGTGGAGAACGCCTATAAATATTACGACGAGGGCGACGAGAGCGTCCTTCCGCGCAGCATAGCCACCCGCGAGGCGATGCTCAACGCCATGACCCTCGACATCGCCATGGGCGGATCCACCAACACCGTGCTCCATCTGCTGGCCGTGGCCCACGAGGCCGGCGCCGACTTCACGATGGACGACATCGACATGCTCTCGCGCCGCACTCCGGTGCTCTGCAAGGTGGCTCCCAACTCCCACTACCATATCCAGGATGTGAACCGCGCCGGCGGCATCCTCTCCATCATGAAGGAACTGGCCGAGAACGGCGTGGTCGACACCTCGGCAAAGCGCGTCGACGGTCTCACCCTCGGCGAGGCCATAGAGCGCTTCGTGCCCGGGGGCAAGGAATACTCAGAAGAGGCCGAGAAGATATGGAAATGCGCCCCCGGCGGCGTACGCACCACGCATCTCGGAAGCCAGAGCTCCACCTACCGCGAGCTCGACCTCGACCGCGCCGAAGGCTGCATCCGCGACTTCGAGCACGCCTACGTGAAAGACGGCGGACTGGCCGTTCTGCACGGCAACATCGCCCAGGACGGCTGCGTTGTCAAGACCGCCGGCGTCGACGAGAGCATCTTCCGCTTCAGCGGCCCCGCAAAGGTGTTCCGCTCGCAGGAGGAGGCCGTCGAGGGGATCCTCAACGACAAGGTGGTGAGCGGCGACGTGGTGGTGATCACGCACGAGGGCCCCAAGGGAGGTCCCGGGATGCAGGAGATGCTCTACCCCACAAGCTACATCAAGTCGAAACATCTCGGCAAGGAATGCGCCCTGATCACCGACGGCCGCTTCTCGGGCGGAACGTCGGGACTCTCTATAGGCCACATCTCGCCCGAGGCCGCCGCCGGAGGAGCGATAGCCCTCGTGCGCGACGGCGACATCATCGAGATCGACATCCCGGCCCGCACCATCAACGTGGCGCTGAGCGACGATGAGCTCGCCGGCCGCCGCAGGGAGGAGGAGGCCAAGGGACGCGACGCCTACCGTCCGGTGGGCCGCGACCGCGAGGTGTCGCGCGCGCTCCGCGCCTACGCCTCGATGGTGACTTCGGCCGACAAGGGAGGAGTGCGCAGCGACGACATCTAACCCCCTCCTCCTGAGAAAACACACTTATTTATTCTCTTAGAATAATCGTTATGAGCGAAAAGATTAAAGGTTCGGAGGCTCTGATGAGATGCCTCGTTGAAGAGGGTGTAGACCGCATCTTCGGTTATCCCGGAGGAGCGATCATGCCCGTATACGACAAGATTTACGACTACTCCGACAGGATCACCCATGTGCTCACCCGCCACGAGCAAGGAGCCATCCACGCCGCCCAGGGCTACGCCCGTTCGTCGGGCCGCGTGGGAGTGGTGGTGGTCACCTCAGGTCCCGGCGCCACCAACCTGATCACCGGCATCAGCGACGCCATGATCGACAGCACTCCGCTGGTGGTGATCACCGGCCAGGTGGGCGTCTCCTCGCTCGGCACCGACGCTTTCCAGGAGGCCGACGTGGTGGGAATCACCCAGCCGGTGTCGAAATGGAGCGTGCAGGTGCGCCGGCCCCAGGACATCGCCAAGGCCATGAGCCGCGCCTTCTACATCGCTTCGAACGGCCGTCCCGGTCCGGTGGTGATCGACCTCACCAAAGACGCCCAGATCGGCGAGTGCGACTGGAGCTACGAGAAGACCGACTTCATCCGCTCCTACAATCCTAAGCCTGAGATACGCCGCGACGACCTCCTCTCGGTGGCCAACCTCATCAACAGCTCCAAGCGCCCGATGATACTATCCGGCCACGGCGTGATGATAGCCGAAGGCGAGGACGCCCTGCTGGCGCTTGCCGAGAAGGGCGACATCCCTGTGGCAACCACGCTGCTCGGACTCTCCACCATTCCCTCCGACCACCGTCTCAACAAGGGAATGCTCGGAATGCACGGAAATCTCGCCCCGAACATCAACACCAACAAGGCCGACCTGCTGATAGCCATCGGAATGCGTTTCGACGACCGCGTCACGGGCGACCTGGCGAAATACGCCCCCAACGCCCGCGTGGTGCACATCGACATCGACAAGTCGGAATTCAACAAACTGGTGAAGACCGACGCCACCATCCACGGCGACGCCCGCGAGGCCATGGAACTGCTGCTCCCCCTCGTGATAGAGAAGGAGCGCAAGGATTGGCTCGCCACTTTCGACCGCCACGACCAGGTGGAGCGCGAACGCGTCATCGAGGAGAACATCCACCCGCAGAGCCCCACCGGCCCGATGAAGATGGGAGAGGTGGCCTTCAAGGTGGCCGAAGCCACCGGCAACAAGGCAATCCTCGTCACCGACGTGGGCCAGAACCAGATGATGTCGGCGCGCTATTTCAGATACTCGCTGCCGAAGAGCGTGATCACCTCGGGCGGCCTGGGCACGATGGGATTCGGTCTGCCGGCCGCCATCGGCGCCAAGATGGGCGCGCCGGAGCGCACCGTGTGCTTCTTCACCGGCGACGGCGGCATCCAGATGACCGTCGAGGAGTTCGGCACCATCATGCAGTACCGCACAGCGGTGAAGATCATCATCCTCAACAACAATTTCCTCGGCAACGTGCGCCAGTGGCAGGCGCTCTTCTTCAACCGCCGATTCTCGCAGACCCCGCTGCTCAACCCCGACTTCGTGATGCTGGCCAACGCCTACGGCATCCAGGCAGAGAACGTGGAGAGCCGCGAGCAGCTCGACGGCGCCATCAAGCGAATGGTGGAGAGCGACGGGGCATACATCCTCAACGTCAACGTAGACGCCGAAGACATGGTGTTCCCCATGACCCCCGCCGGCAAACCCATCGACGAGATCATGCTCAACGCAGAGGAATATTACAAACCTGTATAAAACCCGGACGATATGGAAGATAAACAGCTCTTTACTATAATCGCCTTCACGGAAAACCAGGTTGGTCTGCTCAACCAGCTTTCCATCATATTCACCCGCCGCTGCCTCAACATCGAGTCGCTCTCGGCGAGTCCCAGCTCCATCAAGGGAGTCCACAAGTTCATCTTCACCTGCTACAGCGACCGGGAGATGATGACCCGCGTGGTGGAGCAGATGGAGAAGCGCATCGACGTGATCCGCGCATTCTTCTTCACCGACGACGAGGTGGTGTACGAAGAGGTGGCTCTCTACAAGGTGCCCACGCTCCGACTGCTCTCCGACACCAAGGTGGAAGACATAATCCGCCGCCACAACGCCCGAATCATGGAGATCACCCACAGCTACACCGTGATCGAGAAGACGGGCCACGGCGACGAGCTGGAGGCCCTGTTCGAGGAACTGGAGCAATACGACATCTCGCAGTTCGTGCGCAGCGGCCGCATAGCCGTCACCAAGTCGAGCAAAGAACTCGTCACCCTCTTCCTCGAGGAGCAGCAGCGCCGCAAGGAGGGGATGAAGTGACAGCGGGAATACCGCAACACAGTAATACAATAACACAGTAAGACAACAACATTAATCACAAACATAGTAATATGGCAAAGATGAATTTCGGCGGCGTAGAAGAGACCGTCATCACACGTGAAGAATTCCCCTTGGAGAAAGCCAGGGAAGTATTGAAAAACGAGATCATCGCCGTTCTCGGTTACGGCGTGCAGGGCCCCGGCCAGGCAATGAACCTCCGCGACAACGGTTTCAACGTGATCGTCGGCCAGCGCAAGGGCAAGACCTACGACAAGGCTGTGGCCGACGGATGGGTGCCCGGAGAGACCCTCTTCAGCATCGAGGAGGCTGCCGAGCGCGGCACGATCGTGATGTGCCTTCTGAGCGACGCCGCAGTGCTCGAGGTTTGGCCCCGCATCAAGAAGTACATGACTCCCGGCAAGGCCCTCTACTTCTCCCACGGATTCGCCATCAACTGGAACGACCGCACGGGCGTGGTTCCTCCCAAGGATATCGACGTGATCATGGTTGCCCCCAAGGGTTCGGGCGCTTCGCTGCGCACGATGTTCCTCGAGGGCCGCGGACTCAACTCCAGCTTCGCCATCGAGCAGGACGCCACCGGCAAGGCGCTTGAGCGCACCATCGCCCTCGGCATCGGCATCGGTTCGGGCTATATGTTCGAGACCACATTCCAGCGCGAGGCCGTTTCGGACCTCACCGGCGAGCGCGGTTCGCTGATGGGCGCCATCCAGGGTCTGTTCCTCGCCCAGTACGAGGTGCTCCGCGAGAACGGCCACTCCCCCTCGGAGGCTTTCAACGAGACCGTCGAGGAGCTCACACAGAGCCTCATGCCGCTCGTGGCACAGAAGGGTATGGACTGGATGTACGCCAACTGCTCGACCACCGCACAGCGCGGCGCCCTCGACTGGATGACTCCCTTCCACGACGCCATCAAGCCCGTGATGAAAGACCTCTACGAGAGCGTGAAGAAAGGCGAGGAGGCTCAGCGCTCCATCGACTCCAACTCGCAGGAGGACTATCGCGTGAAACTCGAGGAGGAACTCCGCCAGCTCCGCGAGAGCGAGATGTGGCAGGCAGGCGCCACCGTTCGCCAGCTCCGCCCCGAGAACGACAAATAAAACCCCTTAACCCCTTTAACCTCCGCAGCCGGAGAGCGCGTCCCAACGGGACGGCCCTCCGGCTGCTTCTATTGCTGTTATAAGGGGTATTCTCTCTCTTTAATTCTTTAACTCTATAACTCTTTAACTCTTTTCTACCGCATGCCGCCGCCCAGCGCATGGTAGAGGGTGATGATACCGGCGATCTCGTCGTAGAGCGTCTGCACCTCCGCCTGCTGCGCCTCGAGAAGGGCCTGCTGCGCCGTGAGCACCTCCAGATAGTTCGTGGGGGAATGGCGCATCAGCAACTCGGTCTTCGCAACGGTGCTTTCCAGCAAACCGATCCGCTGCCTGGCCAGCTTGTTGCGTTCTCCGGCCGCCGAGATTGTGGAGAGTGCGTCGTTCACCTCCGTGCCGGCGTCGAGAAGCGTCTGGCTGAAGCGTATCCGGGCTATCTCGCGGTCGGATTCGGCTATCTTGTAGGCCGCCTTCAGCTGTCCGCGGTTGAAGATGGGTTGGGCGAGCTGGGCCACTGCGTTGAGAAGCCACTGACCGGGATTGACCACTACCCCGCCGTTGTTGGTGAAGCCGAGCGTGCCGCCAAGTGTGAGCGAGGGATAGAAGCTGGCGCGGGCGATGCCGACGCCGTAGTGCGCGCGGGCCATCTCCATCTCGGCGCTGCGCACGTCCGGTCGGTTGGCGAGCAGCGACACGGGCATCCCTACCTTGAGTTCGGGGAACGACACCTGATCGATCGTGCCGCGCTCTATCGGTCCCGGCACACGGCCGAGCAACCGGCAGAGGGAATTCTCCACCTCCTTGCGGCTGCGCTTCATCTCCACGATGTCGCCCTGAAGCGCCACGCGGTTGGCCTTCGCCTGCAGGATGCCCGGTTCGTTGGCCAGACCGGCGTTCTTAAGCAGTTCCATCACTCGGATCGACTCGTCCCAGTTGGCCAGCGTGGAGTCGCCGATGGCTATCTGCCGGTCGAGCATCATCAGCGAATAGTACGAAGAAGCCACCGTTGCCAGCAGCTGCGTCCTTACGGCCTGCGCCTCGGCGTCGGCCTCGACTGCCGCCGCGGCCGCCTGGCGCTTGGCGGCGGTGAGTTTGCCGAAGATGTCCACCTCCCACGAGGCGTTCAGTCCGATGTTGTAGGTCTTCGTGGTGAGTCCGTCGTAGCGGCCCACGCTTCCGTCGGCTCCGAGATTCACCATGGGGAAATAGGCCAGCTTGGCCGCACCCAGCGACGCCTCGGCCTGGCGGGTGCGCTCCATGGCTATCCGCAGGTCGGAGTTGTGCAGGAGAGCCGTGTCGATGAGCTGCTGCAGGCGCGGATCCCTGAAGAATTCCCGCCATTCCATCGTGGCTATCGACGCGGTGTCGCCGGCTGCGGCCTCGGCCACCTCGGCGCCGTAGAGATCGGGCTGCACAGTCTCCACCGGCTGGTATTTCTTATATGCCGCGCATGCCTGGAGCATGAGCACGGCCAGCAGTATCAATATATGTTTTCCCATAGTCATTCGGTTTTGGGCGATTCAGGTTTCAATTGTTTTGGCGGCTTGACGCTCTCCTGCATCTTCTCGAACACCATCCAGAGCGAGGGCACGAGGAAGAGCAGCGTCAGCGTACCGACGATCATACCGCCCACCGTGCCGGTGCCGAGCGTGGAGTTTCCGTTGGCGCCGACACCGTGGGAGAACATCAGCGGCAGCATACCGAACACCATCGTGAGCGCCGTCATCAGGATGGGGCGGAGTCGGGCCGTGGCCGCTCCCATAGCCGCGTCCTTCAGCGTCTCGCCCTTCTTGCGGCGCTCGCCGGCATATTCGGTGATGAGGATGGCCGTCTTGGCCAGCAATCCGATAAGCATGATCAGACCCGTCTGCAGATAGATGTTGTTCTCCAGATTGAAGAGTTTGGCGAAGAGGAAGCTTCCCATGAGTCCGCAGGGGATGGTGGCGATCACCACTATCGGCAGCAGCAGGCTCTCGTAGAGGGCTGCGAGGATGATGTAGACCAGGACGCCGCAGAGGGCGAAGATCAGCACGATGTTGTTGCCGGTGTCGGCCTCCTCGCGGCTGATGCCGCCGAGCTCGTAGCCGTAACCTTTCGGAAGCACCTCGGCGGCGGTCTCCTTCACGGCCTTCAGCGCGTCGCCAGAGCTGTAGCCCGACGCGGGCGTGCCGGTGATGTTGATGGCGTTGTAGAGGTTGAAGCGCGAGATGGACTGCGGACCATAGGTGCGCGTGAGTTTCACGAACTGCGAGAGCGGCGCCATCTCCCCGCTGCCGGTGCGCAGATAGAAGTGCTTCAGGTTGTCGGCCGTGACGCGTGTGGAGGGCTCGGCCTGCACCATCACGCGGTAGAGCTTGTTGAAGCGGTTGAAGTTGGAGGCGTAGTTGCCGCCGAAATATCCTTCGAGCACGGAGAGCACCTGCGCCGGAGTCACGCCCACGCGCTCGCACTGGGCGGCGTCGATGTCGACCCAATACTGCGGATACTGCGTGTCGAACGCCGAATAGGCCATCTCTATCTCGGGGCGCGCGTTGAGCTTGGCCACGAAGTTGTCGGCCTGCTTCTTGAACTCCTCGAGCGAGACGCCGGCATGGTCCTGGAGGTAGAGCTCGAAACCAGTGCTCATACCGTATCCGGGGATCATCGGGGGAGCCGCCACGAAGAACTCGGCGTCGGGAACGGAGTCGGCGAGGGCGTAGATCTTTCTGGAAATCGCGTCGAGGCTCTTCTCCTTATCCTTGCGCTTGTCCCAATGCTCGAGCGAGAGGAAGAAGAGGCCGGTCGACGGACCCGAGCCGGAGAACGAGAAGCCGCCGACGCTGCCGCGGTATTCCACGCCGGGAATCTTGGCCAGCAGGCGGTCGAACTCGCGGATCACCTCGCGGGTGCGCTCGGCCGACGTGCCGGGTTTGGTGTTGAGCGATACCATCAGCGTGCCGGTGTCCTCATCGGGCACGAATCCGGTGGGAGTGGTGCGCATGAGCCACACCAGCAGCACTATCGAAGCCACGATAAGCATGCAGGCCACGGCCGGCCGCTTTATGAAGAAGCCCACGCCGCGGCGGTAGCGCTTCAATGTGGCCTTGAACGCCACGTTGTAGGCGGCTCGCACGCGCCCGGCTATCCCCTTGCCACCGTCGCTGGGCTTCATCATCAGCTTGCACAGGGCCGGCGACAGCGTCAGGGCGTTGACGGCGGAGAGACCCACCGCCACGGCCATCGTGATGCCGAACTGCTTGTAGAACGTTCCCGACGTTCCGCCCATGAATGAGGTGGGGATGAACACGGCCATGAAGATAAGGGTGGAGACGAGGATGGCGGTGGTGATGCCGCCCATGGCGTGGCAGGTGGCTTCGTAAGGCGACTTCTCGCCGGCGTCGAAGCGCGCCTGCACCGCCTCCACCACGATGATGGCGTTGTCGACCACCGTACCGATGGCCAGCACCAACGCAAAGAGAGTCAACAGGTTGATGGAGAAGCCCGCCACGGCCATGAAACCGAACGTGCCGATCACCGACACGAAGATCGCTATCGTCGGGATCATCGTGGCCTTGAAATCCTGAAGGAAGAAATAGACCACGAGCACCACCAGCAGCACCGATACGGCCAGAGCCCACACCACCTCTTTTATCGAGGCGTAGAGGAAATGGTTGGTGTCGCTCATCGTCACGAACTCGAGGCCCTCGGGCAGCGACTCCTCGCAGTCGGCCACAACCTTGTCGATGTCGTTGATAACGGCCGAGGCGTTGGAGCCGGCCGTCTGGTAGATGGTCATCATCGCCGCCGGCAAGCCGTTGACGTTGTTGATGTAGTTGTAGTCCTCGTCGCCAAGCTCGATGTCGGCCACCTCCTTGAGGCGCAGCACCTCGCCGCTGGGCAGCGATTTCACCACGATGTCGCCGAACTGCTCGGCGGTGGTGAAGCGGCCGCGGTATTTCATGGTGTATACCTGAGCAGTGGGGGTGTTCTCGCCGAACGAGCCCGGGGCGGCCTCTATGTTCTGGCCGGCCAGCAGCGAGGTGATGTCGTCGGGTACGAGCCCGTACTGGGCCATGCGGTCGGGGTGAAGCCAGATGCGCATGCTGTACTGCGTGCCGTAGAACATCACCTTGCCCACGCCCTGCACACGCTTGATGCGCGGCTCGACGTTGATCTTCATGTAGTTGTCGAGAAACTGCTTGCTGTATCTCCCCTTAGGGTCGTAGAGCGCCAGGGTCTTCAGCTCGGCGTTCTGCTGCTTCTCGGTGGTGATGCCGATCTGGGTCACCTCCGAGGGGAGGAGTCCCTGCGCAGTGGCCACGCGGTTCTGCACGTTCACCGCGGCCAGGTCGGGGTCGGTGCCCTGCTTGAAAAAGATCATCAGCGAGGCGCTGCCGTCGTTGGCGGCCTCCGACGAGATGTAGGTCATTCCCTCCACTCCGTTCACGGCCTCCTCCAGCGGCACCACAACGCTCTTCTGCACCGTCTCGGCGTTGGCTCCGGGATAGCTGGCCCAGACGTTAACCGTAGGCGGCGCGATGTCGGGATACTGCTCCACAGGCAGCGTGGCCAGTCCCAACGCCCCGAGCAGCACAATCGTGAACGAGATCACGATCGAGAGTATCGGGCGGTCGATAAAGAACTTCAGACTCATCGGCGTGCCTCCCTTGTCTTTATTTTCTTGCCGTCGCTAAGCGAGGCCACACCTTCGGTCACTATCCGCTCCCCCTCCTTCAGACCGCCGCGCACTATATACTGCATGCCGTCGTCGAAGGGAGAGACGGTGATCTCGCGGGAGGCCACCTTGTCGCCGTCGACCACATACACGAAGATCTTGTCCTGTATCTCGTAGGTGGCGTTCTTCGGCACGAGGATCACGTCGGTCTCCGTGCGCGGCATCACGATGTTGCCCGTGCTTCCGCTCAGAAGCACACGGTCGCGGTTGGGAAACTCGCATTTCACCTGCACCGCACCGGTCTGCGGATCCACTATTCCGCTCACCGACTCCACGCGGCCCGCATCGGGGTAATCGCCGCCGCCAACGAGACGGAGCTTCACCGGCGGGAACATATCCTCGGGGCGTCCCTTCATTCCGGCGGAGGCCATCAGCTGCTGATACTGCTTCTCGGAGATGGAGAAATAGGCCCAGACGGTGGAGTTGTCGCTCACATGCGTCAGGGGCTGCGAGATGTCGGGCGAAACAAGCGCGCCTACCCTGTAGGGGATCACGCCCACAACGCCGTCAACCGGCGAGCGTATCTCTGTGTATGAAAGATTGTTGCGGGCCTCGAGCTCCATGGCCCTGGCCTGCTCGAGCTGCGCCTGCGCCGACGCCAGCGCGTTGCGGGCCGACTGCAGCTCGTATTCCGAAATCACCTTGCCGTCGTAGAGGGCCTGCTTGCTGTCGCGCTCCAGCCGCGCCGTGGCCAGCTGGCTCTGCGCGGCGTGGACATTGGCAACGGCGCTCTGAAGAGCCGCACGGTGAGGCACCTGGTCGATCACGAACAGCAGCTGCCCCTTGCCGACGCGCTGGCCCTCCTTGATGCATACCTGTGTGAGCTTGCCCGAAAGCTGCGGATAGACCGCCACGTCCTGGCGCCCCTCGATCTTGGCGCTGTATTCCTCGTTGAGACTCACCGATTCCGACTTCGTGACAGTCTGCACCGGATACTCCCTCGTCTGCTCCTCCTCCCCCTTCCCGGAGCGGCCGCATCCCTGCGCTGCCGGAAGCAGAACCGCCATGGCGGCGAGCATGAGTGTAGATAATAGGTTTCTTTTCATTTAGCACTTGTTTTCCGCATGCAAAATTATAGGCTTTGCATCTTTATGGCGTTTTCATTATTATGTAGCATAGGGTGATTTCTATAACATTATTTGCTCATACCGTTTGAAAAACCTAAATTTGTAGTGCAAAACTATAACACCATGGACCTCGTAAACTATACATGCCACGTCGGAGTTACCTATCTCCGCAACTTCGATGAATGGTGGAAGGAACACTTCCCCTGCTTCATGCTCCTGATATGCCGCAAAGGTACAGCCCGGCTCAACATCCACTGCGAACAAATGGACATCACCCCGGGATGCGCAATCCTCCTCTCCTACGACATGTTCCCCACCTTCAAAGACGTCTCCGACGACTTCATCGCGCAATATTGCGTGGTGAACCGCGACTTCGCCGAAGGGGTGTTCATCGGCCCGGTGGGCGACCGTTTCGACATCTTCTACTGGAACCCCGTGGCACGCGTCGACCTCAACCTCGACATGTGGCTCGAAGTCGTGGCCGAGGTCTGCTCCACGCCGCCGGAAGAATACCATCGCGAGATACTCTCCAACGCGCTCAGCGGCCTTTTCCTCAGGGCTCTCGAGATCTGGTCGGGCCTCTACACCGACTCCCCCCGCAGCCGCAGGGTGACCCAGGCCGAAAGGGTCTGCACAGACTTCTACAACCTCCTCTTCGAGCACTACCGCGAGCACCGCGACATAGCCTTCTACGCCGACGAGCTCTGCATCACCCCCAACTATCTGGCCATCATCACACGCAAGGTGGCCAACGAATCGCCTAAACAAATCATCGACCGAAAGGTTATATTAGAAATAAAGAACCTGCTGTCCGACCCCAAACTGACCATCGCCCAGATAGCCGACGACATGAATTTCCCCGACTCGTCGTATCTCTGCCGCTATTTCCGCCGCAACACCGGCATGGCCATCTCGGAGTTCCGCAGGCTGTAACCAGATCGCAATACCGAATATGAAACACACCGACAATACCCTCGCATCCGAACCCCGCGTCTATCTGCGTCCGCTCGCCGACTCCGACGCCGAGGCGATATTCGACTATTGGCGCGAGCCCCGCGTGAGCTGCTTCGCCGAGATGAAGATGAACTCCCTCGACGACGCCCTCACATATATCGGCGCGGAGGAGAACGGGGAGAAAGACCCGCACCATCTCGCCGTGTGCCTCAAGGATGGCGACGCACTGATAGGCGACGTGAGCGCCGCCTTCGACAACAGCGACACCTGCAGCGTGGTGTGGTGCCTCAACCCCCGCTACGAGGGGAAAGGCCTCGCCTACGAAGCCGCCCGCGAGTATATCTCCTATCTCTTCGAGAAGGCCGGGGCACGGCGCATCTACGCCTATGTGGAGGAAGACAACGTGCGGTCGCGCCGCCTGTGCGAGCGCCTCGGCATGCGCCTCGAAGGCTGCATGAAAGAGTTCATCTCCTTCGTGAAGAACCCCGACGGCACCCCCCACTACGAAAACACCTGCCTCTACGCCCTCCTGAAAAAAGAGTGGGAAGCCGCCTCCCCCACCCCGCGGTGACCGCATCCCCATCCCGTGCTGGATGTAAGCCAGCGATTATCCAACGCAATCCCACGTTTACCATCATTTCCCGAACAAAAACTTGCAATATCCATCAAAAGATATTAACTTTGCACACGGAAAACGCCCGACCCCCTGGAAACACCTCCAGACCCGCAGCGCGAAACCACCCCCCCTTTGCAAAAAAGCAAAGCAACAGGTCCTATAGCTCAGTTGGTTAGAGCACCTGACTCATAATCAGGGAGTCCTTGGTTCAAGC
>X378_Fat_Sand_Rat__coassemble_70_pt1 | contig 19615 bp, 12 predicted proteins | sample X378_Fat_Sand_Rat__metabat2_low_PE_004 | metagenome-assembled genome bin X378_Fat_Sand_Rat
GCCCTCGGCGGCAAGAAGAAGAAATAGTCGCCGGATGGCAGCCGCGGAGCGGCGTAAGATTTGAGCCCACGGTGCAGATGATTGATGGAGCGCAGCGACATCAATCATCGGAACCGTGGGGATTCATGGTTATGATTATTAATATTTTATGGGGCGATTTTTTTTGCCGAGGGCCAAAAAAATCGCCCCATAAAATATATGTGGTGGCCGTAAAATCCCCGGGTTCCGCAAAACAAACTCGCTTCGCTCGATTGTTTTGCTCCACCCGGGGCTCAAATCTTACGCCGCTCCGCGGCTGCCATCCGGCGATACTGTGGTTTTTTTGGCGGCAGGAGGGGGAGGGGAGTAAACTTTATTTTCTTAAGGGTTGTTAAATTTTAAACGCCTCTGCGAAGGTTGCTTGGTTTTGGTGAAATGCGGATAACGATTATTCATCATTCATTAACCATTAACCATTAACCATCAACCTTCTTGCGAAGCGCGACAAATCAGGATTAATGCTATGAACGTAAAAACACCTCTTATACTCCTGGCTCTGTGCGCGGCCTTCACGGCTTCCGCCACCACCATCGACGAATGCATCAGTCTGGCCTGCGACAACTACCCCCTCATCAAGAAATACGGCGTTGTTGAACAGATGAGCTCGCTCGAACTCAGCGACATCAACAAGACCTGGCTCCCCCGCATAAATGTCTACGCACAGGGAACGGTGATGAACCACGCCTCAAAAATGCCTGAAACCATCAAACCCATCCTGCAGCAGCTGGGCCTCGACTACAAGGGCTTCAGCAAATTCACCTATCAGGGCGGCGTGGGCCTCTGGCAGAACATCTGGGACGGCGGCGCCACCAAGGCGGGTCGCGAGGCCGTCCGCGCCGGTCGCGACGCCACAAAAGCGGAGATCGATGCCGGCATCTACCAGGTGCGCTCCCATGTGGAAGACATCTACTTCGGCGTACTCATGCTCGAGCAGCAGGTGAAAGAGGTGAACAACACCATCTCCCTGCTCCAGTCCACCTACAAAGAGATGGAGTCGATGTATCGGAACGGTACGGCGATGAAAGCCGACGTGGAGATGGTAGACGCCCAGATCCTGACGCTCCAGCAGCAGGTGACCGAAGCCCAGGGCAACATCGACGGACTCCGTGCGATGATGACGGTGTTCACAGGCAAGGACATGAGCAAAGAGGAATTCGCCACCCCCTCGGCAGAAGTGCCTCTGGGCAACACCAGCAACCGACCCGAACTCACCATGTTCGACAAGAAGATACTCTCCAACAACGCCAAGCGCAGCAGCGTGAAATCGTCGGTGTTCCCCACGGTAGGTTTCTTCGCCGACGCCTACTACGGCTATCCCGGCTTCGACATCATCAACAGCTTCAAGCACCGCAAGCCCTCGTTCAACGTGATAGCGGGTATCCGCGTTAACTGGAACATCGACGCCTTCTACACCAAGAAGAACCGCCTGAGTGAGCTTGACGCCGCCAACATGAACATCGAGGCCGACCGCGACGTGTTCCTCTTCAACTCCTCGCTCGAGAGCGAGCAGCTCCGGAACCAGATCAAGGGTCTCGACAACGTGATCAAGAACGACGACAAGATAGTGGGCCTGCGCAAGAACGTTACCCACGCCGCCGAGTCGCAGCTCCGCGAGGGCATCATCGACACCAACGCTCTGATGACGAAGGTCACCGAGGAGAACCAGGCCCGGCTCTCCGCCACCTGCCACCAGATCGAACGTCTGAAACTCATATACAAGCTCAAAAACACTCTCAACAGATGAAAAAGATATTCCATCAATCGATTGCGGCAGCGGCCGTGCTGCTGCTTCTGGGCTCCTGCAACAAGAAGCCCGACTACGACGCCACAGGCATCTTCGAGGCCACCACGGTGACCGTATCGGCCGAGACGGCGGGCAAGATCCTCGAGTTCAACCCCGTGGAGGGAGACTCTCTCATCAAAGACCAGCCGGTCGTTGTGATCGACACGGTGCTGCTCAAGCTGGAGGGGGCCGTGCTCAGCGACCAGCAGGCTTCGCTCAACACGAGCGAACCCGACGTGTCCGTTCAGATCTCCTCGCTGCAGACCGCCATCTCGCATCAGCAGAACGAGGTGGCCCGCTACAAGCGTCTCCTTGCCGACGGAGCCATCCCGCAGAAGACCGTCGATGACGCCGAAGCCCATCTCCGCGAACTTCAGGGCCAGCTTTCGGCCGCCCAGTCGTCGCTGAACAAGAACCGCTCCTCGCTGGCCTCCAACGCCTCGGCGGTAGGGGTGAAGGGGCAGCAGGTACGCGAGGAGATCCACCGCAGCGTGGTGAAATCACCCATCACGGGCACGATGCTCGAGAAATACGCCCAGGCTGGAGAGGTGGCCGCCCCCGGCAAACCCCTCTTCCAGGTGGCCGACCTCGACCAGGTGTATCTGCGCAGCTATTTCACCGCCGACCAGCTTCCGAAACTCAAGATCGGAGGGAAGGTGAAGGTAATTGCCGATTTCGGCGGCGACCAGCAGTATGAATATCCCGGCACGATCACCTGGATATCCCAGCAGAGCGAGTTCACCCCGAAGTCGATTCAGACCAAAGACACCCGCGCCAACCTCGTTTACGCCGTGAAGATTGCCGTGAAGAACGACGGCCGTCTGAAACTCGGACAATATGGAGAAGTGAAGTTATGAGCGTCGAGATCCAGATAGAGAACATCAGCAAGAGCTTCGGGAACACCCAGGCCCTCGACGGGGCGAACCTCACCGTGGAGAAAGGGGAGCTGTTCGGACTCATCGGTCCGGACGGCGCCGGGAAGAGCACGCTCTACCACATCCTGGCCACCCTGCTGGCTCCCGACGAGGGGAACGCCACCATCGCCGGACTCGACACGCTCAAGGACTCGGCTCAGCTCCGCACCCGCATCGGCTACATGCCCGACAAGTTCTCGCTCTATCAGGATCTCTCCATCATGGAGAACCTCCACTTCTTCGCCGCCCTATACGGCGTGAAAACGGAAGACAACTTCGACCTCATAAAGCCGATATTCGAGAGCCAGCTGGCGAAGTTTCCCGACCGCCTGGCGGGCAACCTCTCCGGAGGCATGAAGCAGAAGCTCGCCCTCTGCTGCGCTCTGATCCACCGACCGGAGGTGCTCTTGCTCGACGAACCCACCACGGGCGTCGACCTCGTGTCGCGCCGAGAGTTCTGGGACATGCTCCGCGGTCTGCGCGAGCAGGGAATCACCATCCTCGTCTCCACCTCCTATATGGACGAGGCGGGGAAGTGCGACCGCATAGCGCTGATGGACAAGGGCCGCGTGCTCGCCACCGACCCGCCGGCCACGCTTATCGGCAACATCGGCGAGACGCTCTACAACGCCCGCTCCCACCGCATGTTCCAGCTCCTCACCGAATTGAGGAAGCGCCCGGACGTGGTGTTCTGCTATACGTTCGGAGCCACGCTGCATGTGGTGGTGAAACCTGAGTTCAACGCCGAAGAGGCCGAGGCCAAGCTCAAGGCCGACGGACTCGACGACGCCCGCATATGGAAGGCCGAGCCCTCGCTCGAAGATTTGTTCATTAAATTCGTTCACAAGTATGGAGAATGATAAGAGACAGGAGCAATACGCCATCTCGGTGGAGGGACTGACGAAGATCTTCGGCAGCTTCACCGCCGTCGACCACATCTCCTTCAATGTGAAGAAAGGGGAGATATTCGGTTTTCTGGGCGCCAACGGTGCCGGGAAGACCACGGCCATCCGCATGCTCTGCGGCCTGAGCAAGCCCTCGGCGGGAACAGGGCAGGTGGCCCACTGCGACATCAACACCCAGCCCGAGCAGATAAAAGAGCGGATAGGCTACATGTGCCAGAAATTCTCGCTCTACAATATGCTCACCGTGATGGAGAACCTCCGCCTCTTCTCCTCCATCTACGGCATGAACAAGGAGGACTTCAAGACCCGCTCGGCCGAACTTATAAAGATGCTCGAGATGGAGGGAATGGAGAAGGTGCTGGCCCGCGACATCCCCATCGGATGGAAGCAGAAGCTCTCCTTCGCCGCCTGCACCATCCACCGCCCCGACATCGTCTTCCTCGACGAACCTACCGGCGGCGTCGACCCTCTGACGCGCCGCAAGTTCTGGGAGTTCATCTATCAGGAGGCCTCGGAGGGGATGACGGTGTTCGTCACCACCCACTACCTCGACGAGGCGGAATACTGCGACCGGGTCTCCATCATGGTCGACGGCCACATCAAGGCCCTCGACTCGCCCGACAATCTAAAGAAAACCTACGGTGCCGACAACATGACCGACGTGTTCCTGCGTGTGGTCGAAGGCGCCAAACGTTCATAAAGCTATGGGAATTTTCGCGTCAATGGTCAAAAAAGAGCAGCTGCACATCTGCCGCGACAAGCAGACGGTGTTCGTGATGCTGTTCATCCCGCTGATGATGCTCCTCCTCTTCGGATTCGCGATCTCGACGGAGGTTAAGGACGTGCGTCTGGTGGTGGTGACCGAAAACCACACTCCCGTCACGCGCGACATCTCGGAGCGCCTCGCCCAGAACGAATATTTCACCCTCCTGGGCGAAGCCACCCCCGACGAGGTGGAGACTCTGCTGAAGCGGGGCACGATCGACGCAGCCCTCTTCCTGCGCACATACTCCAACGACGGCTCCGACCTCAAGGCCCAGATAATGGTCGACGGCTCGAACCCGCCGGTGGCCGAGTCGTCGGTGCTCTATATCGAGCAACTGATGCGCGGCACGAAGGTGCATATCCCCGTGATAGTCGACATCAAGTACAATCCCCAGCTCAAGAGCGCCTACAACTTCGTGCCGGGAATCATGGGTATGATATTCCTTTTGATCTGCTCCATCATGACTTCGGTCTCGATCGTGGGGGAGAAGGAGAAGGGAACGATGAACCTGCTTCTGGTGTCGCCCGTGAAACCCTACACGGTGATATTCGGAAAATTGGTGCCCTATTTCGCACTTTCATGCATCATTCTCGCCCTGATGCTGGTGACGGTATACACGGTGCTGGGGCTGCCGTTCTCGGCTTCGGTGATCAACGTGATAATCATCTCGCTCATCTACATCATGCTGTCGCTCTCGATCGGCATGATGGTGTCGACGATGGTGAGCAACCAGGTGGGAGCGCTGATCGTGTCGGCCATCTGGTTCATGATCCCGGTGATCCTGCTCTCGGGAATGATCTTCCCCATCGACAACATGCCCACCGTGCTGCAATGGATGTCGGGCATCGTTCCGGCCCGCTGGTATGTGGAGGCTATGCGCAAGATCATGATCCAGCAGCTGGGTCTGAGCCATGTGTGGAAGGAGGTCACCATCCTCTGCATCTTCACCGTGGTGATTCTGGCCATAGCCATCGCCAACTTCTACTATACCACCAAGGCCCGCCGCAAGCGCAGCCACAGTCTCACCCTTAAAACCGATCGGAAATGAAACAGCTTAAAGTTCTTGGAGCCCTTCTCCGCAAGGAGTTGAAGCTGATGAAGCGCGATCCGAACATACCGGTGGCGATCTTCATCCTGCCTCTGGTGGTGATGCTGATCTTTCCGCTGGTTGCCAACTTCGACGTGAAGCATATCGAGGTTGCGGTGGTCGACAACGACCGCTCGGAACTCTCGCGCCGCATAATCTCCGACATGGGTGCCTCGGAGTTCATGGACATAGCGGCGGCCCCGTCCACCCACGCCCTGGCGGTGAAGGAGATGGAGAAGGGGACGGCCGACATCATCATGACCATCCCGCAGAACTACGAGGCCGACATCGTGCGCAACGGCAAGATCCCCGACATCGACGTGGAGACCAACGGCGTCAACGCCACGAAGGGTGTGCTCGGATCGACCTATGTCACCAACTCCATCGTGGAGTCGCTGCAGGGGTATGCCGGGCAGTACGGTCTGAAACTCGACCTCAACAACGTGAGCGAGATCTACCGCTTCAACCCGACGCTCAATTCGCACCATTACATGATTCCGGCCCTGATGGTTGTGATCATAGTGCTGATATGCGGTTTCCTTCCGGCGGTGAATCTGGTGAACGAGAAGGAGACCGGCTCGATAGAGTCGATGAACGTGGCGCCTGTGAGCAAGTTCGTGTTCGTGCTCTCGAAGGTGGTGATCTTCTGGGTTGTTGCCCTGGGCATCCTCACGATGGGTATCCTCGTGGGCGGCTGGGTCTACGACGTATGGCCCGTGGGGAACCTATTCATCATCTACACGGGTACGCTGCTCTTCGGTATCGTGATCTCGGAGCTTGGCGTGGCCATCGCCAACACCTCCAACACCATCCTTCAGGCCATCTTCGTGATCTTCGCCTTCGTGGTGGTCTACATACTGATGGGCGGCATCTTCACGCCGATACCCTCGATGCCGCAATGGGCTCAGGACATCACGATCTTCGTGCCCACGCGCTACTATTCGGAGATCCTGCGTTCTGTCTATCTGAAAGCCTCCTCCTGGAGCGACCTGAGCCAGCACTTCGCGGCCTTAGGCATCTTCGCCGGCGTTCTGCTGATCCTCTGCGCCCTGACCTACCGCAAGCGCAACTAAACCCGACGGGGTTGGATAAATTGGAGCCGCCTTAGCTTGCTAAGGCGGTGGGTGAAAAGAGTAAACAATTCAGCACGAAAAAGCGTATTATTCATATAGGAAGCAATCTTCCGCAAAAAATACTATAAAAAACACCAACAGTTATGAGAAAGCATCATGTTCTCGCACTTGTATACCACAATGTGCATCTCGCCCTGGAAATCACGGCCGTAGTGCTGAGCGCGGCACTCCTCTGCAAGGCAGCCCGCGTGCATAAAGGAATGAAGAAGATCGAGGAAGGTCGAAAAGAGATCAAGGAAGGTCGCGAAGAAATCTTCGGTCACAAACCCGAAAAACCGGAAAAGAAATAATTTGCATTGCACTTTTTTAAATTAGGTCTCCCTGTCGGCTCCAATTCGCCGGCAGGGAGATGTCTTTATCCCCCTACCGACTTTGCAAGCAAAGTCGGCTCCAAGAGGCAGATTGGAGCCAGGTTGGGATAAATTGGAGCCGGGTTTGCTTGCAAACCCGGCAGGGGGAAGAGGTATCCCTTCACGGATGATTTATTTGGTCGTTATCGAGCAGCAGGCGGCGAGGTGGGGGAGATGTTCGGTGCGCGTCGCGGGATGGTCGGAGGGCCACTGGCGCGGGTCGTCGGGGATCGCTCCCCGCATCTTCACCGCCGACTCCTTCCGCGTCCATATCCGCGTCAACTCCAACCCTGAATCCTCTGCCTCCCTTATCCGCTTACACTCCTCCTCCGAGAACGCCAAACGAAGCAACTCCTCCGGTGCGTCGGCCTGCACATCCTCCACATCGCACCCCACCTCCCGGTCGGACACGACGGCCATCACCGCCCCGCGGCAGTGCGACAACGAGAACCGTATCTCCGGGTGCTCCGGGAAATATGGCTTGCCGTTGCTGCCGACCGCCATCGCCGGCAACCTGGGGAGACCGTAACGCTCCTTCAGCAAACCCGCCAGCAGGCTCCTCGCCTTCCGGCTGAGTTCGGCGGGTGAAAGTCGGCTGGCATTACCCTCCACAGCCCAGTAGGCGCCCTCTATCGGTTCCATGTCACTGTCAGCACGTTCTGATGGAAGATATAGGAATACTCCTCGCCGTCGCAGGTCTTCTTCACCAGCATCAGCCCCAGTCCGGTGCCCGGATCCTCCTCAATGGGATTGAAGGGTCGGCCCTCGTCGCGGATCACGGCGGCCACCTTCTCCGGAGCAATGGAGATGCGCATGTCGATACCCGATTTCCCTCCCCGTCTCCCGAGGGAATGGGTTATGATGTTCTTCAGCGTCTCCTCGCATCCGAGCTCAACGCGGATTCGGAGAGCCTCGGGTATGCCCGACTTCTCCAGCCACCCGTCGACGCTCTCCAGAGCCATCGCCATACCTTTCTCGCTGGGATGCACGGTGATGTCGAACAGCTCGTCGGGATTGTCGCGGCTGATGAGGAACATGGGAGTCTCCTCCTTCTTATTCCCGCCGACACAGAGAAGCACCACCAGTGCCACCAGTATCTGTCCCAAGGCGAATCCCCACCATGGATTGATCCATGTGCAATGACCGGTGGAAAGAGCCGAGAGAAGCCAGAAACAGAGCAGCGGCAGAAGCGGTTGACCCGTCGAGATCACCAGAGCCAGTCGCTTGTGGCCGTAAAGCTGATAGACGGGGATGAGGAGATACACCGCACATTGAAGCACGATGTTGATGGCGTAGGCCGGAAGGGCCCTCCTCACCATTGCGGCCGAGTCGGCGTCGGAGATTCCGAAGATGTCGCCGATAAAACCGGGGAAGAGTATCAGGATAAGTGCCAGCACCGCCAGACCCGTGAAGAGGAATGCATAAGCCTTGCGCAGCACGAGCGCAACGCCCCTGTTGTCGCCGCTCCCTTTCAGTATGGAGGCCACGGGCTGGAACGACTCCAGCGTACCCGTGAGCAGGATCATCGAGAACATCAGCAGATAAGTGCATATCGAGAGGGTCACGATACCGGAAGTGGCGAGATAGCGGATGGCCACGAGGTTGTTGCCGAGAAGCTGCACGGCAATCAGGGCCGTGGCTATGCCGAACGGCAAACCCATCGCAGCCACCTCCTTGAGACCTGATGCGGAGCGGGGCAGCTTGAATTCCAGCGCCCCTTTGCGGAAGAAGTGGGGGAGAAGCACGGCGATGGCGGCCAGATAACTGACGGCCGTGGCCACTGCCGCGCCCGTCATTTCCCATTTCACCACGGCGATCAGCAGATAGTCCAGACCGAGATTCACCAGCATGCTCACCACCACGGCCCACGTGACGCGGCGCGGTTCGCCGTCGAGAGTCACGAAGAGCTGCATCACTATCATCAGCATATAGAGAGGCGAGGCGGGCAGCATCACCTCGAGGTAGGAGGCGGTATACCCCTGGATGGCTGTGTCGGGGCACAGGAGGCGCGTCAGCGGGTGGAGGAATATGATACCTCCCACGCCGATCAGAGCGCCGATACAGGCCGCCGCGGAGACCACACGGGAGAATATCCCCGACGCCTCACCGCGGCGGTGGTTGCCTATCGCGACTCCGGCGAGCATCGTGCCTCCCACCCCGAGCAGGATGCAGAGGGAATAGAGCACCTGCGTCACCGGCGAGATGATGTTGATGGCGCTCATGGCCCGCGAGTTGATGAAGTGGCTGAGCATAAGACCGTCCACGAGGTTGCCCACCTGCGAGGCCGTGGCCGTCAGCACCGACGCCAGCAGGAACCCCCTGAAGGCTTTCCCCACCAGGTAGCTGCTGCGGCGCTGGCGCGCGGGCTGTTTCGATGCTGTCGTCGTCATTCTTCGAAGAAGTCGAGGGCCTCGATGGCCTTTATGAACTGTACGATATACTCATGCGAGGTGTAGTTCCAATGGAACCCGAGGCGGTAGAGCACCTGGTTGGTGTAGTGGTTCTCGTAGCCGATGAACACGGAGCGGGTGTTGGCGTCGGAGTTGTAGGCCAGCAGAGGCTGCAGGGCCTCCACCTTGTCGGGATCCTCGAGCACCTCCTGCTGGCGGCGTATGAACTCGTCTTCCTCCACTCCGCGCACGGTCAGACCCGACTCGTTGAGGATGCGGAGCACGTCGCCGAGGGGGCAGGTGTGGTTGTTGGTGGGGTGGAACACGCTCATCCCCTCCGGAGTGGTGGCGAGCAGCAGGATGGCGCGGCACACCTCGTCGATGGGGGAGAACTCGCATGGGGCGTCGAGTGCCTCGTACGGAGCGCACCCGAGGGTGACATAGGCGCGGAGACGGCCCATGAAACCGTTCGTCCGGAAGTTCACCTGGAACTCGCCGTCGCTGGCACGTGCCGAGAGGTTGCCCACTCGCATTATCTTGCCGTTGAGTCCGCGGTCGCGTATCGCCTCGAGGATGAGGCGCTCGGCCTCGAACTTCGAGTGTACATACTGGTTGGCGAGACTCTGGCCCAGGTCGAGGTCGCGCTCGGAGAGCAGGCGCGAGGGATCGGGAACCCCGTTCACGCTCTCCCCGGCGATGCTGATGGTGGAGACATGCACGATGCGGCTCCCCTCGGCCAAACAGAAGTCAACGAGATGGCGCACGCTCTCCACGTTGACCAGTTCGATGTCGTTGCCGGCTGAGAAATGCTTCACGTTGGCGGCGCAGTTGATCACGGTGTCCACTTTTCCGGGTATCATCTTCGGGTCGATGGGTCCGGTTACCTCTCCCTCTATCACCGTGATACGGCCGGAGGCGAATTCCTCGTCGAACGTATCGTCGAAATAGTAGAAGAGGAGTGTGCGCAGACGGCTCTCGGGGGAGATGTCGCCTTTTCGGCGCAGCAGGCAGTATACCTTGCCGTCGTATCGGGTGAGCAGGTCGTGGAGCATATGGATGCCCATGAACCCTGTCGCGCCCGTGAGGAGCACGTCGCCGATCTTCTGGCGCTCTCCCCGCAGGAGGGTCTCGATACTGTTCGACTCGAGCACGTCGGCGAATTCGGAGCGCGGGGCGTTGTGGACCACCACCGGTGTGGCCACGGGCGCCTTCAGGTCGGATCCTCCCTTTATCATGGCGGCAAGGGCACGCGGCGTGCGCGTTGCGAACACGTTCTTGTAGGATATCTCGTGACCCGCGGCGGTAAGGGCGGCCACCACCTTGATGGCCGAGATCGACGTACCGCCGATGCCGAAGAAGTCGTCGTTTGCTCCCACGCGCTCGAGATGCAGGATGCGGGCGTAGGCGTCGGCGATGGCTTTCTCCAGCTCTCCCTCGGGTTCTACATATTCGGTGAGGGCCACGAGCTCGGGCTCGGGAAGGGCCTTGCGGTTGGTCTTCCCGTTTGGAGTGAGCGGCATCTCGTCGAGCTCGTTGTAGGACTCGGGCACCATGTAGTCGGTGAGCGAAGCGGCGAGATGCTCGCGGAGATCGTTCTTGTCGATCGGCGAACAAGCTGTGTAGTAGAGGCAGAGATGCTGGATCTTGTTCACCTCCTTCACGGCGGCGGCGGCGGCGGTGATGCCTCCGAAACTCTTTGCCACGTTCTCTATCTCGCCGAGTTCGATGCGCAGTCCGCGGAGCTTCACCTGATGGTCGATGCGGCCGAGGATCTGCACGTTCCCTTCGGGTGTCCACTTGGCGAGGTCGCCCGTGCGGTAACCGCGCTCTCCGTGGAAGTCCACATACGCAGCGGCTGTCTTTTCGGGGAGGTTGTTGTAGCCGAGTCCCACTCCGCGACCGAAGATGTAGAGCTCGCCGACGGCCCCGACGGGAAGCTCGCCTCCCCAGGCGTCGACGATACGGTTCCAGTCGTTGTAGAACGGCGGACCGGCGATGACCTCCATGCCGGGAGTGAGGGTGATGTTGTTGCTGCCGACGGTGGTCTCCGTCGGACCGTACTCGTTGACCGCCCTACCCGTGAAGCCTGTCGAGAAAATCTTATCTATCAGCTGTGTGCCGAAGCCTTCCCCGCCTATATTCACATGGCTTGCCTGTGCCATAGCCTCGCGGAATTCGGGGAAATCGAGCATCGCCTCGAGTCGGCTCGGGGTGATGTCGAAGGAATCGATATGGTTTTCAAGCATGAGTTTTGAAAGAAGTGCAACATCTTTCATCTCATCGTCGTTGGCAAGCACGAGGCACTGACCCGAGGTGAGGGGTATGCCGAGATTGTTGAGCGAGGCGTCGAAGGAGATGGTGACGATGAGCAACTGGTTGTTCACCTCGGGATGCTCGCGGTAATACTGCCACCAGTATCCGTAAAGATAGTTGGTGATCGATTTCTGCTGAATCATCACTCCTTTCGGTCGGCCGGTCGAGCCCGATGTGTAGATCATGTACGCCACGTCGTCTGGACCGTGTTCCACCTCGGGTCGGCTCTCGTCGGTTTCCTCGAGGAGCTCGGCGAAGTCGACGGCCTTTCCGGGATAGAGATCCACCTTGTCGGGAGTGGTGATGATGCAGCGGGCCTCGCTGTCTTCGGTGATGAGGCGGATGCGGTCGGCGGGATATTCGGGATCGCAGGGGATGTAGGTGGCTCCGGCCTTCATCGTGCCGTAGATGGCGGTGATAAGACACGAGCGGCGGGGGAGGAGTATCACTACGCGGTCGCCGCGCTTCACTCCGCGCTTTATCAGAGCGTTGGCGATGCGATTGCACTCGCGCTCGAACTCGCCGTAGCTCATCCGCTTGTCGCAGGCCACGAGTGCCGGTGAGTCGGGGGTGAGGTCGGCATGGCGTTCCATCTCTCCGATGAAGCTCTTGTAGGGGATGTCGAGTGTCTCGCCGACGCGCACCTCCTTGAGCTTCTCCTCGTGGGCGGAAGAGACGGCGGTGGCGTCGGCGATGGTTGCGGCTGTCGGGAGTTTGCCGGCAATCGCACCGGTCATCTCAAGCATCAGCTGCATGTCGTCGGCCGAATAACCCGACGTGTCGTATTCCACCACGAGCTCGTATTCATCTTCCGAGGGTTCGAACACGAGCAGTGTCAGCGGCACCTTGGCGGTGTCGAGGGCGAGTACTACGCTTTCTGCCGAGAGGGGGGAGGCGGCGTCGCCGGCCATCTCCACACCTCCCTCGAACACATACATGATGTCGGGGCGCACACCCTTCTTCTCCACCAGTGCGGTGAAGGGATAGAAGTCGTAGTCCTGGCTGGTGAGGAACTGCTTCTGAACCTCGCGGGCCATCTCGAGGGGAGTGGCGTCGGGAGTCCTGACGGTGGAGACCACCGGGAGGGTCTTGACGAACATGCCGGTGTCGCGCAGGAGGCGGGTGTCGGCGCGACCGTTGTTGACGGTGGTGATCTGCACCTTCTCCTCGCGCACTATGCGGTGGAGGATCTGCAGGAAGGCCGAGAGCATGAAGTTGCTGGGCGTCACGCCTCCTCGCTTGCAGAATTCCTTTATCTCGGTTGCGGGGATGCGCAGTTTCAGTCTACCCATCCCGCCCGCGATGTCGTTGTCCGGGTGGGCGCTCTTCGGCCAGGAGGTGGGCTCGGAGCCGTCGATGAGGGTGTCGAACCATTCGGCGGCCCTGTCGGCCTCCTCGCTCTCGAGAAGATCCTTCTCGTGCAGGGCGTTGTCGAGGGCGGTGTATGTCTCTTTCTCTATTTCGAGCCCTCCGTAGGCGCTCTGGAGGTCTTCCATGAAGATCATGGCCGACACTCCGTCGTAGATGATGTGGTGGGTGTCGCGCAGCATGTAGACATCCTCTCCGCATGTGAATATCTCGCAGCGGAAGAGCGACTCTCCGAGCAGATCGAAGGGCTTGACGCGCTCCTGGAAGAAGAGGGCGTCGGGCTTACTGTCGAGAGAGGTGATCTTTATCTCGGGCATTTCTTCGCGGCGTTCCTGCATCACGTCGCCGTTGCGCATGGCGATGCGGGTCATCAGGTTCGGATGGGCCTCGACAACCTTCAGCACGGCTTGGCGGAGACGCTCGGGGTCGGTTCCCTTGCCGAACTTCATGGCCTGCGGAATGTTGTACTGCAGCGCCTCGCGGTTCATCTCCCAGTCGATGAAGACTCCCCGCTGGTTTTCCGTCAGGGGATAGTAGCGGCGGCTGGGTCGAGCGGCTCCCGCATCCGGGCTCTGCTTTCCGGCCTTGCCGACAGCGGCGATTATCTCGCGCACAGTCGGGGCCGACATCACATCCTTGGCCTTTATCGCCGCACCCGTCTCCTTGACGATGGCGGCCACGAGCCGCATCGCCAGCAGCGAGGTGAGTCCCACGGAGAGCAGGTTGGTGGTCACTCCGAACTCTTCGTGCCTGAGGATTCCGGCCACTATCGAGAAGATGCGCTTCTCCTCGTCGGTGGCGGGAGCCACGATCTCGGCAACGGTGACTTCGGGAACCGGCAACGCGCGGCGGTCAACCTTTCCGTTGGGCGTGAGCGGCATCCTGTCGAGCAGCGTCAGCGACTGCGGAATCATGAACTCGGTGAGATCGGAGGCCATGAAGTCGCGGAGTTCGTCGGCACTGAGCTTCTCTCCCTCCTTGAGGGTATAGTATCCGGCGAGTATCTGGTTGCCGCCGAGATCTTTGACGGCCGCCACGAAACTCTTCACGGCGGGATGGCGCGATGCGACGTTCTCTATCTCGCCGAGTTCGATGCGCAGACCGCGGAGCTTCACCAGTCCGTCCATTCGGCCTATATACTCTATCTCTCCGTCGGGGGTGAAGCGGGCCTGGTCGCCTGTGCGGTAAGCCTTACAGCCGTCGACGGTGATGAATTTCTCGGCGTTGAGTTCGGGACGGTTGAGATAGCCGGCGCCCACTCCGCAACCGAGAATCATCAGTTCTCCGGCCACTCCCAGCGGCAGGGTTCTGAGCCAGGGATCCACGATGCGGATCTGCTGGCCCGGCATCACGCTGCCGATGATGCGGCCGTCGGTGGGACCCGTCACTTTCAATTTCGTAGAGGCCACGGTGCATTCCGTGGGACCGTATAGATTGTAGAAGTCGTAAGGGAGCGCCTCCTCGAGCGGGGGGAGTTTCTCTCCGCCGGCCGACATCACGCGCAGTGTCGTGTAGTCGAAGAGCGTGGCCATCTGCCAGGCTATCTGGGTGGTCATGAAGATCACCGTGATGCAGTTCTCATCTATGAAACGGTGGAGGGCGGTGAGGTCGAGACGGGTGTCGGGGTCGATGATGTAGAGCGACGCGCCCGACATGAGCGTCGGATAGAGGTCCATCATATGGGCGTCGAATCCGAACGCGGCGTAGGCAGCGGTGCGGTCGGACTCGGAGAGACCGGTCATCATGGCATACGTCACGCAGTAGTTCACCAGGTTGCGCTGCAAGAGGGTGACTCCTTTAGGTTTACCGGTGGAACCCGACGTGTAGAGCACCACCATCGGTGAGTCGGGCTCCGCCTCGCAAACACTCTCGGCTTCGGGAAGGGAGGCGAGCGCTTTGGCGGATATCACTTTCCCCTTGAATCCGGGGATGCGGCTGGCCGTGAGACCTTCCTCCTCGAGAATCAGCGCCACCCCGGCGTCGTCGGTCATGAAGGCGAGGCGCTCCTCGGGGAAATGGGGATCGAGAGGCATGTATGCGCCGCCGGCCTTCATCACGGCCAGAGCGTAGACGGCCATCAGTTCGCTGCGGTCGATGAGCACGCCCACGATGCTCCCCTTCTTCACGCCGCAGTCGCTGCGGAGGAGCGAGGCGAGACGGTCGGTGGTCTCGTCGAGTTCGCGGTAGGTGAGGCTTCTCTCTTTATAGACCACCGCGATGTTGTCGGGATATTTCCGTGCGGCATCCGCGAAGAGGCGCGGGATGGTCTGGGAAGGATCGGCGGGGGAGGGACCTCCGTCGCCGACATGGAGTGCCTGCTCCTCTTCCTCCTTCTCCATAAGGGGAAGGGCGCTTACAAGGGCGTCGGGGGCTGCCTGGAGCATTCCCTTCAGCAGGGAGGCGTAGCAGCGGCCCAGAGCCTCGCAGAAACGGCGGGAGAAGAGGGCGGCGTTGTGCTGGATATGCAGTTCGAGCTCGCCGCCCCGGATGAAGAGCTCGGCGGTGATGTCGCTGCCTGTGGCGGGTTTATCAAGCGGCATCACATCCATCGGCTGTCCTCCCACCGCGGGGTATGTGAGGAATTCCCCCTGATATGCGAAGAGGAACTGCGAGTTGACTCCGAGGTCGCGGGCGGCTTCGGCGAAGGAGTAGATGTCGTTGTCGCGGGCTGTCTTGAGGTTGCGGGCTGTCAGGTCGAGGAGTTCTTCGACGGTGGTTTCCTTGCGGCAGACGGTGCGCACCGGCAGCGTCTTCACCATCATCGAGAATGTGCGGGCATGGCGCTTATCCTTGCGGCCGTGATAGATGGTGGCGAAGGCTATATCCTCCTTGCGGGAGAAGGAGGAGAGCACCGCACCGGCCGCCGCCGTAGCCGGTACGCTCTGCGGGAGCTTGAGCTCACGGACGCGGCTGAGGTAATCCTCGCCCTTGATGCCGAGGGGGATGACGAGAGTCTCGAACGTGGGCTCTCCCTTGGCGTCGGGGATTAGCTCGAGGCGGGTCTCGGCCTCGCCTATCATCTCGCGCACGCTGTCGCGGGCGGCGGGAAGGGCATCGCTGCCCCGGAGGGCGGCTTCTTCGGCGGCTATGTCGAACATTGTTACCTCCTCGTTGAGGAGGTCACTGAACCGCTGTGCTGACCTGGCTTCGACATCTGGATTATCTTGGGCTTCGGCATCTGGATTATCTTGGGCTTCGGCATCTGGATTATCTTGGGCTTCGGCATCTTTCTTCTGGGCAGCGACGGCTGCATTCAGCTTTTCCAGCATTTTGATCAGGGAGGTGCCGTCGCCGATGAGGTGGTGGAAGTCCAAATAGAGATAGAGGCTTTTCTCTGTCGTTATCACGCGGAATTCAGCCAGCGGGCCTTCATCCAGGCGGAAGGGACGCATGAGGCGGTCGCGGTCGCGGAGGAGGCTTTCGTCGTCGGCTTCCAGCATCTCCACTTCCACAGGTTCGGTCTTGGAGTAATCCACGAGGATCGGTTGACCATCCCCGTCGGTGGAGAGGCGTGCCGAAATCCCCGGCGCGGCGGCTATCACCCTGCGGAGAGCCTCGGCGAGCTCGGAGGCGGTAACGTCGCCGTTGATGCGGAAAAGAAAGGGGTTGTGGTAGGTCTGGGGTCCGTCGGTGCGGATGGCGTCCAGATATATTCCCAGCTGCGTCTGCGTAAGCGGGGTGGAGGGAAGAGGGGTGCTCATAATTTGAAGAGGGTTGTGAAACCGGTCATGTCGAAGATCTGACGGATCGGTTGCGAGAGGTTGGTGACTTTAAGTTCGCGTCCTGCCGGTTTCGCTTTCTTAAGCAGGGAGATGAAGGAGCGCAGTCCGGCACTGCTTATATATTCCATATCCGTGCAGTCGAGTTCGATGTCGCCTGTCTCGCCGGGGAGGGTGATGTTGGCGGTCTCGCGGTCGAACTCTGGGGCTGTGATGGTGTCGAGGCGTCCCTCGATCTTCACGATGGTCTTGCCATCCGTTTTTTCAATCTTGACATTCATATCCTGGATATCTTTATTTTCAATATGTTGTGGTTGTCGATATAGTCATATTCGGTTCTGGACGCCATCTCCCGGATGAGGAAGATTCCGAGTCCTCCCACCTTCCTTTCCTCTGCGTCGGCGGTGATGTCGGGAGCCTCCTGCTCGAGAGGGTTGAACCTCTCGCCGCTGTCGGAGATGGTCACGGTGACGAAGCCGGAGGAGGTGGCCACCTCCACCCGGATCCTTTCCCCCTCGACGGAGGGACGCGAGTAACTGATCACGTTGGCGAGTCCCTCTTCGAGCAGAAGGTTGACGCGCTGCAGGGTTTCGCGGCTCCATCCGGCCATCATCCCCTCCATCGAGAGCATGCGGGCCACTCCGGCGAGTTCCGAGATCTCATATCCCACCTCCATCACCAGCGGAGGCCTGTCCTCCTCTCTCTTTAATTCTTTAATTCCCTCATTCTTTAACATAGAGAGCGAGATGTAGAGGATGGTGAGGTCGTCGGAGAGTTTTCCGTCGGCGAAATCCTTCACCTCGCGGCCCAGGCGGTCGGTCAAAGACTGCGGTGATATATTATCATTCCGGAGGGCTCGGAAGGCGCTGAGAAGCCTCTTTTCGCCGTATTGCTCGGGGATACTGTTGTTTGCCTCGTGCGGTTTCTCGGCTTCGGTCAGTCCGTCGGTGTAGAGCAGTATCGAGTCGCCTTCTGAGAAGGGGATCTCGGTCTCCGGGTATTCGAAGCCTTCCATGATGCCTGCCGGCAGACCGGCAGGGAGTTTGAGATAGTCGGCATAGGGGCCGCGGGCCACGACGGGGGGATTGTGACCGGCGTTGGCGAGGGTGAGGATTGCCGTCTGCGGGTCGTATTCACCGATTATCGCGGTGATGAACATATTCTGGGCGTTGTGTTCGCAGAGCAGGTCGTTGATGTTTGCCATCAGAGCGGAGGGACCCATCAGTTGCCTGGCACCGAAGCGGAACACGTTGATGGCCGAGGCCATCACCAGGGAGGCGGGCACGCCCTTGTCGCTCACGTCGCCGATCATGAAATAGAATCTGCCGTCCACCATGAGATGGTCGTAGAGGTCGCCGCTGACACGGCGGGCGGCTTCGAGCGACGCACCGACCCGGATGCCGACCTCGCCGCAGGCTATTCCTTCCTCGGGCCAGGGGGAGGGAAGCATCCCCTGCTGGATGCGGCGGGCGATGTCGAGCTCTCCCTCGATGCGGGCCATGCGGGCGGCGTCGTCGGCAGTGCGCTTCATATACCCCTGGATCGAGGTCTGCATCCCGCTCATGGCGTCGCGGAGGCGGTCGATGTCGCTGTGTGAGTTTCCGGCCGGAAGCGGGGTGTGGAAGTCGCCCTTGCCGATGCTCCGGGCGGCGGAGGTGAGGCGGTCGAGCGGTCGGGTGAGCCGCTTCACGGTGTATCGCACTCCTGTAAGCAGGAAGAGCAGGCCGAGCAGCATGATGATAATGAGGGGGAGGCGCATCGCGGTGAACTTCGAGATGATCACCTGGCGCGGGGTGACGGTGCAGATGGTCATGTCGAGGGGCTCCACCCGCGAGAAGCATACCGTGTAGCTCTGCCCGTTCAGATCCATATTCCCTTCGAAGTCTGCGGTCTGCGTCACGGCTCGGGAGAGCCGGGCCAGCAGGAGCCGGGCGTCTTTGAAGTTGCCGGCGAGATGGATGGTGTCGGTGGGGTCGACGAGCCGCCCCTCGCGGTTGAAGAGCAGGGTGGAGCTGGCCCGGTAGGGGCGTAGGGAGTCGGCCTCTTCGGTTATCTCCCTCAGGGAGACGTCGGCGGTGACTATGGCGGTTGTCACGCCCGAGGCGTTCTTCAGGGGGATGGAGTAGGTGGTCATCACGGTGTTCTCGGCCTCCGGCTCGGAGTAGGGCTGACACCACACCGCCTTCCCCTCCCTGAGCGGAAGCGTATACCATTCCCGCGCTGTATAGTTGTAGCCGCTTCCCCCAAGCTGCGCCGTTTCGATCCCGTTCCTGGTCTCCCTGACATACTCCATCCATTCGGCTCCGCCCACCTTAGCCACGCTCCCACCCATTATCATCGAATCGCTCGAGATCATGTTCCCGAGAATCCTCTCCACCTCCTTCCGTTCGAAGGGGGAGGGAAGTTCCGAGATCTCCATAGCCGACCGGCGCGCGCTCACCTCCGCCTCGGCCAGATCGCGTTCGATGTCGTGGGTCATGTGCGACTGCAGGAGCTCGGTGACGTATCTGGCCCGGATCTCGGCGCGTTTCGACAGCCCCGTCTCCAGCAGGACGGAGATGGCGGCGAACACCGCCACGCAGATCCCGACGGTATATAACGACAGCGAATTGGAGAGTTTCATTTGGGCGGTCAGGTTAGGTTAAGAAGTTGATATCGAAGTGTCGAAACGTTGTTACAGCAAAATTAATAAAAAACAGCAACAATTCATAGCGAAATTTATAAAAATAGCGCGTAGCGAGCCGCGGAGCGGCGTAAGATTTGAGGTTTCAATGTCCGGTATAGCCCGTAGCGAGCCGCGGAGCGGCGTAAGATTTGAGCCCACGGTGGAGATGATTGATGGAGCGCA